>Ga0316187_10006110_pt1 | contig 10375 bp, 9 predicted proteins | sample CroRivburrow1_MG_FD_204927 | JGI IMG/M metagenome (GOLD analysis project Ga0316187, IMG submission 204927) | Coastal sediment microbial communities from Maine, United States - Cross River worm burrow 1 | ecosystem: Environmental > Aquatic > Marine > Coastal > Sediment | place: USA: Maine... | reverse complement strand
CTCCCGGCTCGTGTCCGTTAAGGTCATTCGCAGAAGGCGCACACGATAGCTCGCGGGCGTCAGCAGATTGAAGAGGCGATAAACCGCATATTCCTCGACGAGGTTCTTTTCCGCGCGTTCGGAGGTCTGGCAGGGCACGACGAGCTTGAGCTTGTCCTGCTCCGCGAACACCGTGCCGTCGACCTCGCCTTTCCTGAAATTCAGCCGCAAGGGCAGGAAATCGCAGACGCGCAGGCGGCTCTTGCCGCGGACGCGGACCCTGATCGCATGTTCCTTGCCCCCGGTCCGCAATACGAAAGGCAGTTGCTCGCGGGATTCCGCGTCGCGCATCAGCTCGGCAAGCGGACCCTCGAGCGTGGCGTCCATGACGGCCGAATCCTCGAACAGCGGCGCCGCAAAGAGCGGCGGCAGCGCCAGCAGGATGGCCAGGGTGACGACGATTCGGGCGCAAGGCATCCGGGCATGTTGCCCACCGGGCGGTAGCGCTGCAATATGCGGCGCATGCCGGGGGAGCTTCCGACTTACTACTATCATTCCCATTTCGTCGAGATGATTCGCTTCGTCGAGGCGCATTACGGGCACGTGTTGCTCGACAGCCATGACGTGTTCATCCGCGACTTCGAGCGACTTCCCGGGGACGCGCAGCGCCTTTACGTCAGGCTGGTCAACCGCAAGGGACATGTCTTCGCGGCCCATCGCCTGAAGTATCCCGAGCTGGGCGACACCGCCCCGCTCGTGACGATACTCCGCGAACAGGGCTGGCTCGAGTCGCCGTCCGAGGCGCATTTCGACGAATTGCTCGGCTTCCTGACGCGAGCGGAGCTTCACGAGGCGCTGGCCCCGATGTTCGTCGGACTGCCGGGTTCGATGAAGAAGGCGGAGTTCGTCGAGTTTGCGCGCGCGAACTGCACGCCCACCGATTTCGTAAGCCGCGCCGACCTCTCGAGGCTCGTCGTCCAGAGCCGTGCAGACGAGGTGAATTTCCTGATGTTCCTGTATTTCGGCCGCCTGCAGGACGGGCTGGCCCGTTTCACGATGCGCGACCTCGGCATCGTCAGGACACACAATTTCCGCGAGACTTTCGAGCCGCGCTTTGCGGATCGCGAAGAAGCGCTCGAGCACTACTACTTCGAAACGCGACTCGCGCGGCTGCGGTCGGCTTCGGCGGGCGTGGTCGAGGAACTCATGGACCAGTTCTGCGAGTGGCCCGAGCCGGTCAGTCCGGGCGCCGCGGCGCTGCGCGACAAGCTCGCCTTCCGCCTTGGGCGAATCGCGGAAAAGGCAGGCGATACCTACGCCGCGCTGCGCCTGTTCCAGGCCGGGGAATCCGCGAAGTGCACGGAACGCTGTGTGCGAATGCTGTTCGCGAGCGGCCAGAAGGACGAGGCCAGGCAGTATCTCGAGAAATGCATAGACGACCCCGGCAGCGACGAGGAATGGTTGTTCGCGAGGGACCTCTACGAGCGCAAGTTCGGCAACAAGCGGACCTCTGCCGTCACTGACGTACTTCGCGCCGCGCAGACGATCGACATCGATGAAGGGCAGAGCGGTTCACCCGAACGCGCTGCCGCCGGCTATTTCGAGCGGGCAGGCCAGCGTGCTTTCCGCGTCGAGAACGCGCTCTGGCGGACCTTTTTTGGCCTCTATTTCTGGGATGAGCTGTTTGCCGACGACGAGGCCGACCTGCATTCACCATTCGAATTCCTGCCGCGCAACCTGACCACGGGAACTTTCTTCGACGACAACCGCGCCGCCATCGACCGCAAGCTGGCGCAGCTCGACGATCCGAAAGCGGTGATCCGCGAATTGCTGCGCGCGAGCACCGCGCACTACGGCACGCCCAACGGCGTGTTCCGCTGGCGCCGCAGCGTCATCGATGCGCTGTTCGCGCTGCTCGAGAGGGAGCGTGGCGAACCGCTGAGGCAGGTACTGATGCGTTTCTGCCGGGATTACGAGGACTCCCGTTACGGCTACCCGGACCTGCTCGTGCTCGACGACGAGGGCGCGCGATTCGTCGAAGTGAAGACCGAGGGCGACCAGCTGCGCCGCAACCAGCTGCTGCGCATCGAACAGCTGCGTTCCGCCGGTTTTCGCGCCGACGTGCTGCGCATTCGCTGGACGCTCGATCCGCAGCAGGAATACGTCGTCGTCGACGTGGAGACCACCGGGGGACGCGGCGAGCATCACCGCGTCACCGAAATCGGCGCGGTAAAGCTCAGAAACGGCGAAATCGTGGGGCGTTTCTCGACACTCCTGAATCCGCAGCGCACCATACCGCCGGGAATTACGCGGCTGACCGGCATCACGCCCGACATGGTGGAGGGCGCGCCGTATTTCCCGGATATCGCGGACGAATTCGAGGACTTCATGCAGGGTGCCATATTCGTCGCGCACAACGTGGAGTTCGATTACGGCTTCATCGCCCGGGAGTTCGGCCGCCTGGGCCGTAATTTCCGGCATCCGAAACTTTGCACCTGCGCCACCATGCGCAAACTCTACCCGGGGCGCCGCTCTTACAGCCTCGCGGCGCTGGCGGAGGCCTGGGATATTCCGCTCAGGAGTCATCACCGCGCGCTGTGCGACGCCGAAGCCGCCGCAGAACTGCTGCTGATCATCAACGAGAAACGCGGCGAGATGCTGGCGCAACATAGCGCTGCGTAGCGTGCGCCGATACGGTAGCATCGCCGCCTGACGAACAAGACAGGGGACGGGCTTTGCGAATTCCACGAATAACGGCGCTGCTGGTGGTGCTGCTGGCAGCCGGCTGCACGGCGATCACGGTAAATCTCCCGCCCATCACCGAGACGCCGACGGATGAACGGTATGTCGGCAAGGTCGTCTGGCACGACCTGCTGACCAACACGCCGGAAGCATCACGGCGCTTTTACGGCGAGCTCTTCGGCTGGGAGTTCGAACAACCCCGGCTGTTCGTCGGCGTCGGCAGCGGCGATTCCTACATGCTGATTCGCCACAACGGCAAGCTGATCGGCGGGATGGTCGACACCAATGCGCTGGGCAAAAAGGAAAACATCTCGCAGTGGATCACGACGATTTCGGTTGCGGACATCGATGCCGCGGCTGACCGTGCGGCCGGCGCGGGCGGCAAGATCATCAATGCGCCCGAATCCATCGGCGATCGCGGACGCATGGCCGTGATCGAGGATTCGACGGGCGCGCTGTTTGCGATGATCCAGACGAAGGCAGGCGATCCGGCGGACAGCGAACCGGTACACGACGGCTGGCTGTGGGACGAACTCTGGACCAGCGACGTCGACCGTGCTGCCGGCTTTTACCAGGCCGTGTTCGGTTTTCAGCACAAGGATCGCGCGTTCGAAAACGCGGACAGGGATTACCGGGTCCTGGAGTATGCGGACAAGCCGCGGGTCGGCATTATGGAGAATCCGTTCGAGGGTGAACGGCCGGTCTGGGTCAATTACATTCGTGTCGAGGACCCGTCTGCGGTAACGGCAAAAGTCGAGGCGCTCGGCGGCCGCGTGCTCGTCGAGGCGCGGGCACGGCCCATCGGCGGCGAGGTTGCATTCATAGCCGGTCCGTCCGGTGCGGGCGTCGCGCTGCAGACCTGGCCACTTGACTGAGGAGACAGCCATGAGAATTTCGAAAATAAGGCGGGTGGCGGGGTTGTCCGCGCTGCTGGCCCTTTGTTCACTGCTGGCGTCCTGCGAACCGCCCCAGGTATACGGCAGCGTCGGTTACAGCTCGTACAGCGGGGGCGGTTACTACGGTGGCGGGGGTATGAATACCAGCATCCGCGTCGGCGGCCGAATCTACTGACCGGGACTTGTGGCCTTTAGATGCCGTCCGAGCCTGTCGAATATTCCGGCGAGTTCCGGCCGGTTCTCGCATAGTTCGTCAAGCGACTGGCCGGACAGTTCGTAGGGCAGCACCAGCCAGTCGTCGGTCTCATGCACGTAATAGTCCGGAATGCGCAGCGTGCGCGGCGTCGGCCGGTACCAGACCGAGGCGACGCGAATGTCCGCGGGCAGGTTGCGGCGGGTCTTCTGCGCCAGCTGGTCTATCACGGCCTTCACACTGGAGCCGGTGCTGTAGACGTCATCGACGATCAGCATCGAGTGATGGGAGCAGAGGTTCTCCAGCAGGTACTGCAGCCCGTGGACGCGGATCTGGTCGGCTTTGCTGACCATTTCCGGGTAGCGGTGCGCACCCGAGTAGGAGGTGCGAATCGCAATGTGGTCGGTGGACGTGCCAAAAAAGTCGAGGCCTTCCTGGACCGCGATACCGACGGCGCTGCCGCCGCGCCACAGGCCGACGAGAAAATCCGGCTCGAACCTCGCCTCGTGGATGTTCGCTGCGAGCTGGAAGGAATCTCTCAGCAAGTCGTCGGCACGGATGAAACGCTTGTTCATGGTTCGCGGGCGCTCGCAGTACGGTAGAATTCAGGGCTGCATTATAGCCAGCGCACGAAGTCCCGGTAAAAAAAGAGAATAACGATGGAAAAGACCGTACTTTCCGCCCAGGACCTGCTCGAGGACTCCTTTCGCCTGGGACTTGACGTGCTCGAAAGCGGTTTCCGGCCAACGCTGATCATTGCGATCTGGCGCGGCGGCACGCCGGTCGGCATGGCGGTCCAGGAAATACTCGATTACTGCGGGGTCGACTCCGACCACATCGCGATACGCACGTCGTCCTATGTCGGGGTCGACGAGCGCGGGGCGGTTGCCGTGCATGGCCTCAATTACATCATCAAGAAGATCTGCCACGACGACCGGCTGCTGATCGTCGACGACGTCTTCGATACCGGCAACACGATTGCCGCCGTCATCGAAGAGCTCAAGACGCGCGCGCGGGACAATACGCCGGACGACATACGCGTCGCGGTTCCCTGGTACAAGCCCAGCCGCAACGAGACCGACATGGTTCCGGACTATTACATCCACGAGACTGCCGAGTGGCTGGTCTTTCCGCACGAGCTCGACGCACTGACGCCAGAAGAGTTGCGTGTAGCGAGGCCCGGGATCGCCGATATCGTCGAGGCAGCCAGGACGCCTGCGAAGACGGCCTGACGGCCTGCTTACCAGAGGCGCATGCGCCAGCGGCTGCGGCCGCCTTCGGCAACGCGCCGCTTGCGCATCTTCGCGTGCAGCGCCGCACGCTTGTCGGCAAGCCATTCGTCGCGGCCGATCTTGACGTCCTCGCCGCGCGCTTTGCGCTGCTTCTCCTCGGATTGCCGGTAGGCGCAGAATTCCTCGTACAGGCTGATCTCGTTACGCAGCTCGCCGAGGACGATCTCGGCGTAAATCGCATCATCGAGAAACCCGAGGCCCGGAATATGGTCGGGAATCAGGTCCTCGGGGTCGCAAAGGTAGGCGAGCGCGCTCAGCACGTGCCGGCGTTCGCCGTCCGACAGGTTCCATTCTTCGTCGTTGATCATGTCGATGACGACACTGAGCTTCGCCATGCGCGTCGCAATGAACTCGGGCAGCTCGGTTTCGCGCGTCTGCCGCAGCAGTTCGCGCGCCGCCTGCTCGATATGTTCGGCGGCGGTATCGTCTTCGACCGCCGTACGTGCCTTGTCGACGATAGCCTGGAAACGCGCCAGGTCGTCGTCGCTGAGAGTGAACGTGATGTCGAGAGGCATGCCGGGGGTCCCTTTCGTGAGCGCCTATCCTAAGCCGCCGGGACCGAATATCAAAGCCGCCCCGGGATGAAAAATAAATCGTTGCGAAACAGACGGTTGCTTCGGGATTGCGGCAACAGGTCGTGACGGATTGTGAACTGCCGCACAAAACGTCCTGAGACGCAGATCAAAAGCTGCGAAACAGTTCCGGGAATCAAGACCTTAGCTTCAGTAGGATTGCGCTCGATATCGTCGAGTTCGAGTGCCGCCCCATGAACGTGGATATCGCGTTATCCATCCTGTTGATCTTCAGTGCCGCGTGCTACGTAATGCTGGGCATCCGCCTGATAGCGGCCAGGCGCGAAGTCGGGAGCATGCCGATCGGCGTGCTGTTCGTGATCATCAGCTTCTGGGTGATGGGCGGCGCCGTGGAACTGATGTCCGATTCCTTCCTGGTGTTCTCGATCGGCCGTACCGGCCATTTCATCGGCACCGCGTTGCTGCCGCTCGCGGCATTCGTCTGTTTCCGCGAGTACGCGGGAGCGGCTACGCCCTTGCGGATGATCGTGCTGCTGCTGATCGTGCCGACGGTCTCGATAGCGCTTGCGGCAACCAACCAGTTTCACGAGTTCATGTGGGAGCTTCCGGCGGTCGGTGAAACCGGACAGTACCTGACGCGCCCGGACACGTGGGGCCCCTGGTTCATGTTCGTGCATGCGCCGCACAGCTATGCGCTCATCGCCGCGGCGATGTTCACGTTGCTGGTGCACAGCTCCGCGGTCGCGCCCGCCCACCGTCGTGGATTGTTCCTGCTGGTCGCGGCTTGTGTCGGCCCGCTGATCGCGACGGCCGCTTACGATCTCGGGCTGGGTTCCAACGTGATTTCCTTCGTGCCGCTGGTGTTTGCGGCAATGCTGCCGATCTACGTCTGGCTGATCATCGGCGAGGGTATCGTGGAATTCGCGCCCCTGGCCTACGAAACGGTGTTCCAGAACATGCAGGACCCGGTCGTCGTCATCGACGAGCAACGGCGAATCATCGGGCTGAATCATTGCGCCGAGACCATGCTGGCGGTGTCCGAGCACGACGCGCTGCGCACGCCGCTCGACGAAATATTCAAGGAGGGCGCGACGGTCGTGTTCGAGGCCCTGGAGACGCAGAAGCCGCAGAAGATGATGACGACGACCGGGCGCTTCCTGCACGTGCAGGTATCGCCCATCCGCTCGGAACGGGGTTCCGCGCGCGGAGGCCGCGTCCTGATGTTCCGCGACGTCAGTGACGTGGAGAAAGCGCAGAGCGAGGTCCGCAAGAGCGAAAAGCTCCTGCGTACGCTGATCGACCACTCGGTAAACGGGGTCATCCGTTTCCGCTGGGTTCACGACGAGGAAAACGGCGGCAAGGACCTGCGCTGCATTTTCGCCAACGCGGCGGCGGGGCGTTTCCTGAATTCCGTGCCGGATGACCTCGTCGATCTCAAGGCCTCGGAGATCACCCGGCTCGCGATGACGGGCATGGATGCGAACTCCCAGGTCACCATGCTGGAGCTGTTACGCGAATCCTGCGAGGCGGGCGACAGCGTGGACGTCGAGCTGCTGCAGAACAATGACGACAAGCTGCGCTTCCTGCGCCTGATTTGCGAGCCCGTCGGCGACGACATCGCGGCGACGTTCATCGACGTCACCGACACCAAGGCCAAGGAACGCCAGATGGAATCGATTGCGTGGTCGGATCCGCTTACCGGCGTGCTGAACAGGCGCGGATTCGAGCGCGATGCGGCGCGGCGGCTGACGGACAGCGCCGACGATGCGACCGGGGCGCTGCTGTTCATCGACCTCAACGAGTTCAAGGACATCAATGACCGATACGGCCACGTGGTCGGCGACCAGCTGCTGACCATCGCCGCGCAGCGGTTGCGGAAGAGCCTGCGGTCCCAGGACATCATCGGCCGCCCGGGCGGCGACGAATTCGTGGCGCTCGTGCCCGATGTATCGGCGGCGGTCGCCGACCGGCTCGCGCAACGGCTGGCAAAGGGACTCGAGGCGCCCTACAACATCGGTTCCGAGACCATGAGCTGCGCGGCGAGTATCGGCCTGGCCCTGTATCCCGCCAATGCCAATACGCTGACCGGGCTGCTGCGCGAGGCCGACCAGGCGATGTACCGGGCGAAAGCGCGCACGCGCGGAGTCGCCGAGTTGCGCCACGACGACCTTCTCGAGAAAGCAATCTGACCCCGCAACGTGATTAAATACAGCGCTCCGGTCCACAGCCCCGAGCGCAATGCACGCTACCGCCGCTTCCTCCATGCCCGGCGACGACCCCGTCATCCGGCTTGAAAAACTCAATCGCCGCTACCGGATGGGTACCGATTACATCGACGCGCTGGGCAGCGTGGACCTGACGGTCGATCGCGGCGATTACCTGGCGATCATGGGCCCCTCCGGCTCCGGCAAGTCGACGCTGATGAACATCATCGGCTGTCTCGACACGCCGACCGGCGGTGCATACTGGCTCAACAGCAAGTCCGTGTCCGCCATGAACGAGAAGCAGCTGGCCCGGATCCGCAACACGGAAATCGGCTTCGTATTCCAGACCTTCAACCTGCTGCCGCGAATGACGGCGCTGGCTAACGTCGAGGTGCCGCTGATCTATGCGGGAATGAAACGCAGGGAACGCGACGAGCGGGCGAGGGAAGCGCTGGAGACAGTGGGGCTCGCCGACCGCATGTTGCACAGGCCGTCCGAGATGTCGGGCGGCCAGCGGCAGCGCGTCGCTATCGCGCGCGCGCTGGTCACGAACCCGAGCATCGTGCTGGCGGACGAGCCGACCGGCAACCTCGATTCCAGCACGGGCCGCGAGATCATGACGCTGTTCGACCGGCTGCATTCCGCCGGGAACACGCTCATAGTGGTCACGCACGAAGCGCATGTCGCGCGGCACGCGCGCCGCGCCATTCATTTGAGTGACGGCAATATCGTAAAAGACGAATTGCAAGGAGCGAAATCTTGAGACATTACCTGCCGTTGATTCTCGCGGCCGGACTTTCCGCCTGCGCCGAGGAGCCGGATGCCGGCCCGATGTACGAAAGCGCAACGGCGGACAGGCGCACGATCGAAGTCAGCGTGAGTTCCGCCGGCATTGTCGAACCGCTGGCCACCGTCGAGGTGAAGTCGAAGGCTTCCGGCGAAGTCCTCGAAGTGCTGGTCGAGGTCGGCGATCACGTGGCAAGGGATACGCTGGTTGTGCGCATTGATCCGCGAACGGTGCGCAACGACCTCGCCCAGCGGGAAGCCGAGCTGAAAGCCGCGCTGTCCCGCCGGGAAATTGCCCGGTCACAAATGAACCGGGCGGAAGCACTGCTCGCCCGGGGCACGTTCACGCAGCTCGACCTGGAGCAGGCCGCGCTCGACCTCGCGAATGCCGAGTCCGATGTCGTGGCTGCACAGGTCAGCGTGGAGAACTCGCGCATCGCCGTGGACGACACGGATGTGCGCGCACCGATCACCGGCACCGTCATCCAGAAGCCGGTCGAACGCGGTCAGGTCATCTCCTCGCCGACGCGCGACGTCGCCGGCGGCAGCCCGCTGATGCAGATGGCGGACCTGAGCGAAGTGCAGATACGCGCGCTCATCGACGAGACGGACATCGGCAAAGTGCGTCCCGGCATGACGGCAAAGGTCTCCGTCGCGGCGTACCCGAACCAGCCGTTCCCCGGCGAGGTCGTCAAGATCGAGCCGCAGGCCGTCGTGGAGCAGAACGTAACGATGTTCGCGGTGCTGGTGTCGATCGACAATCCCGAGGGCCTGCTGCTGCCCGGCATGAACGCGGAGGTCGATATCTCGATCGCGCGCAGCGAGGACGTGGTGACGATTCCCGTCATGGCGTTGCGCACGAACCGCGATATCGCGTCGACAGCGGCCATACTCGGCATCACGGAAACCGAACTGCGCGCGCAACTCAAAGGCGCCGGAGGCAGCGAACAGCGGGCGGCCGGAGCGGCGCAACAACGCGGTTCCCGCGGGGAAAGCGGGACGGACTATCGATTCGGCGGCAATTTCTGGGTCGTGATGGATACGCAGGGCAAGCCCGAGATCCGCAAGGTTCGCACCGGCATTACCGATCTCGACCGTGTCGAGATCGTCGAGGGACTGGGGGAGTCCGAATCGGTCCTGGTGCTGCCGTCGACCCACCTGTTCGAGGTCCAGCAGGACTTGCAGGACTGGCTCAATCGGCGCATCGGCGTACCGGGGATCCAGCGCAGTTAATCGCCCATGCTGATTTCGGAGACTTTTCGAATAGCGCTGTCGTCGATCCGCAGCAACCTGTTCCGCGCAGGGCTCACGATGCTCGGCATCATCATCGGCGTCGGCGCCGTGATCACCATGGTTGCGCTCGGCAGCGGTGCACAGCGCGCCATTGACGAACAGATGGCGGCCCTCGGCGGCGATATCCTCGCCGTCGAGACCTCGTTCTGGTTCAGCCGCGGCGTGGCCCGCGACCAGCGGACACTCACCACCGACGATGCCGTCGCCCTCGCCAGGGGCACGCGGCACATCGACGAGGTGGTGCCCGAGATCAACACCCGGTTCCAGGTGAAATACGGCAACCGCAACATCAATACGACGGTGCTCGGCACCACGCCGAACTACCTGGACGTGCACGGTTTCGATGTGGCGGCGGGACGCATGTTCACGGTCGCCGACGATTCTGCCCGCAAGCGCGTTGCAGTGCTCGCCGCGGAAGTGCCCGGGATGCTCGACACCGACGCGGCGGGCATCATCG
>Ga0316187_10006109_pt1 | contig 10376 bp, 7 predicted proteins | sample CroRivburrow1_MG_FD_204927 | JGI IMG/M metagenome (GOLD analysis project Ga0316187, IMG submission 204927) | Coastal sediment microbial communities from Maine, United States - Cross River worm burrow 1 | ecosystem: Environmental > Aquatic > Marine > Coastal > Sediment | place: USA: Maine... | reverse complement strand
TTTACCGCGGCGTAGTTTGCCAAAGCGAAGACGGGTCACCTACCCGCTTTATGAACTCACCAAGCAGACGCTCCTGACGGTGCTTTGATTTGCGAGGTCTATACTCGCCGGGATCGATAAGCACCTTTACGCTGCTGGTTTCCTGGTCCAAATCAATCACAACCAGCCCCAAACCAAGCATCCTTAGCAGCTTGATAATGTGCCTCCGTCGTCTGTTCAGAATTTTACATTGTTTAGGGATGCCGATGTATACTTTCGGAGTCAGCGATAGCCTTTCAACTGCTTGAAGGACTACGTCGAGATTGAGAGAGAGCTTGAGTTCTACGACGACAGGAGTTTCCTTGCCGCGTACTGCCAGGGCATCACAGTCATGGACTTCCCCCTTCACCTCATAATTCTGAGATTCCAGAAACCGCTTCAGGGGCAGATAGAGATCAGATTCCTTCATGCCTATTCCGTCTATGCCGAACACTGCGGGTAACCAGCGGGCCTCTGACCTACTGTAAACCATAAAATTTAACGTAAACCACCAGGTTTTTCCCCTTCTGGTTCACCCGCTTTGTTAGCAAGAAATGCATTTAGTTTGGATTTATGGATAAACCATGCAATTAGCCCATCTCATTTAACAAATAATCAAAGCTTGCTTTTGCATCTGGTGAGAATTCATGAAATTTTATTAACTTGTCGCAGGGTTGTTCATCGCAAACAGCACAATTATCCAGGGCCTTTGCGCGACAGCACTTTCTTATCTCGCAAGTTTGGCAATATCCGATAAGTTTTCCTCCCTCTGATATACATCCGTCACAGTTGATTTCTTCTGGCTTAAGGTTAAATCCAAATTTTTTTGAATAAAACTCAGCAGTTTGTATCCTGGCAACATCATCATCATTTTGTGTGGCCAAGAAAGTATGGCAGCTTGAACAAACAAGGCCACAATAAGCAACTATCTTTTCCATGATAGATTTTCCTCCTATATATTATGCTAACACCGGCATAACCGGTGTTTTTTGTGACGCGTAGCGGCACGAAAAACATCCGCGCTAATGCGCTTGTTATGTGATTACAAATGTTAACTTTATAGCCAAGAAGAAAAAGACGTTTCAACTATACTGAAAACTTAACATCTCCAATACAAAGAGACGGGAATTTCCCTGAGAAATCTTGATGGGTAATATTTTCAATACATTTAATGTTTTTCATAATGTCATAAACATTCCCAGCGATCATTCCGTCTTTTATTCGGCCTACAACTTCCCCGTTTTCAATATAAAGGCCAGGATTTAGTCCAACGGAAAAATCACCATTTGGAATATTGCCGCTATGAGCGCCTAAATCACCAAGGAGAAGTACACCACGTTTTGTGTTTTTTATCATATCATCTATTGAGGTATCCCCAGGTAAAACCATTTGATTAGCAAGAACCGGAATTGGACTTGCGGCAACCGTTTCGTTACCTTCTCGATATCCGTGTCCGGTTGGTTTCATTCCAAGTTTCTTAGCGTAATCCAGGCTATTATATATTCCGCTAAATACACCATTTTCAATAATGCTGAACCGGCTTTTAGCAGTACCTTCATCATCAAAGGAACTATCTTCGGGAGATCCTGCGAATGGATCATCGACATATGTGAAATTATCACTAAATATTTTCTCCCCGATCTTATTTTTAATGGGAGAGATATTATCATATATAGATTTTGCACTAGCCCCAGTCCGCACTCTCCAAAGAAGTATTTTTATCGTTCTTGGCGTAAATATTACATCAATATCACCAGATTTGACGGTAACGTTTTTAAGGGATTTATTGTAAAGTTCGATTGATCTATCCAATTTTACCCTGTCTAACAGCTGCCTACCAATTGAAAATGTAATATTTTCAACATGAGCGTACGAACTTGGGAATAAAATCCCTGCATAATTGTAAAAAAAACTAGACTTAAATTTAACATCAAGTTCATTTGTATTCATTATGTGTTTCTGAAAGGACCCAAAACCAGTAGTTAGATTGAACTGACCTTTGGGATCAACTCTCTTTTTCACGTACTCAGATAACTCTTTCGTTTCAATTATGAGATCGCTGTTTTTTAGCTCTTCTATAGATAAATCATAAGTCTTCAACTCTTTTGGTTTGTGCTTATCAGGAAACTGAAATGATCCATCAACCTTTCCCTTTAGAGAAACCAATGCGTCTTGTACAAGTTTTTCAGGATCAAGTAGGTTTTTCGTGTAACTCGTTCCAAGGTAACCATCTTTCAGAATTCTTAGCGCATAACCTGACTGGATGGTACTCTCCATATTTGTTAATCCATAGTTTTTACTTTCCGTGGTATGCATACTGTTGGAAATATTAAAAACTTCAGCAGAGTCAGAATGTTTTTCTGCAATTTCAAGTATTCTTTCCATTATATACCTCCAACCAGGGCATTATTTATAAGCACGTGAGGGCCACCCATGCATGATTTTATATTAAACTGACCTTTACCACATCCACCCACTTCACAGTATGAAACATTTTTTGAAATAGCGGCTACATTTTGCATTGAGGCAAAGAGATTACCCATAACATTAATATCTCTTACGAGTGGTCCCAGCTTTCCATCTTGAATCAGGTATCCATAAAGAGCCGCAAAGGTGAAGTTTTCACCAGAAGTTTGACCGCCTTTACATCCAACGGCATACAAACCATTCCCAGCCTTCTTTAAAACCGCTTCAAAGCTATCATTTCCAGTTTCAATGCCAATTGTTCCCATTCTTATAATTGGAGCATATCTAAAGTCTTCTGCAACTGCATGACCTGTTAGCTCATTACCAAAGGCTGCTGCTGTTTTCATAGAGTGAAGCCTCCCCATTAGCACTCCCTTCTCCATAAGCTTTACAGGACGTGCGAAAACACCCTCATCATCATACTTATAATATCCAATAAGTCCCTTTTGAGTTGGATCGTCAGTTATACTGAGGATGTCAGTTCCAAGCTTTGCGCCAATTTCCATTTTCGCGAGTATTGACGGGTTATTCTCGATCAAATCAGCTTCGCTAAAATGGCCAAAAGCTTCATGAACAAATGTCCCTGCCATTTCAGAATCCATCACAAGATTATAGTTGCCACCCTTAACAGGTTCGGCTTTGAGAAGTTCACTTGCAATCTTTGCTTTTTCAAGAAATCTGTCATCGCGGTTTCTAAGTCGGGCAAAACCATCGCTTCCACCAACGTCTGCGCGGATATTTTGAACAAGGTCACCATTTTTAGCAATAATTCCAGCAACGATAACATTTGTTAAAGTTGGTTCATGGATATAAGTCCCTTGAGAGCTAGCAAAATATTTATCCCGATTTATCTCGTGATAACTTGTATTTGTGATTTCAATATCTTTTGAGTTAAGCATCAGCTCATTATAGTAACGGGTTAGCTCAAGTTTTTCATCAAGTAATATATCCCTTGGATCTTCATTTAGTTCTAATGTGACTGTATCCTGAACTGTTTCAGGAAACTTCAACGCCGTTTTATTTTTAGATTCTTTACCCAGCAGAGAGGCATTATCAGTAACGATCTTTATCGCCTTTTCAATATCTTCCTCTTTGGTTACAGCAATATTGGCGAAACCACCGTTTTTAAGTGCTCGGATAACGTACCCGTCAGTACTGTTTGAACCAATTGTCTTGAGTTCTTTACCACTAAATATAATAGTTACCTTATTCATCTTTTCATAACGAATATCAGCATAGTCAGCGTCAATGTTTGAAATATAATTTTTTAACTTTTGATGCATATTTACTTCCTTATAATATTGAGCGTTATGAAAAAAATATCTGTTAGTTTCAGTTATAAGCCTTTAAAAGCATTTATTATAAAGATCAAACAATCTGGCTATTTTTTCCAAGTTTTTTCTTTCATTGTCAACGAAATATTAAGTTTATTCTTATTTTACTTTTTTGGAACATAACATGTATTAGTTAGAATCGTTATTTAATAATATACATAGGGTCTATAATAACTGATATCATAGAATAGTATTGACATGGCGGGTAAATTCTGCAAGTTATTCAAAACTGCATTAATAAATCTTTTGTATAACTATTTTTATCGTAAAAATGTCGAATAACGTCAATAAATTTTGGGATTCATACCGGCAGGCGGCTGTTGCATCCGGCGTTCCCGCTATGAATGCTGAGTGGTTTGTGAAGTGGGCGCAGAAATTTGCCATGGCGACAAAAGGCAAGCCAATTCGGGAGCGGTCTGTAGCCGATATTCGCAAGTTTCTATTCGAATTGAGCATTCAACGCAGCATTCAACCCTGGCAGGTACAGCAGGCGGAGGAGGCCCTGGTTTTTTTGTATGAGGGGTTTTTCAAGCTGAACCTCGGGCTCGATTCTGTTCGACCATTGGTACCGGCGCCAGGAATTTCAAATTCCAACATTAAGACGCGGCCGCAGTTCAAGGATCACGCACTTCCAAAGACTGAAGAAAATGGCCGCTACGCTGAATTTTACAATAGGTTCCGATCAGCCATGCGGGTACGCCATTACTCAATCCGCACCGAAAGAGCCTATGAGCAATGGGTAGGCCGTCTCCTGTCTTTTCATAAAGATAAGTCTCCTGATATGCTGGATGCTGATGATATCCAGGGCTACCTGAACTATCTGGCGGAAGAAAGAAAAGTGGCTGCCAGTACCCAGAACCAGGCGCTCAATGCCATTGTTTTTTTCTTTAAGGAGGTTTTAAAACGTGACCCCGGGGATTTCAGTGATTTTGTTCGTGCCAAACAATCGCTGCATGTCCCGGAGGTTCTGACGCGATCCGAGGTTGAAAGCCTGCTCGAGGCCATGACCGGCGTCAATCAATTGATGGCGGGCCTGCTTTATGGTGCCGGCCTGAGGTTGATGGAATGTATTCGCCTGCGGGTAAAAGACATCGATTTTGAAACAAGACGTCTAATCGTCCGGAACGGAAAGGGCCGCAAAGACCGGATAACCATGCTGCCCGAGCGATTCCAGGACTTGCTGAAGCAGCAGCTGGAGCAGGCCAGGGCGCTGTATGAATCGGATTTGAAAAAGGGTGTGGCCGGCGTCTATATCTGGCCGGGTCTGGATCGCAAATATCCCAATGCTGCCAAAGAGTGGATCTGGCAGTACGTCTTTGCCTCAAACAGATTATCCGTTGACCCCCGCAGCCACACCATCCGGCGCCATCATGTGCATGCCAGCTCACTTCAAAAATCTGTCAAAAATGCTGCCGCTAAGGCCGGTTTATCCAAAAGAGTCACCTGTCACACCCTGCGGCATTCATTTGCCACCCATCTGCTGGAAAACGGTTGCGACATCCGCACGGTTCAGGAGTTGATGGGGCATTCGAATGTGGCTACAACCATGATCTACACCCATGTTTTAAATCGGCCCGGTATATCGGTCAAAAGCCCGGCGGACTTTTAAATTTATTTGGCAGTGCTTGAAGAACTGAATTCGGCGGGCGCGGTGGCCCGCCCTACGAGAACTATAAAGGAATAAAAATTCATTTTCCCCCCTCCCCTTAATCCCCTCCTCTCCGAGGCGTAGACTCTACGAGCTGGAGGCCGCCAGGGGAGGGGAAATCTGGATTTCTGAGAAACCAGCAGCTAATAAAAATATGCAAAAGAACAATCCCACCAAACCTGAAAATGACCCACCAAAGAGCGGGCCGGCAGCAAAACCTGTGGTCAGCCTCACGGACGCCACCCTGAGGATACGGGATCGGTTTATATTGCCCGATACCAACTGGCAAATTGATCAGGGCCAACACTGGGCAATCCTGGGACCCAATGGTGCCGGCAAAACGACCCTGGTTAAAGCCTTAACCGGTGAAGTGCCGGTGGTGCTCGGAGCGATATCTTATTCTCAAACACTGACTGCCGGTTATGTGTCTTTTGAGCATCATCAACGCCTGATTGCCCGGCATGAGCGGCGTGATGCATCCCGATATTTCAGCGGTAATTTGGACGACATCAGCACGGTTTATGAAACCTTGCTTGAAAGTGATGGTAGCGCCTTTGATGTGGAGCAGATCGCCGCCAGGCTGCAGATTGAGCACCTGCTTGAGAGGGATATTCGCGTTGTGTCCACCGGTGAGATGCGCAAGGTGCAGATCGCCAGGGTTTTGATCCAGGCGCCGGATATCTTGATTCTGGACGAACCCTTTGACGGACTGGATCGATCTTCCCGTGGTGATCTGGCACCCATCATCGATGACCTGATGGATGATAGCCGAACGGTGATCCTGGTGACCCATCGCCAAAGAGAAATACTTCCCAATATTTCCCATGTGCTGGCCGTAGGCGATGGCAGAGTTCTTTTTCAGGGCCGGCGGGAAGAGGTCCTGGTGCCCTCACAAATGGAGCGCCTGTATCCGTCTTCAGAAACGACCTCCTTTTCCTTGCCCATCAGAAACGACCACCCTGCGAAAGTTGGCGCACCACGGACTGACATTCTGGTATCCATGGAGAATGTCAGGGTGAAATATGAAAATACGACGGTCCTGGACGGTCTCAACTGGACGATGAAATCCGGTGAAAACTGGGTCATATTAGGACCGAACGGTTGCGGTAAAACAACGCTGCTAAATCTTGTTAGCGGAGACAATCCCCAGGCCTATGCCAACAAAATTTATTTATTCGGCCGGCGTCGCGGGTCAGGGGAAAGTATTTGGGACATTAAAAGACAAACCGGTATCGTGTCATCAGAATTTCAGATTCGCTATCGTAAACCGATAACCGCCTTTGAGGTTGTGCTGTCCGGTTTTTTTGATTCCGTGGGGCTTTATCGAAATGCGTCAACCGAACAGAAAGAAAATGCCGAACATTGGCTGGACGTCCTGGGTATCGCTGATAAATCCGACCGGATCTTCAATCATCTGTCATACGGGGAACAACGCATGCTGCTGCTGGCGCGATCCCTGGTGAAAATGCCCCAAATTCTGATCCTGGACGAACCCTACCAGGGACTCGATCGTATCAATCGGGGGCGGATTTTAGATGCCATTGACGTTATCGGCGGTCACAGCGAAACAAATATCATTTATGTCACCCATTATCCCGACGAAATACCCTCCTGCATGACTTACATGCTGCGGTTTGAGAAACGACCGGGGGGAGGGTATATAATCACCCAACGAAGCATTTAAAATTGATCTCAATGGTGGAAAAAAGCATAATCATGCCTATTGTAGATATATTTGATATTAAGGAATTAGATTTATGAAGCGAGTCCTGGTCATCAGTATTCTTATCGCCGCCTTTTGCATGCCTTCGCTTACCGCAGCTCAGGCGGAGCTGCCCGATGATGCCACCTTGCGCAGCTGGGTGCTGGAAATGAAGAAATCTTCCCGGGGGCCCTTTAAACGCCTGCGCTGGTTTTGCACCGACGGCACCATATTGCCTCCCAAAGAATATGCCTGCAAGGATCATGGCGGCGGGGTTCAACACGGTGAATGGACCGACCGGGTCAAATTGATGCGCAGCAACGGCTATTATATTGCCAATGTATATGCCGATATCCAGCCCGAAGCGTTCAGGGAAGATCCCCAGCATCTGGAAATCCTCAAGCAGATGATTTTAGAGCAGTTTTTAATCGACGCCGATGACGGCTGGATTCTGCGCCGGGCCAGGTACTATCGCGGGGCTTTGCAGACCGAGAATGAGACCTATGGCGGACGCAGTCTCTTGCTGGAACTGCTTAAAGATCCTAACCTGCGAAATCAGCAGTTTGCTCTCCTACGACAGGCCGTTCGGTACTTGCCCCATGGCCGCAGCGGAGCGCCGATCAGCAAAATGCGCCAGCAGGCGCTTAGCATTGCTGAACAGGACGAAAATTTTGATAAGCTTAGAATCAAGCTCCATGTCCGCCCCGAGTTAAATGATGCTCAGCAGGTGCGCGATTATGCCGCCAAAAGCGGCCGGGAGGAACTATTACCCGAGTATGAGCATCTGGCTGAAACAATCGAAACGGTTTATCAGCCCCGGGATATCGTACCCGAGATTAAAATTCTGGCCAAAAAGATAAAAAATTCTGGCTTGAGACGCAGAATCAACAAGGATGCCGGATTGCTGGCAGCTGACAACGAACCCGCGGTGCGTTTTGAAGTTGCCTGTCGCATGCTGGCTGCCATCCGGGATGCTTTATTCGGCAAGGGCTCTGCCTATCAAATGCTGGTGCTGATGGATATCAGCCTGCTGCTGGAAGGAGACCTGTTTCGCAGCGGCAACCAGGTGCTGGAGAGCCTCAACCTGGCTACCCGGCGCCAGAGATTAACGCTGCTGTCATCCAGCATGGAGGGGCTCTATGGTGTCGGCTTAATTTCATTGCGCCATCGCAAGGCCCTGCAGCAGGATTTTGCCGCGCTTGGTAAAACAACGCCGCGGCTGATCGAATACAAAACCAACCTGGAATACGCCGCCCAGGTCCCCGAGTGGGCCGACCGGATCATGCGATTTCATTTTTCAGAAACGGTCAGGCACATCGCGGTGATTGAGCCCCTTGTTCACCGCTACACTCATGATGCCCTGCGCGGAAGCCTGCTGCTGTCATATACGGCGATCCTGGAAACCCTGCTGGCAGATGCCGATCAGCAGCTGGGGATTTCTAATCAATTGTTTGATCAAAAAATGGCCACCGGTATGCGCGGATTAAATGCCGGCCTTGCCCGCGGTGTTCTCAAATTTCCTGATCCGGATGGCACTCCAAAGAATTTTGACCCCAAGGGTATCTATGTCCTGCCGTCAACCACCGAAGACCTGCCACCGGTGGCCGGGATTATTACCGCCGGAAAAGGTAACATTCTGTCCCACGTCCAACTGCTGGCCCGCAACCTGGGTATCCCCAATGTCGCCGTCGAAAAACGGCTGCTGGACAAAATTTCATCCCGACAGGGGCAACCGGTGGTGCTGGCGGTCAGCTCCCAGGGAATTGTTCAATTGGTGGCGGATGGTCCCGGGTGGGATGAGATCTTTGCGGTAAAAACCAGGGAAAAAGACATCCTCATCAGACCGGACCTTAATAAACTGGATCTTTATAACTATAGCTTCATCCCGCTGAAGGATTTGCGGGCATCGGATTCTGGCAGTGTCGCCGGTCCCAAAGCAGCTAATCTCGCTGAACTCAAACATTATTTTCCTGAAGCGGTTACCGAGGGACTTGTGATTCCCTTTGGCCTTTTTAGAGCCCTTTTGGATCAAGCGATAGAACCCGGAGGACCCAGCGTGTTTAGCTGGATGCAGGCGCAATATGCCCTGATCGAGTCCTTTGAAAAAAATCCGCCAAAACAGGATCAGGTCATCCGGCAATTTTTGCAGCGCATGCGCGATTGGATTAAAAATGCCGATCCCGGGGAAGATTTTCGCGATCGTTTGCAAACGGCCATGGATGAAACCTTTGGTCCGGACGGCACCTACGGGGTGTTCGTGCGCAGCGATACCAATGTGGAGGATCTGCCCGGATTTACCGGGGCCGGCTTGAATCTGACCGTGGCCAATGTCGTGGGGTTTGATAATGTCCTGGGGGCCATCAGCAGGGTCTGGGCCTCCCCGTTTAGTGAACGGGCCTATCGCTGGCGGCAGGCCTATATGGCGACTCCGGAACATGTCTACTCATCCGTGCTGTTGCTAAAAAGTGTGCCGGCGGACAAATCCGGGGTTATGGTTACCGCCGATATTGATACCGGGCAGCCGGGCTGGTTGACCATTGCGGTCAATGAGGGGGTTGGCGGTGCGGTTTCCGGACAGACCGCTGAGGAGCTGCGGGTGGATCTCAAAAACGGTCAAGTGCGCTTGATGGCCCATGCCGCCGAGCCCCGCAAGCGGATTATTCTATCAGAAGGCGGTATGACCAAAATCGCGGCCAGCGGCACCGAAGCCGTGTTGAGCAGCAAGGACATCGATCTTTTGATCCAGTTTGCCGCATCCGTTCCGGAACGCTTTCCCCGCTTTAAAGACCCTGCGGGGCTTCCGGTCCCGGCCGATATTGAATTCGGATTTTACCGCAATAAATTGGTGCTGTTTCAGATCCGCCCCTTTCTGGAAAGCACCCGGGCGCGGCAAAGCCTTTATTTAAATGGTCTTGATCAACATCTCATGGACAAACAAGAGCTCGCGGTTGATCTGGACGGGATCCCAGCAGAGGAAAACAAATGAGATTATGTATAAAATCAATAGTTTTGCTGGCGCTGATCTCCTGGTCGGCTGTGGGCTGGAGCTATCCCCTGGATGGTTATCCCTATACTGGAATTTTACGACTGGAAGGCTTTCGCCTCGCGCAGCAGGGCAAAGTGCGCGGGATTAAGATACCCACGGGTGCCCGGCTGAATAGCGATCAGGTGGATCTGCGCCTGCGCGACAGGCTGGAATTCACTATCC
>Ga0316187_10006108_pt1 | contig 10376 bp, 9 predicted proteins | sample CroRivburrow1_MG_FD_204927 | JGI IMG/M metagenome (GOLD analysis project Ga0316187, IMG submission 204927) | Coastal sediment microbial communities from Maine, United States - Cross River worm burrow 1 | ecosystem: Environmental > Aquatic > Marine > Coastal > Sediment | place: USA: Maine... | reverse complement strand
AGAGCGCTTTCGCCCTGGCCGGGGGTGGCTTCCATCCCCGCGCTCGTCTGCAGATTCGAGCCACAGCCTACTTCGTGGCCTGATCTCCATCTTCGACATCGCACCCGACCCTGCAAAGCAGAACTAGCTCGGAGTCCGCTATGAACCACATCGATCTTCTGGCCCGTTTGGCGATCGAGAACGACAGCCGAATCGTGCTGCTGGTCCTCGACGGCGTCGGCGACCTTCGCACCGCGGATCAACCTGCGACGGCTCTCGATCGGGCCGAGCTACCCAATATGGACTCCCTGGCCAGAAACTCCGCCCTCGGTCGAATCGTGCCGGTGAGTGTTGGCGTCACACCAGGCAGCGGCCCTGGCCACCTGTCTCTTTTCGGCTACGAGCCGACGCTCCCCGAAGCCGACATCGGAAGAGGTGTTCTCGAGGCACTGGGACTGGGTCTCTCAGTGGGCCCGGGGGATCTCACAGCGCGCGGCAACTTCGCCACGGTGGATGCCGACGGCAACCTGACCGATCGCCGCGCCGGTCGCATCCCAACGGCAGAGTGCCAGCGGCTTGTCGATGAGCTGCAAGCGGACTTGAGCTCCTTCGAGGAGGCTCGGGTCGAGATCTTCGCCGGCGAAGAGCACCGCTTTGTGTTGATTCTTCGCGGCGACGGATACTCGGTAGACGTGGCGGACACCGATCCCCAGAAGACTGGCGTGCCGCCATTGCCTCCGCAGCCAGTGACCAACGAGTCCGAGGCGACTGCCGCACTCCTCGCCAAGATCATCGCCAGGATGAACGCCGTCATCGCTGACGAGCCGAGGGCCAATACCGTGCTGCTCAGGGGAGTATCGCAGCTACCCCATCTGCCGCAGTTCCCGGACCTCTACAACCTTCGAGCTGGAGCCTTTGCTGGCTACCCACTCTATCGGGGAGTGGCTGGAGCTTGCGGCATGGAGGTGATTCCCTGCGGCAAGTACTTCCGCGAGATCGTCCCCACGGTCAGGGAGAACTGGTCCGACTTCGACTTCTTCTTTGTGCATGTCAAACAGACTGACAAGGCCGGTGAAGATGGCGACCTGAAGACCAAGATCCAAGTGCTCGAACAGGTGGACGCTGCCCTTCCCGAATTGCTCGCCCTGGAGCCAACGGTGCTGGCCATCACGGGCGACCACTCTACGCCGGCCCCCATGGCCGCGCACAGCTGGCACCCCGTTCCCCTGTTGGTGCATTCTCCGGTCTGCTTTGTCGACAGCTGTCAGGAGTTCACGGAAGCTGCAGCTACCCAGGGTCACCTGGGTACATTTCCTGCCAGCGAGTTGATGGGACTGTTGTTGGCCAACGCGGGTCGGTTGGCCAAGTTCGGAGCTTGAGTCCTAGCGGAAGCCTCTGCGGAGCTCGTTCCGAAAGATCGTGAAGGTATCTTTGTCGAACAGGCAGACCACGACTCTCTCGAGCTTGGTGCCCCCCTGCAGATAGCGGTGGATCTCGGTCAGGGTCACCCGCGCGCACCGGTTGACCGGAAACCCGAAGTTCCCCGTCGAAATAGCGGGAATCGCTATCGACTTGAGGCCATGACGATCGGCCAGCGCCAGCGAAGCGCGCACGGCGGAGGCAAGCTTGCGATCTTCGTCGCCTTCGCCCATTCGCGGGCCAACGGCATGCAGGACGTGTTTGATCGGCAGATCCCCAGCGCCTGTGATGACCGCTGTTCCCACTGCCGTCCCACCAATCCGGTCGCACTCCTTCTGAATCGAAGGGCCGCCCTTCTCGCGAATCGCTCCCGCCACACCCGTGCCCAATTCGAGCTTCTCGTTGGCCGGATTGACGATGGCATCCAGCACGAGCTCGGTGATGTCGCCCTCCAAGAGCTCGAGACGGGTCCCGTTCAACTGGATGGAGACGAGGTTCTTCTGGGTCTTCTTGGCCATGTGCTGTTCTCTCCTCACTGTCCAGGAGACGCCTAATCATATCAAGCCAGACCGCTGGGGCTAGTTGATATAGACTCCGCTGGCCATGCTGAGCGACTTCAAGAGCGAGTTGTCGCGACTTCTAGCCGACCGAATCGAGTCCCTCTACGGAGTCGACTACGAACCAGTCGTCGAGGTTCCACCTCGCCGGGATCTGGGCGATCTGGCTTTCCCGGCCGCTTTGCATCTGGCTCGCACTTTGAAGCGGAATCCACGCGGTATCGCTGCAGAGCTGGCGGCAGACTTCCCTTCGCCCGATTTTGTTCGCGACCTTCGAGTCGAGGCAGCCGGCTATCTCAACTTCTTCCTCGACCGCAGCCTGGTGGCCAGTCAACTGCTGTCGGAACCGTTGATTCGGCCCGAAGCGGGAGCTGGAGAGCGGGTGGTTCTCGAGCACACCAATATCAACCCCAACAAGGCCGCTCACATCGGTCATCTTCGCAACGCAGTTCTCGGAGATGTGCTGAGCAAGGTACTACGCGCCCTGGGCCACACGGTCGAGGTGGAGAACTACATCGACGATACCGGCGTGCAGCTGGCCGACGTCATCGTGGGCTTCATGGACCTGCGGCAAATGAACATCGACGAAGTGGCTGGCTTGCCTGAGCCGTTCGACTACTATTGTTGGGACCTCTACAGTGAAGTCGGCAAGTGGTACGAAGCGGACCCACAGAAGCAGGAGCTCAGGCGCCAGACACTGAAAGAGCTCGAAGAGGGCTCTGGGCCCCGCGCCGAAATGGGTCGTCTCGTCTCACGCCGCGTCGTCAGCCGACACCTGGCAACGATGCGGAGGCTGAGCATCGCCTACGACCTCTTGACCCACGAGGGAGCTGTTCTGGGCCTCGATTTCTTTACCGAGGCCTTCGAGCAGCTCAAGTCGACCGGCGCCGTCCATCTCGAGGACGATGGCAAGAACAAAGGCTGCTGGGTCATGCCGCTATCGGACAGCGAGGAGTTCGCCGGCCTCGAAGATCCCGACAAGGTGATCGTCCGCTCCGACGGCACCGTGACCTATGTCGGCAAAGACATCGCCTACCAGCTGTGGAAGTTCGGCCTGCTCGACCGGGATTTCGAATACCGCTTCTGGCAGGCAGAGGACGTATGGCAAACCACGGTCGCCGGTGGCGTGCCCAGCCACCCGGCCTTCGGCAAGGCGGACCGCGTGATCAACGTCATCGACATCCGCCAGAGTTATCTCCAGAAGATCGTCCGAGCCGGACTCGAAGCGCTCGGGTACCAGGAACAGGCCCAACAGTCGATTCACTTCGCCTATGAAATGGTGACTCTGTCACCGTCCACCGCCCGACAGTTCGGATTTCTCGAAGAGGACGACGACGGGTCGGCCAGCAATCTCGAGATGTCCGGGCGCAAGGGCATCGGGGTCAAAGCGGACGATCTCATCGACCAGCTGGAAGCCAAGAGTCGTGAGGAGATCAGCGCGCGGAATCGTGAGCTCAGCCCGGAGGCCCTCGACGTCCTGGCACGCCAGATCGCGATCGCGGCTCTGCGCTTCTTCATGGTCAAGGCCACGACCAATCGGGTCATCGCCTTCGACCTCGATGAGGCTTTGAGCTTCGAGGGCGACTCTGGACCCTACCTGCAGTACTCGGCGGTCAGAGCACTCAACATCGGCCGCCGCCTCGGCGAGGCTGGCCTACCCACAGAGGTCGCCCCATCGGCAGTGGGCACCCTGCCACCGGAGGTCTGGGCCGACGATCTCTGGGACCTGATTCTGGCAGTCGCACTGATCCCGCAGAAAGCCAGGGCAGCCGGGGAGTCCCTGGAGCTATCACTGCTGGCGCGGCATGCGCTCGAACTGGCCCAGAAGTTCCACGCCATCTACCATCGTCATCCCATTCTGCAGGAGTCCGACCCGGGGCTACGCAATGCCCGACTCGCCACGATGCAGGTGTTCGTTCTGGGCCTCACCATCCTCAGCGATCTTCTCGGACTGCCTCTCCCAGACAGGATGTAGCCTTGGGCCGGCGGCCACAACCCTGGTGCCGAAGCCTCGAGCTCAGATGGTAAGCTCTTGTTGAATCGAAGGGCGAGAGTTCGAGCAACATCATGACTGACGAAGCGCAACGCCAAGAGAGAAGGCGCTATCCTCGGCTGCAGGTGCCGGCCTACTGCCGCCCAGTGGGACCACTGGCCGCGAAGGGTGGGCAGCCCATCGATCTGGGTCTTGGCGGTGTTCGGGTCTACAGCGACGATCCGATGCAGCCTGGGCGGCGACTCGAGGTCGAGCTGAGGCTCCCGGACGAGTCGACACTGACCCTCCTGACGGAGGTTGCCTGGGTTCAGGAGCTACCGGAAGGCGAAGCGGCGTCCTACGATGTCGGGCTGCAGTTTCTCGACCTGACGCCCGAAGATGTCGAAGCGCTGAAGGTCGCCCTGACCGAACAGGATCCGTAGGATCGAATCAGACCGAGGCCAGGCCGCCGCACACGAGCTACCTGCTCGAAGACGGTGGCAGCTCATCCAGTACGAGGACCATGACGAAACCAGCAGATCGATTCGGCCGGCGTGTCGAGAGCTATGTCCGCTCCCGGCCCGCCTACCCACAGGAAGTCGCAGAGCTCTTGAAAGTCGAATGCGGCCTCACACCGGGATGGGCCGTGGCCGACATCGGCTCTGGAACCGGAATTCTGAGCCGACTCTTCCTGGACAACGGTTGTCGAGTCTATGGGGTGGAGCCCAACGTCGAAATGCGGCGCGCCGGGGAGGCCTTGCTGGCAACCTACCGCCTCTTCGCCAGCCTCGACGGCACCGCCGAAGACACTGGGCTGCCCGACGATTCCGCTGACCTGATTGCGGCCGGCCAGGCCTACCATTGGTTCGACGCCAAGGCGGCACGCCGCGAGTTCGCCAGAATCTTGCGGCCTCGAGGATGGGTGGTTCTCATCTGGAACGATCGCAGAAAGCTGGGTAGCCCATTTCTGCAAGCCTACGAAGAGTTGCTATTGGCCTACGGAACCGACTACGAAAAGGTGGATCACACTCGGATCGGATCCAAGGAGATTCAGGCCTTCTACGGCAGTGAGACCTATGCAACCGCCGCCTTCGACAACCACCAGAGCTTCCGTTTCGACGGTTTGAAGGCACGCCTCCTGTCGTCTTCCTACACCCCTGGTCCGAATCATCCTCGCCATACGGACATGCTGCGAGCCCTGCGCGAAATTTTCGAAGCCCACGAAGTCGACGATCACGTCAACATCGAGTACGACACGCACGTCTACTACGGCCAGTTGAGCTGAAAGCTCAACTGGCTGAAGCAGCCGGGCGTCCCTTCCAGCTGATCTTTGGGGCTTGGGGTTGGAGCAGCCGTCGTACCTCTGGCACCGTTGAAGGCAATAGGGGCTTAGGGCAGTAGGGGCGTAAGGGCTCAGGGGTCTAGAGGAATGGAAGGGGGCCCCCACTGCCTCAAAGGTCGGCCGGAGCAAGCGACGGACGATTCAACCCCAAGCCCTCAAAGATCAGCCGGTGCAACGCACCGGATGCCTCAACCCCCCAATCACCAGATGTAGTCCTTGGCCATGGCGCGCTTGTCGTGGCCGGCGAGGATGTGCATGACGCGGATCTTCTTGAGTGTCACGGGAGACAGCGAGGCCAGGGGAATGTGGAGGATCTGCTTGCCCTGGACGGCGGCGTACTGGCGCAGTCTCTCGACGGGAGGGTCTGAGGCCAGATGCACCACGATCTTCTCGAGGCTGTAGTCGATAGCCGCCATCAGCAAGATCTCCGCCCTGCTGCGGGCGAATCGATAGTCCGGATCCGACCAGACGTCGGACAGCCTGCCTCTCGGTTGGGTCAGCACGAACCCGCCGTAGGTGGCCCGCATCATGCCGGGACCCACCACCTGATCTGCCGGATTCGTGGCATAGAACGCCATGTCCGACTCCTGATCATGCTCCCCCAGCCAGGTCATGGCAAAGGGGTAGCGCTCGTTGTCCACGTCGCGGTCGAAGACGACGACGACCGAACCCGCATCTCCCGGCACTCGGCCCTTCTCCTCCACATAGATCCGGTCCTCATGGACATTGCGGAGTGTCTCTCGGATGTCGATCCCGTCCAACAGGCTACAAACGAAGGGCTCGGTCCTCTTGCGTTCGGCTGACAGCACCGACAGGGCCTTCTGCTGCAGAAAACGCCCGTAGTCCTCGATCACCAGGTCTTCGGGAGGATAGGAGCAAAGGCCGGTCGAATCGAAAGCCCGCAACCAATCCTCCGGGCTGTCGGGATGAGGGTGCTCCCGAACGGGGATGGCAACGGGCCGCTGCTTGACGCGCAGGAAACGGCGCCGAAACCTTAGCTTGCGAGTGCCGAGATCCAGTTCCTCTCCATCGACGGAAACGGTCTCGATCTCCGCCTGGTCTTCTTGCCAAGGGAAGGTTCGAGAGACATCGAAGATCTCCCAGGCCAGGTTGTCATCACCGACACCCCGCCCCGCGATCACCCATTCGTAGAGACCTGGCATCAGATTGCCTTGTACCCTGGCACAGCGCCTCGAAAAGTCGAAGAACAGTCTCCTCTGCCAGGCGGCCACGGTCTCCCCGGTCTGCTCGGTGTACGATCCTGCCGCGATCCGCCAGACAACACCGCCAAGCCGGGCTCTGTCCGGAGCGACTCCGCCGCCGAAGCCCTCTCGGGTGCCGTGCTTGCTGGCATAGTCCACGAGCCTCTCGCTCCGATCAGCTTCGTCGCTTCCCCGCTCCCCATGGATTACACGAAGACCGAAGCGCACCACAGACTGGCGCCGCGAGAGGGTGGATCCGAGCTCCGCGTCAGTGGGAGCCTGACCCTCTCGGACCCGCTCCCAGACGGCGTGTGCCAACGGAGCGTCTGGCAGCAATGCCGTGAGACTGTCGGGAGCCAGGTGCCGCACCAGAACCCGGCTGCGCTGGGTCCGTGCGAACGGGTGTGCCAGTGGTCCATCGAGCCGAGATCGGACGCCCTCCAGGTGGGCCGCCCCGACGAATGCCACGATCGGTGCCGCGATCTCTTCCTGCGCCTGTCGCAAATGAAAGGCCATTCCTGCTTCTCGGCGATCATCCACTGCGGACACTCCACCGCTGCGCAGACCCTGTCGCAGGCTCTGGAGATAGTCCCCGACGCCCATTTGCCACAGAGCGTGAGGGTCTGGAACCCGGTCGGCGTGTCGTTCCTCGTAGGAGAGATCGGGGTCGATACAGAGGAAGGGCCTCTGGTGATCGAGTGCCCACCGGATGGCCTCCACCAGGGGGTCACCGGGCGCCACGACCCACACCAGCGCTTCTTCCCCCGGTTCCTCCGAGATCACCAGAGAAATCAACGGTAACCTCCCGACGGCCCGGGCTGCGGCCTCTCGGAGGGTCGTCGGCAGCTCAACGGCTACCGCCGCCGGTTCCACAGCCTCCAAGACTCCTCGCGCCACACTGGCCAGCTCGATGCGCTCGTGAACGACCGGCACCAGGCGAATGCCCTCCCTCACCTCCGGAGCCACCCGGTCCAGCTCGGCGTCAGCGTCATTCGACCGGGTCACGAGATTTCGAACTCCTCCAACTGGTCGTCACCCACAGAGAGTCTCAAGGCCAGATCGACGGCATCCGGCGCACTCTCGGCTTCACCCCGTTTGAGGACCTTCATGGCGTAGCGGACCAGATTGATGCCATCGCGAACGGTGTAGCGGAGGTCTCGATCATGTGCGGCCCGGAGGAATGACAAGACGTACTCGACAACCTCCCCGTCAGCAAACGGCACCTGGGCGCGGAGAATCTCCCTCTCTTCGTCTTCCTCGGGGAAGTCGATGTAGATCTGCGGCATCAGCCGCGAGTGGATGTACTCGGGCAGCTCGTAGGTCGAGGCATCTTCGTTCATGGTCGTCACGAAGCGGAAGTCGTCGTGCGCCGGGATGCGAATTCCTGCTACCAGGCTCTCCACGTAGCGGCGATGATCGAGCAGCGGAGCCAGCGAGGCCCACGACTTCTCGCTCATGCGATTTCCCTCATCGAGGATCAGGGCGCCCCCTCGGACCATGGCGCAGACCAAGGGCGAAGCCATGTATCGAACGCCGCCACCGGGTGCCAGGACCGGCGAGACGATGAGATCTTCCGGACGGGTGTCCATGGTGGCCTGCGCGATATAGATATCGAGGCTCAGCTCTCGTGCCGCGGCACACGCGAGAGTAGTCTTGCCCACACCCGGTTTGCCCAGCAGGCGGGGGTTCAGCGGCAGATCTGCCGGTTCGACCCGAGACCAAGCGGCCAGCAGCTGCATCAGGACTTCCCGTTGTCCGATCCAAGGCGGCACCTGCTCTACCGCAGAGCCCAGATAGAGCTCGACGCCGTCAATGTTCACACTTTCGATTTCGCTCACTGCTTCGTTTGCCTTTCTGAGAGTCTCGTCATCCCCATGCACCCTTGCCAACAGACCCGGCAACCAGGTGGGCAACAGCCTGCAAGCCACTGCCAGGACACGAGCTCAGGGTAAAGGACGATCAGACCTCGATATTGAAGAATGCGTCCAGCGTTGCATCGGCCTTCTTGTAGAACGGCACTCCGAGAAGGCGAGGTTCACCGAACTCGAGCTCGTACTGCAAGTCCTGCAGCATGTCGGGCTTCGCCACTTCGGTGGCAATCAGAGCATAGTGGGCCAGCTTTTTGGCGTCCTGCCTGCCGTAGCACCCCCCCAAGAGCCGCTCTCCGAGCCTCTCTTTCAATTCTGGGAGACCCTCTGTGTAACTGCGGACGAGACGGGTCACAGACTCTAGCGATGCATGGAATGCCGGCACTGCGAAGATCCCTTCGCCCGCCACATCCTCGACCCCTTCCGCGCCAAAGAAGGAGCGTAGGAGCCCCGTGAATCCACCGCCGCTGGCTTGCCGGCGGGTGAATCTGATCGTCGCAGGCAAGAGCCAGAAGGGCCTGTACTCCTGCGCCTGAATATGGGCAGCCGCCACAAAGGTCGTCTCGATCCGATGCAGGCCCCAGTCCAATTCGTCGAGGAGATAGCCGTTGCGACACGCCGTACAGTAGTAGACGATGTCCTCGCCGCGGGCTTGGATTCCCGCCCCGCAGGTGGGACAGTCCAGCGGTATCAGCGCAAAATCGGCCCCGCCGCTCATCGACCGCTCCCCGGCAGACGCCCCTGCATGAGGTCACGCAGCAGCTGCTCCTGCGTATTCTGGTCCGTCAGTGTGCTCCAGGCTTCACCCAGATCCAGTTCCGGGTCAACCCCCGAGCCTTCAACAACGACTCCACCGTGGCGAAAGCGCTTCCAGCCCCAAGCCAGAGCCAGCACTGTGGCGGCGCCGATCACGAGCAGTCCCATGGGGCTACCACCGACAAACTGCAGAGCAGTCGTTCCGAAGAACAACGCCACGGCTTGAGACCCAACGAGCATCGCCGCCCGAAAGAGGTCGTTGCCGGGGGACTTGCCGTACGCCAGGGTGCCGTCTTCGGCATCGACGAGCACCTGGTAGGAGCGATTCCTGAAGCGATACCGCACGACCCAGAGAGGGTAGTAAATGACACTGAGGCGCTCCCGAAGGGTCTCGAGGAAGCGGAATCGCACTTTCTTGAGGCCGCGAGCCGGGTCCGACTGCCACTTGAACTGCTCGATCGCAGACTTCTTGACGATGGTCTCCGAACCCGTAGGAGGGAAGACCATTCCGTGGCTCTCGAGCGCTACGCTGTCGTAGGGCACCAGTTGATCACCCTGCAGATCGATCCTCTGGATACCCCATTCGGCTACATTGAGGGCGGGAAACGTAGCATCGTAGCTCTTGGCCACCGAGCGCTCCACATCGACTTCTTCCACCTCGACGCGGCGCTTGTTTCCGGAGCCCCGCGATCGACGGCGTTCCTCGGTGCCGAGAGCGAATCCGATACAGTCGGCCTCCACCCGATAGAACGGCACGAAGCAGAGAATCGTCTCGCCAATTTCGGCCTCACGCCCAAGTCTCGAGTCCTTGCTCCATCCCTTGGACAGCCAGTGCCTCCCGACGTCGCGGGCTTTATCGAGACGGAGTCGGGGCTTGACCACCCAGCGCCGAACCCCCACTTCCGGGCTGGCGAGTAGCGACTTTTCGCAATAGGGACAGGTGACCACCCGCAAACCTGTGACGACGTCGAGGGTGCCTCCACAGCTCGGGCAGCCCAGACCCTCGACCCGCCCCGAGACCCCCGACTCGACCCCCTGATCGGGTGCCGGCGGCCCACCAGTAGAATCAATGGCCCCACTCATATCTTGCGAGCCACCCAGTACGCAAGTAACACCAGAGGCACGGCAGTGATCGCGTAAGCGACGAACTTGACGACCGGATTCGTGATTGCCAACCCCTCGATGGCAAAGAGCACGAGGCCGAGGCCGGCCACGAGATAGTAGGGACTCTCCGCCTTCTCCGGGAAGACAGCTGCCATGACGGCACCGGTGGAGGCATCT
>Ga0316187_10006106_pt1 | contig 10377 bp, 10 predicted proteins | sample CroRivburrow1_MG_FD_204927 | JGI IMG/M metagenome (GOLD analysis project Ga0316187, IMG submission 204927) | Coastal sediment microbial communities from Maine, United States - Cross River worm burrow 1 | ecosystem: Environmental > Aquatic > Marine > Coastal > Sediment | place: USA: Maine... | reverse complement strand
ACTTTTGTCACCGCAGCGGACATTCCTTCGTCCATCGTAAATCGGTCCCGGCGCCAGTCCAGGGAGGCGCCCATGCGCCTGAGCTGATTGCAGATCTGGCCACCGGACTCTTCTTTCCATTGCCATACCCGGCGCACGAATTCTTCGCGGCCGATGTCGGCGCGTGACGTTCCTTCGGCATTCAACTGGCGCTCGACGACCATCTGAGTCGCAATACCGGCATGATCCATGCCGGGTTGCCAAAGCGCGTTATGCCCCTTCATGCGGTGATAGCGAGTCAGGGCATCCATGATCGTGTCCTGGAACGCGTGGCCCATGTGCAAGGTGCCGGTCACATTAGGCGGTGGGATCATGATGCAGTAGGGCTCACCGTCACTGCGGCCGCCTGCACCGGGTTCGAAATAGCCATTGCTTTCCCAGCGCTCGTACTGGCGCTGTTCAATGTCTTTTGCGCGGTAGTTCTTGTCCATCTAGATCTTGTGAGTTTCCAGGCTGTGGCCGGCATCGCGATAGGTGGCAAAGTGCTTCCGGCTGCGCGACTTGCTGCCTTCATCGGAGGTTACAATTTCTGCAATTCTCGCGAAAGTGTCCGTCCCCTCCAGAAGGGTGTCGGTGAGATTTATAACGAGATCCGGCTTTAGTTGTTCGGGCGGGTGGGTGCCGATGGTAACCGGCGACGCGGCTTCGCTGGTGCCGGGCTCAATTACATCGTGGGGTACGAAACTGCCGTCCCGAAACGTCCACAGCATTTCGTCCAATACATGCGCCGCCGACAGGTCCGCGACTTCGATATGAACGGAATTCTTGTGCCGGTACGCTTTTTCTGCAAGGCGACAGGCAAATCGTTGCCGAGCGATGTCACCGTCGCCAGCGACCACGTAAAAGTCGATCCGTGCCATCAGCTGATGTTCCTCAATCTCAGGGCAGGACGCCGGCGCGCGACAGCAGGAGTTCTGTCAGCATAGGTACAGGACGTCCTGTCGCACCCTTGCGGGTCCCGGAATGCCAGGCGGTGCCGGCAATATCAAGGTGAGCCCAGTCAACGCCATCAGTAAATTTGCTCAGGAAGCAGGCCGCGGTAACGGCGCCACCATCGCGGCCGCCGATGTTTGCGAAGTCAGCGAAATTGCTGCGAAGCTGTCGCGCGTATTCATCATCCAGCGGCATGTGCCAGCTGCGATCGTCGGCTGCCATACCGGCATCGGTAATGCTGCCAGCTATCTTGTTGTCCCGACTCATCACCGCTGTTCGATGATGTCCGAGCGCGATAACGCAAGCGCCGGTCAGTGTCGCTACGTCAATCATAAGCGCCGGTTTGAAGCGCTTGGAATACGTCAGTGCATCGCAAAGTATCAATCGGCCTTCGGCATCGGTGTTCAGCACTTCGATCGTTTGGCCGGACATACTGGTGACGATATCGCCCGGTCGGGTTGCTGTGCTGCTCGGCATGTTTTCGCACGTTGGCACGACAACCGTAAGGTTTATGGGTAGCTTGAGACGCGCGACGGTCGCCATGGTGCCGATCACCGAGGCAGCGCCGCACATATCGAACTTCATCTCATCCATGCCGGGACCCGGTTTGAGCGAAATGCCACCGGAATCGAATGTTACGCCTTTGCCGACCAGGACCACCGGTTGCTGACGAACGGCGCCTTTGTATTGCATGACGATCAGCTTCGCCGGTTCTTTAGCGCCGGCCGTGACCGATAACAGGGCATGCATCCCAAGGCGTTTCATTTCGGCTTCATTTAAAACGCGTGTGTCGAGTTTCTTGTGTTGACGAGCGAGTCGTTGAGCGGTGCGGGCGAGGTAGGTTGGCGTACAGACATTCGGCGGCAGATTGCCGAGATCACGGCACAACGTCATGCCCTCGACAATTCCGTCCGCGTGCTCCGATCCTCGTGCCGACTTTGCCGCATCGCTCCGACTGGCAATCGCCAGTCCGACCTTTCGAAGTTTCGAGGTCGACTTTTTGCGGCCACTTTTCATCTCTGTAAAGTTGTAAAGAGCATTGCCGATGGTCTCGATTGCGTACCGGGCAAGGTAGTAAGCGCTGGCATCACCGACTTTCTCCAGCGTCAGGTAGTTGACGATATCCTCTGTTTTGCATCCCTTGACCGCGTTGATTGCAGACGAGACCGCTCGTCGATATTCGGCGATGTCGAACTTGCTGATATTGCCGAGGCCGACCACCGCGATTCGCTGTGCCTTTACACCGGCGACAGTCGTCAATACAGAGCACGAACCGGGGCTGGCGGAAATATCGCCACGCTTGATCAATTTGCTGATGGTACCGCCGCTGGCGGCGTCGATATCGGTAGCAGCAACGCCAAGTTTGCCGCGCTGGTAGACGCCAACAATGATACAGCCGCTGGCTCGGCGCGAAGCCGCGCTCGTGGTTGTGAAGTATTCCATGGCAGGGTGTCTTGAAGTGGTGGCGCGTGACCTAAACACTGTCCCGCACAAAATAAAAACGGTAGTCTAACTGATTCGACTGAATTTAGTTACGCGACCTTTGACTAAAGACGTGGGCGATATCTTTCGCCGTCAGGGCTTGTCTGGATATTCATGCTTCGCATACTCGATCGCTACATATTTCGTGAGATTGCAGCCACATGGCTGGCAGTGACCGTGGTGCTGCTATTCATCCTGATGACGAATCAGTTTGCCCGGGTGCTCGGTGAGGTGGCCAAGGGCAATCTGCCGAGGGAAGCGGTATTTGACGTCATCGGCCTCACCGCCCTGCAATACATGACAGTCCTCATTCCAATCGGCCTGTTTTTGTCGATCATGCTGGCACTCGGGCGGCTCTATCGGGACAGCGAATTGCCGGCGATGATGGCTTGCCGGGTCGGGCCTGGTGGCATCTATCGTCCGGTCGCCTGGATCATGCTTCCGCTGGTTCTCAGTGTTGGCTGGTTATCGATGGAAACCGGGCCAAAGGCGCGTGTCGAGATCGAGCGAATCGGTGTCGAAGCAAAGCGGCAGGCAGATCTCGCCAGCATCGAACCCGGAAAATTCATGCAGGGTCGCGAAGGGGCGGTTGTCTATGCAGAGCGCGTACCCGGACCCGGCACAGTCGAAAAAGTATTTGTGCAGCAAAGAGAGGAGTCCGGGCAGGTAAACGTCGTCATCGCGGAGCGCGGCGAACAACGGGATTCCGATGATCCCAATACGCGCTACTTCGTGTTGTATGACGGTCGTCGTTACGAAGGCATTCCGGGATCAGCCGAATTTCAGGTTATGGAATTCGCAGAACATGGCATTCCGTATCAGCTACCTGGAGCGGATTCGCCGATACCGGAAGCCCGCGCGAAACCCACCGCGCAGTTGCTGCTGTCAGACGACCTGAAGGACACCGCGGAATTACATTTTCGGCTGGCCGTTCCGATTGCGACGTTGATATTGGCAATTCTGGCGGTGCCGCTGAGTAAAAGCCAGCCGCGCGCCGGACGTTACGGCAAACTGGCGATCGGGCTCCTGGTCTTTATTATCTACTTCAATCTCATGAGTGCGGGCAAAGCATGGATCGAGACGGCGACTGTGGCGCCGGCGATCGGCTTATGGTGGGTGCACGGCCTGATGTTGTCGTTCGCATTGATCATGATCGGTGCACAAAACGGTGTCCATCGTCGAATTCTTAGCGTGCGGTTATTCTGATGTCTCTGTTAAGCGGATACCTGATGCGTACGATCATCGTCAGCACGATGCTGGTCCTGATGGTATTGCTGTCGTTGGCAGCACTATTCGAATTTATTGGCCAGCTGGAGGATGTCAAAGGAACCTATGGCATACCAGAGGCGATGAGTTACACATTGCTTCGATTGCCGCAATTGTCATTCGAAATGCTGCCGATCGCGGTACTAATTGGTGCATTGCTCGGACTCGGTGGCCTTGCAAGTAACAGTGAGCTGGTCGTCATGCGCACTGCAGGATTGTCGGTTGCGCGACTGGCCGGGATGGTGGCACTCAGCGGTTTGGTGCTCATGATTTTTACCGGTCTGGTAGGTGAATACATCGGCCCGCCACTCGACTATTACGCGAGAACGATGCGAAATGAAGCGCGATTCGGCCAGGAAAATCGCAATATGGGCAAAGCGGCCTGGGTAAAAGACGGACCGATGATTTTTCATCTGGAGCACGTCAACTCAGATTACGAATTCGGCGGAATATACCTGTTCCGATTCGGCGATGACGATACGATTAAATCAATCGGGCGGGCAGAAAACGCATTCATCGATGAGTCTGACAAGTGGCTGCTGGAAAACTATCGCGAGACTCAGTTTGATAATGGCGCCGTACAAGCGATTGAATCATCGAACACTGTGGAGTCCTTTAACATTGATAGTGGATTACTGGGCGTCACGATGGTCAAGCCAATCAGTCTTTCCGGTCGAGGCTTGTTGGGTTACATCCGCTATTTGAAACGTAACGATTTGTCCGCCGACCGATATGAAACGGAATTGTGGTCGCGCATATCATCGACAGTGACCGTTGTCCTGATGCCGGTGCTGGCACTGGCATTCGTTTTCGGTTCTTTGCGTTCCGCCGGTTCAGGCAGCCGCCTGATGATTGGCGTCCTGATCGGGCTGGGCTATTTCCTCGCGAGCGAAATGACAGCAAATTCCGGTGTGGTCTTCGGTTTTGATCCGGCGATTGTGACCTGGATGCCATCAATCGTGCTGCTTCTCGTTACGTCGTTCGCGCTCAGTCGCGTCCGATAGCGCGGTGACTAACTCTTGGGATAGCGAATCAGGCGTGTGCCCGATATCCGATCGTGCCAGGTAAGGCGGTCTTTGTCCCAAAGTTGCCACAGGAAACCAAGGCCGAGCGGCAACCAGGAAAGAATAGCAGCGAAAAACCGAATGCTGGCAGCCGCAATGCCGGGCGTATTGCCATTTTTATCTTCCACGCGTAAACGCCATGACTGCATGCCGAGCGTGCGTCCGGATGTCGTCCAGAAACCGACGAAAAACAGCCAGTTAACGCCGATCAGTGTCAGTTGATAGGGCAGGAATCCGGGATCAACTGGCTCGCCAGCGCGAATAGCGATGAACGGTAACGTCGCCAGGAACATCAATGCGAGAAGTAGCAGCGAGTCATACAGAATCGCAAACAGTCGTTGGAATAAAGACGCATTAGACATTTCAGGAACCGGCTGAATTGATTGATTCATCAAGATGATGATATTCGCGGCCTATGCGGAAGGAAAGTACCGCCCACGCGATGGCAACCGGTATGCATATGATAGCTATACCCGTGATGCCAATGCCGCTCAGAAGACGGATGGTCCATGCGCCGATCACATCGCCTGATCGGTAGATCGCAGTTTCGATAAAACTTTTGACCTTGTATTTTTCCTCTGCCGTTACCACGGAGTAAAGCATGTCGCTGGCAGGCTTTGAGAATCCGAATGTGAGTGATCGACGCAGAACCTGCAGCCCGGCCATGATGGCAAATGCCGGGTTAATGGCGAGCAGCGTAAACCCGATAGCCGAGACAATTGGCAAAAACGCCAGGGTTGTCCCAATGCCGAGCTTACGTACCGAGTGCTTGACGAGGATTAGCTGACCGACGAACGAAAATACATTAATCGCCGCATCGATCCAGGCAAAAACCTGGGTTTGTCGATCAGTACTGTCAAAGGTGATGCTAATAAGCTCTGCGAGGTACGTGTACGTGAACACGCCAACGATATTGGCGAGCATTAGCGCGACTGCGATCATGCGAAAGTAGGGCTTTGCGAATACCAGGTGCATCCCCCCGAGCGCGCTGCCGCCAAGGGCCGCTCCGCTTTCGACAGTGTCTGGATTGCCATCGTCGTCATGCTCGCGTACCCAGCGTCGGAGTTGGTAAATGCAGGCTACGCCCGCTAACAACAGCAGGGCAGAAAAAGGTAGCAGGTTCTGAAAGCCGAACGGGACGACGAGTGCGCCGGTCACCATCGGGCCAACAATTGCTCCGGTACTACCACCGGCGGCGATCACGCCGAACAGTCGCCGGCTTTGACTGGTGGTGTAGATATCGGCCATGAAACTCCAGAAGACCGTGACAACGAAGAGATTAAAGACACTCAGCCAGACAAAAAACGCACGACTTATCCAGACGTCATCAATGAGCTGTTCCTGTGCCACGGAGAAAGCTGCAAAGAAGACGAGGATGTTGGCGACAAAAAAGTAATAGACCCAAGGCAGGAATTGCTTACGAGGAAAGCGGGATGCGATCCAGCCATATATCGGGGCCACAATAACCATAACGACGAAGGTGCCGGTGAATAACCAGGGAATGGTGGATACGCCACTATCGATCGCCATTGCATCGCGAACCGGTCGAAGCATGTAATACGCGGATAGAATGCAAAAAAAGTACGCGAACGACCAGGTTACGGCAGCTATTTCATCTCGCCGAATACCGAGAATGGTCATCAATTTGCTGGGAATGCCAGTGGGTTCAGTTTCCTGGCTCATCGTGTGGCGGGATTCTCCGGTACTCAGATGTTCGCAACGCGAATGATGTACTATCCGGAGGGGTAGTTGAAGGCCGAATCGACAAACATTCCCAATTCATTCAAATAACTATAAAGGAGCAAACCATGGAAGCTCTGGCAATCGTTACAACGCTGTCCCTGTTGCAGCTCGTATATTTTGGTCTCCAGGTTGGCTCAGCCCGACAAAAACATGGCGTTAGCGCTCCGACCACGAGCGGTCACGATATATTCGAACGCTATCATCGAGTTCACCAGAATACGGTGGAACAGCTTATCGTGTTCCTGCCTGCATTGTGGATGTTTGGATATTTCATTGAACCGTATTGGGCATCGTTGATCGGACTGGTGTTCGTGCTGTCCCGCCTGGTGTATGGCAGAGCCTACATCAAAGATCCCAAGTCACGTTCCGGCGCATTCGGAGTCGGGTTCATGGCAATGGCAATTCTTCTCGCCGGTTCCGTTGTTGGTGCAGTGATGCACTGGATGGATTGATCCCCGGCAACTTCTGCATGTTTTGCAGAGAAATCCGAATACCTCTTACACCTGATTTACTGGATGCTTTGATTGCGATAACTCAGTAGAGAGATCGCAATTCACAGGCAACCGCATGGTGTATCGTGGCAAAAATATTCATTGCGTTCGTGTTGTTGGCGATGCAATCGCACGCGTTCGCGGCTACTGAAGACAATAGCGCCGATAATTGTGCGAGTCTCGCTGGTGTAATTCGCGCAGTGGTCCTGAGCGAGTCCGCGCAACTGGTCGCTTCAGCAGACATGGCGAGAAAACAAGCTCTGCTCACCCGTCTGACCGAAATCCGGCTGCCACCTGGCGACGATTCAATTCCGCCCGATTCCCGAAAGTCCTGCTTTAACCTATATCTTTCAATATGTTACCCACGTTCCGCGAGCGACTGCTCTGCGTCGAGCGCGCGGCAGCTTTGACAGAGCGGCTTTCTGACATGTCGATGACGGGCAGGGATAAGTACGAAGGACCGGCCCGTTGATATCGTGTTTGCATGAACCGCGCAATGCAAAAGCCAACCCGACTAAGCCAGGTATTGAAGCGCATGGACCATGGAGTCTTGCGCGCATATGTGGGCCTTTGTCCCTTCGCATCGCATATCAACCTGACGTCGCCGGGCATCGTCGGCCTTGTTGCCCTGATATTTCTTCCGCGCTAGTTGAGCGAAAAATAAATTAGATTGTTGGAGAGCGAGAATGAAAAAAACATCACTAACGACAATCACCCGGGCTTACTTTTTTCTGGGTGCTGTTTTGGTTATTTCATTTCTGATGACGGTAGGGCCGTATCTCGCTGAACAAACGATAAACATCTGGATGGCATTTGGCGCCGGTCTTGCGTTGATCGCTTATGGCCGCAGCAACATCAAATGTCACTGGGTTTCCATCTGTTCGATAGTGCTCGGCACAATCTGGATCGCCGCACTAATTTTTATCATTTTCGGCGTCGCCGATCTCTAATCAAGGAAGGTAGTAGTGCGTAAGGAGCTTGCCCGGTGCTGTAAAGCACCGGGAATTTTTTAACAGGCAGGAAGGTGCAATATGCTGAGACGTCTCACACTGTTATTCATAATCGGGCTGCTGGTCATTGCAGCCTACGCCAACGCGACGCTGGTGATTGCTTAAACCGCAAATGGTTTGACGCCAATCAGCCACTCGTGGGCCCAGAAAACGAACGCGATATAGAGGCCCAGTCCGGCGACAATCAGAATAACGTCGTTTGCAGGTGATTCTGGTGCCCCCATTAACGGTCGCGAAGCCCGGTTTTTCATCGACAGTAGATCGGCTACCGCCCATACCAGGAACGAACCAAACAATAAGACATCCGCTATCGTGCCGTTGACCAGCAGATGCGCGAATGCCCAGATCTTGACGGCCAACAATTGCGGCTGCCTGAATGTACTCTTGATGCGCCCGGGAAAATACGGGGCAAGAAAAAGAACAAAGACGGGCAGCAGCAGTAAAGAAGCGACATGGCGCAGCCACACAGGAAGAACATAAAGATAGGTTGGTGACAGTCGAAGTTCGGCATAACCTTTCGAAATCAGGACAATACCGACCAGGGAAACCAGCCCGAAAAACGCCTTCCAGCCAAGCTCACTTTTGGCCGCGAGACGGTCTCTTAACGGTAGTGCCACGATTGCGATCGAGTGCATGCCAAAGAACAGAATCAGGCCGAGAATCATTTGGGTCATAGCGATTGTCCTGGTGTGTCAAGCCTTGATCGTGCCAAAGACGCGCAATTGCCGCAACCCGACAACGACATACATACCTGCCGTTCGAAAGATTCTTCTTCGCCGCAGTTCCGCAATTAACTGCTGAAGTCGTGCTATCAACGCCGTCTGGCATGCCCGATTCACTGACAAACGCGCATTGCCTGGGCTATTATTGCTGTAGGGCATACAGATAGACAAAAAAGAAGCAGTCAACATGGAAAATATCAAAGCGTTTCTCGCGCAGCTCAGCAGAGAGTTGCAGCGCGGAGAAGATTTCGACATCGAAGCTCGTCAGATACTCGAAGACCTGAACAAGGACGTTGAACGGCTCGAGGAGGCTGGCGACGCCGAGGTCGAGTCGATGGAGGATCGTGCCAGGAAACTGGAATCGAAGTTTGCAGCAAATCACCCTGTGCTGGAGCGAATAGCTCGGGAACTCGCAGACGCGCTGGCTAAAATGGGCATTTAGAGCGAAAAGACCCTCGCAGCGCGCTTGGCCGAGCGCCTTGAATAATTCCGAAATCGGCAAACCAAACAGGCCGGTGGCGCATCTAAGTTAATGAAGTTTCGATGAAATTGGTCATCGAATTTGGTGTAGTCTAATCTAATCTGAATCCTGTGTAGACCCAGCATGTCCCTGGTCAAAGAACTCAAGCGTCGTAATGTCCTTCGAGTAGCTGCCGCCTACCTTGTTGTCGGCTGGTTGCTCACGGAAGTGCTGACCACGATTTTGCCAACCCTGGGTGCGCCTGCCTGGGTCGCGAAAGCGGTCATCCTGACCTTTGCGTTTGGATTCGTCCCGACAGTGATTCTGTCGTGGGTTTACGAAGTCACACCGGATGGCATCAAAAGGGATCATGACATTGAGCGCGATGGCACGGACGAACGTGTTGCCATCAAAAAGCTCGATTACGTGACAATCCTGGCGGTTATCCTTGCGATCGTTTTCTTTGGTTTTTTTAGCGCCCGCCAGTTACCGGAAGAAACAGCACCCGTTGAAGCGGCGATCAGCAACGAGTCTGTTGCCGTCTTGCCGTTTGTCAATATGTCGAAAGATGAAGACAACGAATATTTTTCGGACGGATTGACCGAAACCTTATTGCATATGCTGGCTCAGTTTCCTGAGTTGAAAGTTGCGGCGCGAACATCCAGTTTTGCGTTTAAAGATCAAAACATAGACATCCGGGAAATCGCGGATGCGTTGCAGGTCGCACACGTTCTGGAAGGCAGTGTGCAGCAGGCCGGTGGTCGCGTACGAATTACGGTACAGCTTATTCGGGCTGCAGACGGCTTTCACGTCTGGTCAGAGATCTACGATCGGACGATCGATGATATTTTTGCGATTCAAGATGAAATCGCAGTCAAGGTTGGCGGCGCGTTATCGGCATCGTTACTTGGAACTGGTGGCGGCAGCAAAGTAGCGGGCGTTGGCACCGAGAACCTGGATGCTTACGACCTGTACTTGCAGGCGCTTCGGGAGCGTGCCACTTTTTCGTATGGTGGCCTGTTGGCTTCCGAGGAACTGCTAAAAGGCGCGCTAACGATTGACTCTAATTTCCTGGACGCAAAAAACGAGCTTTCGAGCATTTACCTGAGCCAGTACGAAACGGGATTAATGGATCAGGATGACGCATTTTCGACAGCGCTCGCAATT
>Ga0316187_10006105_pt1 | contig 10377 bp, 10 predicted proteins | sample CroRivburrow1_MG_FD_204927 | JGI IMG/M metagenome (GOLD analysis project Ga0316187, IMG submission 204927) | Coastal sediment microbial communities from Maine, United States - Cross River worm burrow 1 | ecosystem: Environmental > Aquatic > Marine > Coastal > Sediment | place: USA: Maine... | reverse complement strand
GTCTCCTGCTCAGGTCCACGCGTGCCGATTGCGAGACTTGCAGCTGCCCATGCAGCATTAACAGAAGCGGAATAACGTCCGTTTCCTATACGAAGCCCCGCTCATGTGAATGAGCGGGGCTTTTTTTGCGAGATTGTGAGTAAAAACACTTTCTTGTTCCCAGCCGTTGACCCACTATTCACAAAAGAGACGTGGCTTCGTCAATACTGAAGCCAATGGGAGCAGTTATGAGTATCGATATCGAATGGCTGGAAGAGAATGTTCTAAAGCGCACGCTTACACAGGAAGAGCATGAAGCGATTCAATGCATCCAGGTGAAAAGCTACAACACGTGGGATAAAATCATCGAACAGAATCAACCGGGAGGCACACTTTATGTCCTTCGATCAGGTACTGCAGATGTTGAGGATAATAACGGCAAAGATCGGGTTAAGATCGCCAACATCAAAGAGGGGACCATGTTCGGCCTCACCTCATTCATGAGTGACGACACCACCACAGCTGAAGTAACGGCTAAAGAGAGTTGCACAGTTTACGAATTAACCAAACAGGATTTCTGTGGATTAATGCGTAATCATCAGAACCTTGCTTTCACCATCCTCAACCGTGTTCTCAACAATCAAAGCAAAGTGATCAGAGCCATGAATGCCCAGATGATTCCGATCCTTCGTAATCTGGCTAAGAAGGCGAACAGCCTGCCACTCTTTGTGAAGCTGTTTCCCATCTTCTTTATCATCGCCTATGTCATGGCTTTCTTTTACATCTCATGGAAGGACTTCTCTTATTAAACGCAAATTTATTTGGAGTTATTCCGAAACACGCCCAACAGACAGTGTTTGCCGAACAGGGTTAAATCACCACCACTAATATCGGCATTAAAGACCGACCCGTCTTTTCTTAATATGGGAATACCTGTTGCCAGATCAATCTCTTTTTGAGCCAACTTCGTAAAATTCTCAATTGCCATAGCAAGGGATTCATCCGGATGAATATCAGATACGGATAGCTTTAATAACGCCTCTTTGGAGTAGCCAAGCATGGAGCATATTTTTTTGTTGGCGAATTTGAACTGTTTGGTCTCCCTGTCAGCAATGAGAATGCCGTCCTGAGCACTCTCAACAATACTCTTTAGCATTCGCTCAGATTCTTCTAGCCGTCTAGTTAATTTTTTTTGCTCGGTAATATCATGTGCGGATGAAAAGACACCGACCACCTTATTCTCATCGTTGTAGATGATCGCATTGTGGAACGAGAGAACCTTCTCTCTTCCATCTTTATCAACAACTGGATTTTCATAATATTCAATCAGCTTTTCTTTACCTGAAATAATTTCAAAAAAAACACGCTTTATCTCTTTTCGAAGCCCTTCTTTAATAAAGTTATCAAACCAATTCATGCCAATGATCTCTTCTTGAGAGTAACCGAGTATTTCACACCCTTTTTTATTGATATTAGAAATATTCCCCAGCCTATCCAAATGCAGAAGCATCACGGTAGGAACATCGATAATTCCTTTCTTAAGAGTGCTAAGTTTCATATATCTCCAGATTCCACTAAATAAAATACAAACAAGCAAGACCAAAAAACCAAGCAATCCATAACATTAGCAGTCCAGAAAGTCGGTTATAAAAAAAGGCCCCCACTTGCGTGGAGGCCTTTTCATTTTGTCGACGGTTAAGTCAGTGCTTACTTATGTGCACCGATCTTTTCACGCCAGTCAGCGCCGTAGATCTTATCGGCATCAGCTGGGAATGAATCGAATGCGCGTGCAAACTCTGGATGAGTCTTCGCGTATTCGATTGGGTCAGCACCCTCTTTCCAGCACTCATATGCCTGACCGAGCGAGATACCACCAGCAGCTGGGCTGTCGATATGACCGAATGAACCACCACCACAAGTGTTGATCACGTTGCCATGGCCAAGGTTCTCGAAGAAGCCTGGAAGACGCAGTGCATTCATGCCACCTGAGATGATTGGAGCAGTAGGCTTCATGCCATACCACTTCTGGTTGAAGTAGTGGCCCATGCACTCGTCACGCTCAAGCATGTATGCAAGAACAGTCTCGTTGCCGTGGCCTTCCATCTTACCGTAGCCCATGGTACCAGTATGGATACCAGAAGCGCCTGAAAGACGAGAGATCTTCATGTAGCAGAGTGGATCCATACCCATTGGCGACTTGTAAGAAGTCAGAGCGCCATGACCGGCACGATGGAAGTGCAGGAATGTATCTGGGAATTCACGACGTGCAGTGGTTACACCAGCAGGGCCGGTTACAAAGCCATCGATCAGGAATGCAACATGCTTCTCATTACCGTACTTGGCGAAAGACTCAAGAATGAAGTCACCACGCGCTTTGCACTCACCATGGAAGTCGGCAGTTGCGTTAGCCGAGAACAGCTTAGGCTGGCCGGTTTCCTGCTGAACACGATCCATGGTCTCAGCAACCATAGGGATAACAGTCTTCATTGGGCAGAAAGGCTGATTCGCCTGAGGCTCATCATTCTTGATGAAGTCGCCGCCAAGCCAGAACTGGTAGCAAGCCTTAACAAATGGCTCAGGACGCAGGCCCAATTTAGGTTTGATGATAGTACCGGAGATGTAACCACCATTTTCACGTGGACGACCCAGAACTTCCCACAGATCAGCAATGCCTGCGCTTGGACCATCAAAGTGTTTGATCATGACTTCAGGAACCATGAAGTCGAGCATACGCAGACCTGCATGGTCGCCCATGCCCTGGTTGTTACCCAGAATCAGAGACCACATATGTGAAACGTTGAACACACCATCAGTGATGTTTGGATCAAACAGATCAACAGGGTAAGCGATCTTCATTAAGCCGCCGCCAGTGACAGGGTCATCACCAAATGCGGTTTCGTCTACTTCATATACAAGTGCGTCAACACCACGAGTGAAGTCATCGGTAGTAGATACTTCAACGTTAGTACCGGTTGAAGATTCAGCAGCAACGTGTGCAGCAACTTCCAGGAAGCCATAGCCTGCAGCTGGAATTAATTTATATGCAACAAGCAGATGCTTGCCGCCTGCGATCAGATCTTCTTCTTTAAGGTCTAAAGCAGCGTAACGATTCGATTGATCCATTAGTGAATCCCTCCAAGTTTTTATTTGCTCATTCGAGCGTTGCTTTTCAGCATTTTTTCACCCGAACAAGCCCGGGTAACGTTCCAACAGGACGAGAGACTACAAAGCAGATGCATAATTACAAATCAACAGTTATGATATGATCCATAAATTTTACTTATGGAGGATTTCTCCCATGCATCTAACTCTCAGGCAACTCAAAGTGTTTGAAGCAGTTGCAGCTTACAGAAGTTATACCGAAGCTGCAAAGAAAATGCACATGACCCAACCAGCCGTCTCCATGCAGATCAAACAACTCGAAGATCAGGCCGGACTCACCCTCTTTGACCGTTTGGGCAGGCAGATCTCCATTACCCATGCAGGAGAAGAGCTGCTTCACTATAGTAAATCGATTCATCAACAGCTGGAGGAAGCAGAACAGGTGCTTGAAGAGTTGAAAGGGATGAAGCGAGGAAAGCTGCACCTGACCATGGCCTCGACCGCCAACTATTTCGCACCGCAACTGCTCGCAGCCTTTCATCACGAATACCCAGATGCCAAGGTGAGCCTTGATGTAACCAATCGCTCCGGACTTATCAGTGCTGTTGAAAACAACACTACGGACATGGCCATCATGGGCAGGCCTCCCAAAGGGCATAACATGGTAGGCATTCCATTCATGGATAATCCACTGGTCGCCATTGCTGCCCCCGCTCACCCACTGGCAAAGAAGAAAAAAATATCCCTGAATGAACTTAAGGATGAGACCTTTATTGTCCGTGAGAAAAGCTCTGGTACTCGTATCGCTGTCGACCGTTTTTTTGCGGAGCATCACATTGAGTTGCCGGCTCGTATGGAGATGAATCGAAGCGAGGCGATCAAACAGGCGGTGATGGCAGAATTGGGACTGGGCATCGTCTCACTACATACGGTGGAGATGGAGCTGGCACTGAAACGGCTTGTTGTACTCAATGTTGAAGACTTTCCGATCATGCGCAAATGGCACATCGTGCACCGTAAGGGCAAACGATTCGCCGCCATTCCTGAGGCTTTCAAAAACTTTGTACTCGAAAACGCCGAGTCATTGATCAAGCTGCCGGGTTAGTCGCCTCAGGCGTAGCTGAATCCCTATAGGAAAAGGAGTATTGACGTACATCTGGGAGAAGCTACTTTCATCCTCATGTTTCACATTGTGGATGATAACCTGATAGGTAGCCGGAACACGGCAAAGATCGTTAACTTGTTTAACGAGCCGTCGATGTCTTTCTCATCTGCAATCGATTATCTCGAACATGTCAAAAGCCCCGACTACCAAAAACCATCAGCCATCTTTACCGATGTTTTCATGTATAAGATGGATGGCTATGAAATGATTGAAAAAATACTGGCGATTTATCCTGATCAGAAGTTCGTGGTGATATCAGGCCGCCCTGATCTGGAGCACCCATTCAAAAATCGCGCCTGTTTTTATCTAAAAAAACCTTTCTATATAAGGGATGTCGAGAAGATCATCAGCGAAGTCAGAAAATGTGAACAAGAAGGTCCCTCATTTGAAAGTGAGTGCGCCACTACCTGCGCCTGCTCCGAGTTCGCTCTCAACGACTGGAAATGCCCTCATGCATCCAAGCCAAAACGAGGAAAAACAAAGAAGACAGCAGCCCGCCGGAAAACCTGAGCCTGCACACATGCAGGTTACGTACTGGAGAACACCGAGTCGCTGATCAAACTGATCAGTTAGTGACTTGAACAACACCAACTACTGTTTTGCAGTAGTTCCCGGCACACTGTTCAACTGAGGATAAAGTGCCACGACAGCGGCTGGAAGAACGAAAAGATTCAGGCCGGGGACGATCAGCAGCAGCATGGCGAGGCCTGAGAAACCGAAGTAGTACCACTTATTCTCCTCAAGTTGACCATTCCTCTCCGGCCACTTCCAGCCATGGAACGAGGCTGGGGTATCCATAAACTCAAAGCTGAGCAACTTCAGACTTGCGTAACTCCAAACCGCTGTAGCAGCGATGGTGCCGTAGATAGGTACCAGCAGGAACACAGCAGCAAGAGCCGCCAGCGGGATAAAGGTTGCCAGTGGCATGACGCTGTTCCACATCGAATTACCGATGCTCTTCCACCATGGTAACACCTTCGCTTCAAGTTCCACACCATTAAGCCGACCGACCCTTACATAGAGATCATCAAGCCACGGGGCCACGGCAATGGAACCGAGTGTAACGAAACTGACTACACCGATAGCAAGAGCTAGCAGCATAGCAAACAGGGATAATAACCATGCCAACAAATCAATATACCAGGCATCCCCTGTCGGGATAAAGCGATCAGCGATGGCTGTCGAAAGCTCGAATACGCCATAGGTCAACCCGACAAACAGAACCAGAAGCAGCAGAATAATGCGCCAGATCACCGCTCGCAATTCCGCCCTGCTTAATAACAGCGAAAACCCCTTCACCAATGCCCACGCCCCTTTAAACATCTCCCGAATCCTCCGCATCAGCCCCCCTCAGGCCTGAAATTCAAGGCGCTCTCCATATCAGCCAGCAGTCCCTGTGCTAGTTCAAAATCCCCTTCATCCACCATGATGCGCGCCTCAATCAATCCGGTAAGCGGCATCAGAGAATTCATCCCAGCACCCTCAACGCGATATTGGAAGCCGCCGGACTCAAGCAAGTCGCATATAATCTGCAGGGTTACCTGATCATTTACCTTCTTTAACAGTTGCATGGGGGGAGCATAGCACGGCCTGATGATTCCGAAACCTAACAAGCCTCCGTCATCATCCTTGACCACTCACCCGAGTGCGTGAACGATTGCCACCCATGACTCAATCCATTCTGCCTGTTGCACAGGAAACACTCGCCCAAATGCTGAATACCATGGTGCCTGATGATGCCGATGATGCCGACCTCTACATTGAGCAGGGTGTTAGCGAATCACTGGCGCTTGAAGAGGGGCGCGTCAAACATGTCTCGGCCAGCACCCATCAGGGGATTGGCGCTCGTGTCATTAAAGGTGAAATATCGGGTCACGCCTATACAGACAGGCTTGAGCACCCCGCTCTGATGGAGTGTGCCCGTGCCGCCCGCACCGTTGCCGAGAGCAATAAAAGCCAATCGGTATCCATTCATACGGAGCAGCCACAGCACCAGCTTTACCTGCCTGAGAGCCCCGCCCTCTCAGTCACCATGCCTGAACGAAAAGCCCTGCTTGAAAAACTGGATCGTCTGGCTCGAAGCCTCGATCCGCGTGTAAAACAGGTTTTTGCCAATGTCTCTGCATCATTCTCCACCGTACATCTGGTACGCATGGATGGATCATTGCTAAGCGATGCACGACCACTGGTCCGCCTCAATATCTCTGTGGTGGTCGAGCAGAACGGCAAACGTGAAACCGGTTCTGCCGGTGGCGGTGGCCGTTTTGACCTGACTCGTCTGCTGGAGGGTGATGAGGCTGAACGACTCACCCGCGAAGCGGTACGCCTTGCGCTATTGAACCTTGATGCCATCGCAGCTCCCGCTGGCCCCATGCCCGTGGTGCTCGGCCCCGGCTGGCCCGGTGTCCTACTGCATGAAGCCATCGGCCACGGACTGGAGGGGGACTTCAACCGTAAAGGTAGCTCCGCCTTCTCCGGACGCATCGGTGAACGTATTGCGGCCAAAGGTGTGACGGTCGTTGATGATGGCTCCATTGCCGAGCGGCGCGGCTCACTCAACATGGATGATGAGGGAACTCCGACCCGCTGCACTACGCTGATCGAGGATGGGATCCTGACCGCCTACATGCAGGATCGGCAGAATGCCCGCCTGATGGGTGTGGAGCCAACAGGCAACGGCAGACGTGAATCCTATGCGCATCCAGTGCTGCCACGCATGACCAACACCTTCATGCTGGCTGGAAAGGATGACCCGAAAGAGATCCTCGCCTCCATGAAGAATGGTCTCTATGCCGTCAACTTCGGTGGCGGCCAGGTTGACATCACCTCGGGCAAATTCGTATTCACCACCTCCGAGGCCTACCTGGTTGAAAACGGTGAGATCAAAGCGCCAGTGAAAGGGGCAACCCTGATCGGTAATGGCCCTGATGTGCTGACCCGCGTCTCCATGATCGGCAATGATCTGGAACTCGATCCCGGTGTCGGCACCTGTGGTAAGGGCGGGCAGTCGGTGCCGGTTGGTGTCGGCCAACCAACACTCAAAGTCGATGAGATGGTTGTCGGAGGAACAGAATCATGAACAACGTCATGAAAGAGACCGCCGCCAAACTTGTCGAGGTGGCTAAAAAAGCCGGAGCTATCGATGCTGATGCTCTGGCCGTCAACGATATCGGAGAAAATGTATCGGTTCGTAACGGCCAGATTGAAACCGTTGAACGTGAAGATTCACGTGGCATCGGCCTGCGTGCCTTTGTCGAAACAGCGGATGGTTTGAGTTTCGCTTCAGCCTCCAGTTCCGATCTTTCGGATACGGGTATTAACGCACTGGTTAATCAGGTGATCACCATGGCTCGCATCTCCGCAGCCGATCCTGATGCCATGCCACCATCAGGTGCCAACCACCCGACAGATGAGGAACTTTGCGCCTGGGCCAACCGCGATCAGAAAGAGGGTGCATGGACACTGGAGGCTGCCAGAGAAGCGGCGCTGACGTGTGAAGAAGCCGCACTTGAATACTCGGACAAGATTGAAAACAGTGAAGGTGCAGAAGCCGGATTCGGCAATACCCACGTCGCCTATGCCTGTGCTGATGGCTTTGCCGGTGAATATAGCAAATCTTCCCTTGGGCTGAGCCTCTCAGTTATCGCAGGTTCAGGTGATGCTATGCAACGAGACTATGCCTACTCACGCGCCAGAGAGCTGGCAAAGCTGAAGGCCCCGGAGCTGATCGGTAGAGAGGCGGCTGAGCGTACTGTACGACGCATGGGTTCAAAGAGCATCTCCACACGCCAAAGCACGGTGATCTTCGAACCTCGTATGGCCACATCCATTCTCGGCCATCTGATCGGCGCCATTAATGGCCGCTCTGTACTGCAAAATCGCTCCTTTCTAGCTGAATGCAGTGGCGAGATGATCTTTCCCGAACACTTTCAGCTGACCGATGATCCCGATCATCCAGACGGTCTCGGTAATCGACTCTTCGACGGTGAAGGAACCCGCTGCTCTAAACGTACCATCATTGACTCAGGGCACCTCACCGGCTTCCTCACCGACCGCTATGCTGCTGCCCGTCTGAAGTGCGAGGCGACAGGGCACGCCAGACGCGGCTTGACCGGAGACACTGGCATCGGCCCATCCAATCTGATCCTTAACCCAGGCAAGCTCGATAGTGCGGCGATGCTTAAAGAGATCGGCGATGGTATTCTTGTCACCGAGATGATGGGCATGGGTGTTAACGGTGTGACGGGTGACTACTCACGCGGTGCGGCCGGTTTCCTCATTGAGAATGGTGAAATGGTGCAACCGGTTAATGAGATTACCATTGCAGGGAACCTAAAAGAGATGTTTGCCAATATTTCTCATCTGGGCTCCGATCTGACATGGTTCGGCTCCACGGCAGTGCCGACAATCGCAATTAAAAACATGACCGTAGCCGGAAATTGATTAGATACGGAGCAGACACTTCCATGTGCCTCTCCTCAACCGCCAAAGCAAAAACGCGGTTTTGCTTTGGCTCACAAAACCAGCATAATGGATGCTGATTTTGGCGACCCCTTCATGGGTCGCGCCAGTGCACCAAACACCACGTCTGGAGCACCCAACCGCCCATGAATGGGCGGCTTCAGCGAGCATTTGGAAATCGTAATTTTCAAATGCGTTAAAAGCCGAGGGCAGGATGCTCCGAGGCCGTATCAAACAAATATCGAGGTAAGAGATGAGTTATGATGTTTTCGGTGTAGGCAATGCCATTATGGATCTGCAGGTACGTTGCGATGATTCGTTCCTTGAAGCTAACGGAATCGATAAGGGAATCATGACCCTTACCGACCCTGAACGTCAGCAGGAGATTCTGAGTGCACTGGCCGATCATAAGATCAACTACTGCTCCGGTGGCTCTGCGGCCAACACCATTGTCGGCATTGCCGATATGGGCGGTAAAGCAGCCTATGCAGGCAAGACCGGCAGCGACAAGTTCGGCACGCAGTATATCAATGAGATGAATGAGCTAGGCATCGCCATCGAGGTTCCTGCCGACAACGGCGACAGCGGCACCTGTGTTGTACTGATCACACCCGATGCCCAGCGCACCATGCTGACCCATCTCGGTGTCTCCGCATCCCTCTCTGCCACTGACATCTCTGCTGAAGAGATCGCCAAAGCGAAGTATCTCTATGTTGAGGGCTATCTCTTTGCCGGCCCCTCCACCAAAGCCGCCGCATACACAGCCATCGAGATGGCTAGAAATGCGGGGATAAAAGTAGCTCTGACCATCTCCGATCCGTTTCTCATCGACATCTGCCGTGATGAGTTCCAAAGTCTGGTCGAAGGGCCGGTTGATCTGCTTTTCTGCAATGAGGAGGAGGCAAAATCATTGACCGGGCTTGATGATCCAATTGCATGTGCTCACGCCATCCATGAACATTGTGAGAATGTTGCCCTCACACTCGGTAAAAATGGTTCGATTCTGATGCATGAAGGTGAAGTGATTGCGATTGAGGGCGTGGACGTCGAAGCCATTGATACCACTGGTGCTGGTGACATGTATGCCGCCGGTATTCTCTATGGCATCACCAATGGACTGACATGGAAACAGGCAGGTCATTTAGGCTCACATGCTGCAGGTCGCATTGTCTCCCAACTCGGCGCTAGACTGCCAAGCAAACTCGATAAAGACGCGATCCAAAAGCTATTGGCGTAACAGTTCGACTTTAAGCGGACCCTTTAACAACGGCCTGCTATCGAATGAGCGAGGGCTGTAGATCATCAGGGACCTTCATGCCCATCACTTCAAATAGGGTCGAAGCGATGTGCGAGAGTCCCGGCCTATCCGCCACCTCATCAGTATCGGCAGGCTGAAGCAGTGTGTAGGCACCATCATAAGTAGAATCAAAGAGAATACAGGGCACAGGATTGATGGAGTGTTTGGTCGATGGCTCATGGCCACCGGCAATCTCGACCTGCATCTCCTCTGCATTACCGTGATCGGCCGTGATCAAGGCCGCACCACCCGCGCGCTCCAACGCATCGATAATCCGACCCACCGCACGATCCACAGTTTCAATAGCAGCCACGGCAGGGTCAATATGACCACAGTGGCCGACCATATCGGCATTGGCAAAGTTGATCAGCCC
>Ga0316187_10006104_pt1 | contig 10378 bp, 10 predicted proteins | sample CroRivburrow1_MG_FD_204927 | JGI IMG/M metagenome (GOLD analysis project Ga0316187, IMG submission 204927) | Coastal sediment microbial communities from Maine, United States - Cross River worm burrow 1 | ecosystem: Environmental > Aquatic > Marine > Coastal > Sediment | place: USA: Maine... | reverse complement strand
GGAGACATGTTCCTCATTCAAGGAGGTGTAACTGGCCGGATCATGGGGAACATCCTCCAGTCTGCCGCTTCCCTCCTGATCGATCCAATAGCCCAGTTCCGGCCCCAGGGGGTAGGAGGTCCGCCCATCCTCAATGACGATCAGCCCCGGCAATGCCCATAAATTAGGCAGCCAAAACAACAGGATCAAGCCAAATAGGCTGATCACGCGTTTGGGGTAGGGGGTGATCGATAGGAAGCGGTTCATGAAAATATACGACAAGTAAGATAATTTTGAGTCATAAGAGTAGTGTTTTTACCCTGTTCAAGCAATGAATAAAGGGCTGCCTAGTTTTCTAGTTTACCACAAACCACCAGAAGATTGCAGCCCTTTGCTAAGGGGCCACAATGTGAGATAATATATTAAAATTGAAGGATAACCTGCCTAATGGCTAATGGTAGAAGGGGAAAACATGAAATCATCATTTTGGTTGGAACGGTGGGAAGCAAATGAAATTGGCTTTCATCAGGCTGAAATTAATCTTCATCTACAGGAACATTGGCCCCAGATGGGGCTGGAATCGGGGGGGAAGGTCTTTGTTCCTCTTTCCGGGAAAAGCGCAGACCTGCTCTGGCTGCTCGCCCAGGGCTACCGGGTGATGGGCGTGGAATTAAGCAAGGTAGCGGTGGAGGCTTTTTTTAAAGAAAACGATCTTCAGGCCCAGGTGAGGGAGCAGGGTGATTTTCAGATCTATGAGATTGAGGGCTTGGAGATCTGGCAGGGTGATTTTTTCCAACTCCAGAAAGCTGATTTAAGTGGGGTAATGGCTGTTTTCGACCGGGCCAGTTTGGTTGCTCTGCCCCCTGAGATGCGTAAAGATTATGTGGAAAAAATTCAAGAAATCCTGCCGAGGGGAACCCAAATGCTTTTGGTGAGCATGGATTACAATCAAGAGGAGATGCAAGGCCCTCCCTTTGCGGTGACGAACCAGGAAGTTCTTGATCTCTACAGTGGCTTTGCCAAGATTCACCACCTAGCCAATCACGATATTTTTCAAGAAAGCCCCCGCTTCCAAGAGCGGGGACTCACGAGATTGAAAGAGCGAGTCTATGGTCTCATACTCGCCGAGGGGTGATCGGGATCGCTTTCATCGGTAAGGTGATGATTATCGTCATCCTCATGCAGGGTGATCTTCAGGGGAAAACCGAGCAGATAACCTAAGATGATCCACCAAACCCAGGCGTAGATGCCAAAGGGCAGATAACCCAGGTAACCTAAGAAGGGCATCTCCGCCCCGGGGAGATGATAGGCGTCCAGATAGGGGATGCTGTAGATCCAAAGGGGTGGGTTTTGGCTCTCCATCACTCGCCAGCCCCCGCTACCCAGATAATACCTGGGGTCTTGGGCCTGCTTTTGGGCTACCAGATCGCAGTCGAACTCCTTGTAGATGTTGATCCCCTTCTTAAAGGCGGCATCCGGCCCGCCCAGGGCCTGGATCTGGCCATCGTCATAGGTGACTAGGCTTTTTCCCTTATGTTGCACCCCGACAAAACCATCTTTCAACCCATAGAGCTTAGAGATCTCGTCTCGTTCAAAGGCCAGGCTCCTCACCAGGGAAGGAAGCTGCATCTGGCATAGGCCGTGGGGCCCGCCCCGCAGTTCGCTGTCGTTTTTATCATATTCCACCCAGCCTTCGGCGGTATTTTCGTAAGAATAATAATTCCATTCGGTCAAATAGACCGGATCGGAGAGATCGGTGGTCTGGGAGTCTCGAAAAACAAAGGTAAAGGGCTTTTCGGCATAGTCCACCAGCCCCGCTACATTGTTGGCGTCGTCCCTAGACTCAATCGCTTTAAAGGAGGCGTGATTCCAGAACTCCCAATGGGCGCCCATGATCATCCCCGAGAGGGCGATCAGGATCAGGGGGCGCCAGTTCCCCTCCTTGGCAATGGGGGAGAGAGGAGTCCAGATTTTCAAGAGAGAGAGCCCGATCATGATGATCAACATGGGGGTCACCCAGACGCTCCAAAAGAGGATATAGGGAAAATGAGGGGTCAAGGCCAGGATGAGGAAACAAACGGCGATGATGAACAGCTTGACCCCCGGCGACATGGCCATCTTTTTCCCGAAGGTCCAACGCTTGCGGAAAAAGGCGAAGGAATTGAGCAGGGAATGGACCTCGAAAATTTGCGGCCAAAAGGCGGCGGCACCGGCAAAGGCATAGGCGGTAAAGGCCGTGCTGGTGATCTCTTCACCGGGGGGGTACCACCAGTTCCCCTTGATCAAGGCGTTGTAATATTCATAGAAGAGCCAGCCGGAAAAGCTGGTCATCGCCAATGCGAAAAGGGAGCGGGGGCGAACGGCGATGATCGATTCCCCACCGGTTCGGTAATAGACGATCCCGTCGAGCATCAGGATGTAGCCCCACCAGAGGGGGAGCAGCAGAAAATGGGTGAGCTCGATGAAATAATTGCTCACTTGAAAGGTCCCCGCCCAACCGAGCAGATGCAAGGGGACCCCGATCCAAAACCAAAAGGGGAAGCCCTTGGCACCGGGCTTATATTTGGGCATCTCTACCGGTTCATCACGGAATCCAAAGACCTTTGGGAAGATCATCAAGATTAAAAAAAGGATGCCGATCCCCACCCCGGCCCAAAAGATGATGGGGCTGAAGCCGGGCTTCCAGACCGAATCGACCAGGGGATATAAAAAGTATTCGTTGTTCAGCACCCCCCATTCCGATTGCATGGTAAGGCATTGTTGGGCGATGTCGATGCCATGGACGTTATCCCAGGCCTCGTCGCAGGTCGAAAAGAGGTTGATGGAGAGCCAGGGGATCAGGGTGATCGATCCCATGATCAAGATGATGAACAGGATGCGTTTGGTTTGGGTCATTGTCCTTCTCCGTCAAGAGGCTGCATGGGCTGGACGTTCATCATCCATTCGAGCCTTTGGTTGATATTTGTCAGATCCTCATCCCTGAGCAGATCCCAAGACTGATTTGCGGTTTCCTTCTCTATCAGGGGGACTAGGGCATCGAAGAGAATGCCTAAGAATTTATCTGGTTTGATGATTTTATTGATGAACCCCAGATAGGCCAGCAATGTTTGCAGAAAGCGGCCCAGGCGGCCCCCCCGATCCAGGATATAAAAGCAGGTGGCATCCTTGATATCCCGGTAATAATCCTTGATCCAGGTCTCCCGGTTGGTCATTTTACCAGCATCGTCGATCTCGATTCCCACGCTCATACAGAAGAGGCGGAATTTGTTGTGGCGGTATTTTGCTCCCTCATCCGACAAATAATAATGGGTCATGATCTCGCTGGGGGCCATCCCCTTTCTGCTGGCGATGTCATAGCAGAGGGGGAGGATCAGGCCGTCGATATTGCCGTGCATGTCGTCTCCGGGGGCCATGCGTTCGATCACTTCCTGCTGGTCGTTCACCGAGCTGGTATAGGCCTGCTTGGAGTAGAGATAGAGGCATTCCCCGGCGGAACTGGCCACATCGCCGATCCAGCAGACGGCATCGATATTGCGACGGATATAGGGGCCGAGTTTTTTTAAAAAAAACAAAAAGCTCGGCAGGGGGGAAACCGGTTGGGGGTAGTTCGCCGCATCGAGCCCGCAGAACATGTGGCCCATGTCGGCGTAGTCATTGGTGGGCGGCTCCAGGATCACGGTCTGGTTGTTGTCCCGGTAGAACTCCGGTTGTCTCAAGGGGTTGTGGGGATCGTAATCGGGGTCGGAGGGGCGAAAAACTACCCGGCGGCTGCGATCCCTGGCATTGGTGAGGAAGGGGAACAGCCAGCCAAGAGGCTGAAACCAAACGATCTTCACCCAATAATCTTCATTGAGATTTAAAATTTGGTCATAGCGACCGGGGATTTTATTGTTCCCCCGGATCAATTCGGAATCCCAGCCCCCTTGATCGTAGAAGCATTTGCGCAAAAGGGTGATCATCAACTTGGTGTTTTGCTTCACCTCTGCCATGTTGCTGGGAGGGCTGTCGTACTGCTTGGCCAGAAGGGGATTGTCCGCAATGCGTTCCGGGGTGAAGTAATCTTCCTGTTTTACAATCAGCTCAATGAATTGGGTTATGGTCAGGGAGACCGATTTCTCCTCGGAGGGGACAAAGGGAACAACGATGGGCTGGAAGATATCCTTCAGCTCCGTTCTGGGTTTGTGCTGATACCAACGGGGGGATCGGGCTTGACGGGCTGTTTTGCTGGAAGCGAAACTGAACATACAATGAATCCTTGAAGGTTGTTTGCCCCTCATAAAAATGAATATCGCAGGGCGCTTCGATTATATTTAGATGAGAAAGATTCTAAAATCAAATTATATTATGAAAAAAAACAGGCCCCCATCACTCTTGTCACATGGAATGGACCTTAGGTGGGTTTGAATGTTTTTTTGATCTAGAGGGAAAGGCTGTCCTCTTTTTAGGTAGTTTGATATTTATAAAAAAAAGGGTTCACCCCTGGAATAGGTTTCCTTCCAGCCAGTCCAATAGAGGCAGGGCTGTTTTAAAGGTTAGCTTCGCTTCAGAGATCAAGCCCCGCTTGCGCCTAGAGGGGGAGGTGAGATCGGCAGATTGCACACTTAAGGACTTATGCCGGAGCAAATAGCTCCACTCGCCTGGCCGGTTTTTTTAATTCCGGCTCGCTGAGCTTGAAACCTTGGGCTACCAATTCTTCAAGGATTTGATGTAGCTCTTGGGCGGGATTAATTTTGCTCACATGCTCACGGTAACAGAGAAGGATGTGAGGCGGCATATCATGGAGCCCCTGCTGGTCCAGATGGACATAAAAACAGGGATTTTGCTTCTTATCGGCCAGGTACTCCAGCCAAAAGAGGAGCCCCAGATGGGTTTTATAGGGTGTTTTATCCTTGGAAAAGCGCACATCCTAAGTAGATGCGGAAAATCGAACCCCGGCCATTGGGTGCGGGATCGTAATAAAGATTCGGCTTGAGTTGGGATTGTTCCAATCCCAATTCCTCCACCAATGCCTGGGCCGGCTGTAACACCTCTTCTTGATAGCGGGTTTTATTTTCCGTAAACCAAGCTTTTTTTTGTTGTTGCTCAGTTCATGGAAGAAATCCTCCAACTCCCGGCCAAAACCTGAAAACATCATAAAACCTACCTTAGGGGGTTGGTATAATGTAGCTGGTTTTAAAAAGCCCCGTCCATGATAAATCCCCCTTTGCTCAATGGTGATCAATCCCGCCAGGCTATTGAGGCGAAACCTACCATTTTTGTAGCCTGCCCTGTGTGCTTTTGTTTAGGGAGAACCGATCTAAGGTGCTGCATCCAAAAAGGAAGGGGATGAGGGGGATTTAAAAAAAAAGCAAAAAAAATCCGGCCATTCCAAAATAGGAAGGGCCGGATTTTTTAAATAAAAAAAAGGATCCGCGCGGATTAAGCGGCAGGTTCCTGATTCATTTTTTCTTCAACTTCTTTGATGGCTTTTTCATCATGAGCGTTCAAGGGGCAACCGCATTTGTAGGCATCTTCTTGAGAATGCATGCGAGCTTGTTCGATGTGCCATTGAGCAACTTTCAAATGTTGATCTACGTTCATTTGATTCCTTGGAATAGTTTTTAAACTTTAATGTAGCAAAAGTAACTAAATTCTAGGACGAGCAAATCGTTTTGTCAAATGAAGAAATGGGTTTTTCCCTAGCTTTTCCTCAAGCTAGGGAAAAAAGCTTAGAGGCCCGATCTTGAGAGGGCTCGGATGATGGCTTTTTCATTACGTCGGAAGTTGCCGCGGTGGACCATGACCCGGTGCCTGCGATCGGGCATCTGGCGTTTGATTTCATCGAGCAGGTAGGCAATCTGCATCTCGTCTAGATCACGCTCCGAGACGTTACCTCGGCCTTTTTTTATCTGTGAGGATAATTTGGTGATGATGTTGTAGGCGAGGCGGTCTCTCCGGCTGGTTTCCTTTTTGTCGATATCGGGGAGATTGACCAATTGGGTTCTGAGTTCACCGAACAGCCCCAACCTATACTGGTCGTTCATGAAGTTTTTCACCACCCGCTCGAATTCCGAAACATTTCGATAGGTTTCGGGGGTCAGGTGGGCGTGCAACTTTTTATAGGTATTTTGGGCCAAATCCAGGTTGGTCGGGTCAAAGCCCTTTTGGATCTGCATGGTCAGATAGGTATGATCCCTAAAGAGTTGTTTCGGCCCTTTACCCTGTTGTTTTTTAAGATAGATCCTTCCGTCATTGGGGTCCATACTCAGGTTCTCCCAGCCGAGGGGTTCCTGGCGGTCTTCTTGGCGGACAAAAATCAGGTTGGAAACCTCCAACTTGGGATAGGGCAGGGCTTCGCTGGCTCCCTTGGGATGCAGCACCATCGAATAACGAAAAAGGATATCCTCCTTCTTACTACTCAAGAGGGTGGTGCCCAGGGTATCTAAGAGGGTTAAGGTGGGGGAAGCCGGGGGCAGGATGGTCGACCCGGCCTGAGAAAGGGAGCCCAACATGGGGCGGATCTGATCGGTACTCTTGATCTCTACGATGTAAATCTGCAGGACGATGGGATTCCCCTTATAGGTAATGGGTCCATAGATCGGCAGATAGGAGAAGTTTAAGACCTGGCCTTCCCTCACATCATCACTGTAATAGACCAGTCGGCCCGAATCGGCAGCCTGAGCGGAAAAATCCAAATCCTTGGCCTCTTGCATCTCAAAGGCCTTGATCACAATCGCCATCTCCCCGATTTCACGGCCTTCATCATCGGCACGGGGCAGCTTTTCGATCATGCCCTGCATCAAGTGGATGGAGATGCTATCGTTTTTTCTGATCTCCAAGCGGGCTTGACCGGCATCTTGGTATTTTTTCAGGAGGACAAATTCTCCTTCGGTGCTGGCTTCTTCACCTACAGCAGGTATTTTGGCGGTAAATTTTCGGTGATCGATCGCCCCTTCGTTGATGAGGCTCACCTCTGAAGAAGAGCAGCCCAAAACAAAAAGGGCCAGAAGGGTCAATGCTAGGGAAAGGCGGATTTGTTGGTTCATGGCTATTTATTGAAAAATGAATTTCAGAAGCCTTAACATTACTATTGTAAATCAATCTACAATTTAGATGCAAGATACTTTTGAAATCCCATGCTTTTTTGTCCTGTTTGGACCATCTATGTGCATGGGGAAAGCAAATTCCCTGCCAGTAGAGCCATTTTTTGCCCAGGAGGATAAGAAAAAGCGATTAAAATTTAAAGGGAAGGAACCCCATGAGGAGCTGAAATAGCTCTAGGGGTTGATTTCTGACAGGGAAATGCCCGGAAGAATAAAGGTGAAAACACTGCCCTTTCCCTCTTCACTTTGCAATTGTAAATGCCCGCCCATGGTATCGGCCAGACGTTTGCAAATGGCGAGGCCTAGGCCGGAACCCTGGGAGGAATCGGTGGTGCTTTGCAGCAACTTGCTATGCATCTCCTGAGGGATACCCACCCTTGTGTCTTTCACCTCCAAGCTCAGGTCATATTGCTCCGCTTGGTTGGGCGAAGGGCTTGCCTGAATGTGGATCGAGACTTCCCCCTGGTTGGTGAATTTAATTGCATTGCTCACTAGATTAAGGAGAATCTGCCAATATTTGATCCGATCAATCCACAATTCTCCCGGTGATTCAACGGAGAATTTCAGTTGGAGGTTTTTTTCTTTAATCTGGCGTTGATAGAGGAGGCGCAGGTCGGTCAGGAGTTCTTTGAGGTCGCAGGGGCAGAGGTTGAGGTCCAGCCCACCGGCATCGATTTTACAATATTCAAAAATCTCGTTGAGGGTTCCCAGCAAGAGCCCCCCTGAATTGATGATCGAATTTCCATAGGCTTTGATATGTTCATCGGCCTCCTCGCAAATCAATTCGGCAAAGCCTTGAATCGTATAGAGGGGGGTGCGGATCTCATGGCTCATGCTGGCCAAAAAGGCCGATTTGCTGCGGTTGGCATGGTCGAGCATCTTCGATTCGTGCAGCAACTTGATCTGGAGCAGATGCATGTTTTTCAATAGCTTGTAGGAAATCCAGGCAAAGAAAAGCAGTAAAAAGCTGATCGTTCCTCGAAAGTAAAACTCAAAGGGTTCGACCTTAAAGACTAGATTATCCCAAAAGCTGCCCTCGCCGAATAATTGGCTGTCGATCAGGGAATCGGTGACATAAAACAGGAGTATGAAAAAGCAGGTCAAGCCAAATAGAGATATTTGACAACCTCTCCATCTTTCTTTGATTTCTGCTCTGAGGCGAGGGGTTTGAAAAATGTGGAAAGTGGCATAGAGGGGCCTAATAGTTGATCTCAAAATATTCTTGTCAAGATTATAGACTAAAAATTGCTATAGGGGGATGAAAAAAAATTCATAATAGGGAAGTTCCCTGAATGATTTCCTATCGGCGAGACCCCTTATGATTACTTGGTTTTATCTAGGTGATTATTTTTACAGGCAGATTTAAGCTTGCTCTTGGTTGATCGGCAATCCCTTTTTAAATGCAAGGAATAATTTAGTTTACCCGATCAACATCACTCTGTGAACGATCAGTTTGTTATCAACCCTTTGGAGATATTGCAATAGGGGGATTTGATGAAAAAAACGAAGTAACTAGGAGATAAATCTTCAAAAAATCAACAAAATTTGCTAAGGTGCATCTAGTTCATTTTAGTAAAGAAGCAATCCCCTGGGGGATGCACTAAGGATAAATCAACATCAAGAGAAAAGAGGTATAATGAAACTTTCCAATTTATTTTTAGTATTGTTAGCCGCATTTGCTTTAGGCTTTAGCGCCTGTTCGTCGGATGATAGCACCAGCACCGACACCACCACCACCACCGCGGTGATTTGGGATAAGACCGACGGCGCCGGGGCGACTTGTCTGGTTGAATCGAACACCAGCCCCGTCAACTATTACGCCGCCTATTGGACCATCGATGGCACCAGTATCGGCGAAACCTGGATTTCTTATGGTACGGACAGCACCTGCGCCACCGCCAGCGCCGCTTGGCAGAGAGGGGAGTCCGGTACCCTCGCCAACCAGACGGATACCAGCCTGGACATTACCTTTACGACGGTTACCTTGACCATTCTCAATGATGCCGGGATGACCGACAGAGGCAGCTATTGCAGCTTGACCTGGGTATTGGACGTGGCTCAAGAGGTGACCACCTGTCCGGAAGTCGAAGCCGATAATGGCACCTATCCCGTAACCTATACCGGGATTCCTCACAGCCTGAGCGCCGATGGTACTACCTGGACCTGGATGGGCGGAACCAGCGACGAAATGGTTTTGGTGAAGCGTTAAAAAGCTTGCAAAGCTTTGTCTTGTTCAGGTCAACCTGGGTGGCCTGATCTTTGATACATATTAAGGCATATCCATTCCCTCCTTGGGGCGATGGATATGCCTTTTTTTTGTCTCAATCCATTTGGCTTGATCCGCCATAGGCATGAACAAACGATTAGGGGGATTTGATGAAAAAAATGAATAAATTGGGAGATTAATATTTAAAAAAACAACAAAATTTGCTAAGGTGCTCCTAGTTCATTTTAGTAAAGAAGCAATCCCCTGGGGGATGCACCAAGGATTAATCAACATCAAGAGAAAAGAGGTATAATGAAACTTTCCAATTTGTTTTTAGTATTGTTTGCCGCATTTGCTTTAGGCTTTAGCGCCTGTAGCTCCGACGATAGCAGCAGCAGCACAACCGTCGCAGCAACTCCTATTGATGGAACCTGGTCCAAGGGCTGCCAGGTAGAAGGTAGTGGTGGTACGGACCAGTATGGAATGGGGAACTACTATAACGCCACATTGGTATTTGCCGATGCTGTGGTGACGAACAAGTGGATGGCCTATGAGGATGTAAACTGCAGCACCCCGAAATTCACCACCACCGCGACAGGCGCCTACAGCGCTACCGATACGGTGGCGAATATTTCCTTTACCACAGTTAGCGTAGTTGTCTCTCACGGGGATTATGAGACCGGTTTCAATACCGATCAAGTCTGCGGTCATACCGATTGGGCACTGGGGGACGCGAAGGATGTTACCACCTGTGCTGACTATGCCGAGTCATTAATGGATGCAACGGACATTACCTATGAGATCAGCGCCGATGGTACGACTATGACCTTGAACTCAGGTACTGCGAATGCAGAAGACTGGACTAAACAGTAAGCTTCCACAGGCCCTACAAGGGCTTGATCCTTGACTCATAAAAGGCATGGTCATTCCTTCGGGAATTGGCCATGCCTTTTTTTTTGCCCAGGGAATGGGATTGCCCTATCCAATAACAAATTGATTGATTCAATTTTCCTTCTTTTTTCAGAGGTTTTAAAAAAAAAGCCTGATAAAGTAGTAAGGTCGATATATCAAAAGCCAAACAAAAATGTTAGGGTCGATTCAGATCGATTTC
>Ga0316187_10006102_pt1 | contig 10380 bp, 8 predicted proteins | sample CroRivburrow1_MG_FD_204927 | JGI IMG/M metagenome (GOLD analysis project Ga0316187, IMG submission 204927) | Coastal sediment microbial communities from Maine, United States - Cross River worm burrow 1 | ecosystem: Environmental > Aquatic > Marine > Coastal > Sediment | place: USA: Maine... | reverse complement strand
GTATCTATTTTGGGAAAATTCAAACCATTGTTTATTTAATTCGTGTTGACTTTTTGTTGGATCCATTCCAAGAAATCGTGCTATAGATGGATCTGTAAAGAAACTCATCCATTCTTCAAAATCGTTAGGCACCAAAGGTCGGTATTTTAAACGTTTCGATTGTTCGTCGGTTAAAAGGTAGTTCAAAACTTAAAGCTTATTTTTTATTAATCAACATTTTGAACAGCTATACCCGATATTTTTATTTTACCTCCAAAAGGTAAAGCATCAACCTGATATATTGTGCGAGCTGGGCGTTTATACGATGGAAATAATTCGATATACAATTGATTTATTTCCGGTAATTTGCTAATGTCTAACATAGCCATATCCATGGTAACAATATCGTCTGGATTAAATCCACCATTTTTTAATGCAGCAAAAAAGTTTAAAAAGGCCTGTCGAGCTTCTTCCAATAAGCTTCCTTCAATATACTTGCCATCGCAATCTAAGGACAATTGCCCGCTTACAAAACACATATTATTGACTACTACTGCATGACTTATAGGATTATCCCAATTTGGTAATCCTTGGCCTTCCGAAATGTATTTTTTTACGCCCATAATTATCCATTTGGTTGAATATTTATACTAATTTGGTTATTCATTTTGAGGTTAATAAATATAAGGTATTTTACATAAAAAATCTAATTATTTTCAACATTCTTTACTTGAGTTTTATTTGATTTTTTAGTTCTTGCTATTAGTGAAACACCTCCAATAACTATTACAGTACCAACTAATTGGTATATGCTGATGCTTTCTCCTAAAAAAATGGTAGCTAAAATAATGGTACTAATGGGACCCAAACTACCAACTATGGCAACATTTGAGGCTCCAATTCGTTTAATTGCTTCTGCGATCATAAACGAAGGAATAATAGTGCTAATAAATGCCATTCCGGTTCCTAATAAATAAACCTCATTTTGATGATCAAAAACATTACTTTTATTACCGATTAAATAATGTAAAATTACGGCTATGCAAGAAACAATCATGGCATAACTGGTAAAACGTACTGCACCAATACGTGGAATCATATTACCACTACCAACCAAAAAAAATGCATAAGATAAAGCACTGGAAAAAACTAAGACAGCCCCCAAAGGAATGTTTGAACTTGTACCATTTACATTTGAATATTTGTAAAAAGCCACAAAAACACCAATATAAGTAATTATTACAGCCAGTTTTTGTTGTAAACTGACTGGTTTTTTAAGGAATATAGATGAAATTAACACAACCAAAGTAGGATAAACAAATAAAATAAGTCTTTCTACACTTGCAGTGATATAAGTCAAGCCTTTAAAATCAAGAAAACTTGCCAAATAATAGCCTAAAAAACCTAGTATTAATAAAAAGAGATAATCTTTTGCTATTAATTTGTTGTTTTTTTGTCGGTAACTTTCAATAGCTGCAATAATTACATAAAAAGGCAAGGCAATGCCCATACGAATAAGTAAAAGAGAAACAGTATCGACATCGTAATTATAGGCCAATTTAACCAAAATAGCCTTGGCTGAAAAAAAAATAACCCCTATGGCTGCCAATAAAAAAGCAATTAGTTTATAATGTTTGTTCATAATTTTAACGAGCGTAAAGATTAGTAAAGGTGAAAAAAAACCTCCCAACACACAAAGTGAGGGAGGTCTTTGGATAAAGTATTTTATCTATAAAAGAAAATATCAAACCTTTCTCATATGCTTATTCAGCTTGAGCAATGATTTTATTTCTTTATGTAGTTTTGTGTTCATCATAACTAATACAAAAGTAGAAATATTTTTGATGAGCGTTATGTATTCTAATACAATTTTTTATTTCGTTTTAATCTTATATAAGAAGCATTTGTATTTAGCCAAACACCTGTGTTAACTTCATAGGATTGAATGTTTTTTGATGGGTGAATTAGAGCTTCTTCACCACCTTCAATTTCAATCTTTATGGGGAGTGGAAAATCACTATTAATGTTTGTCCATCGATATTTAACAAAGTTTTTCATTTTAGTTGGGTCATAAAAATAATTCCACTCCAATTGTGGACAAGTCCTATCATATAAATACTGATTAAATAACCAATTGTATTCACTATTAGTTTTTTCATTTACTAAATTAATAAAGTCATTTGATGTAGCTATACTGTACTTATAGTCATTATAAAAGGTGTGAATAATATCGAAAAATAAAGTATCGTTTGCTATTGCATTTCTTAGCGTGTGTAGTACTAAGGCTCCTTTCATATACACATCCCCATCTTTATAATCCCAGTAATTAACATCAAAAGGACCAACCATAGGGCGTTTGTTTTTTATAAGCCATGAATAAAATCTTAAGTAATTTAAATATTTATCGTAGCCTTTAGTATGTTCAACATATAATGCTTCGCTATAAGTAGCAAAACCTTCGTGTAGCCATATTTCAGCATAATCTTTGGCCGAAACGCTATTTCCCCACCATTCGTGAGCAGTTTCGTGTAAAATAATATAATCAAACTTGTGATATTTATCATTTTTATAACCATTGCCATAAGCAATGGCTGATTGGTGTTCCATGCCTGCATAAGGACTTTCTACTAATTTAAACCCATCTTTTTGCCAAGGATATTCTCCAAAACGTTTTTCAAATAGTTTAATCATGTCAACGGTTTGTTTGAAATGAGTTTTAGCGGAATCTAAATTCTCAGGAAGCACGTAAAAATCAAGATCAAATTTTGATTCATTATTACTATAAGGGATTTTGAAATGTTTATAATTGCCAATATATAAAGTTGCATTATAGGTGTTGATCGGATAGCTGGTTTTCCAGGTGAAGGTTTCTTTGTTGTCTTTTTTAGTTCGATTAATTAACTTTCCATTACTAACACAGAATAAGCCTTCGGGTATTGTTACGCTCATTGAAAGAGAATCGGGCTCATCATATAAATGATCTTTTACTGGCCACCACAAACTTGCTCCATCTAATTCGCAAGCAACTCCAATCCATGGGTTTTTAGATTTATCTTTTTTCCAAACAAAACCTCCATCCCATGGCGGGCGTTTAGCCGGATGCGGATTTCCTTCATAATAAACCGTCATTATTGTTTGTTGGTCTTTTTTCTGACTTTGATTAAAATAGACAAATACCGCATTGTATATTCTTTCATACCTTAAACTGTCTGAATCACAAATAATACCATTTATTTTCATATTCTCATAAAGGTCAATCTGAATAGTATCAAAGTCAGTCTTATTTATAAAATGAAAATCAGCAAAACCTTTAATAAATTTATCATCTGGATTTACTTCAATATCTATGTTATAAAAATTTACATCGTAACAGGTTCTATAATTTGATAATTTTCCACGAAGTGTATCGGCATGGGTAAATGTAGGATACTTAAATGCTTTTTTTGGCGTTTTGTGTTTAACGTTTATCCCAACAATAGCACATCCTGAAGCAAAAAGCAATACCGCTGGTAAAGCAAAGATTAAAAGTTTATTCATAAGTGATTGTATTTTGGTTAATCAAATATATTAATTTATTTCAATAATTATAGATTAACCGTTATTTGCAAGGAAGAATTATATTTATTTGAACACTAACTCAAAATAGTTGTTCTGTGAAAGTTAAAAGCATAGATTAAAAAAATGGAAGATAGAAAAAAAGCAAAACTGAATAGAGCAGGAGTACGTAAAGCATTTAAGCTTTATAAATATATTAAACCATTTAGACGTGAGTACTTTTTAGGAATGTTCTTTCTGTTGGGATCGAGTTTAGCAAATTTAGCTTTTCCTAAACTGCTAGGTGATTTAGTAAATTCAGGCGCTGAAGGTAGTTTAGGCAAGGACCTAAATAGTATAGCACTATTGCTTGCGGGAATATTATTAGTACAAGCGACATTTTCGTATTTCAGAATTGTGTTATTTGTAAATGTTACTGAAAAAACCTTAGCGTTTTTACGGCGCGATACTTTTAATCATTTAATAAAATTACCACTAAGCTTTTTCGAAAAACATAGAGTAGGCGAATTGAATAGTAGAATTTCAGCAGATATTTCACTTTTACAAGAAACTTTAACCACTACTTTAGCAGAATTTTTTAGGCAGATTGTAATTATTATTGGTGGCATTACTTTGTTAGCAATAACATCTATAAAGCTTACTCTTTTTATGTTAATTATTTTGCCTCCAACAATGGTTGTGGCTCGAATATTTGGGAAATTTATAAGGCGTTTTTCGAAAGATGTACAAAATCAAGTGGCCGATTCTAATACTATTGTTGAAGAAACTTTGCAAGGAATACAAAGTGTTAAAGCTTTTACCAATGAAGCATTTGAGATGAACAGATACTACAAACGCACTGAAGATATTGCTACTTTAGGAATGAAAAGTGGGAAATATAGAGGTGCATTTTTTTCATTTATAATTTTTGGTTTATTCGGAGCTATTGTTGCTGTTATATGGAAAGGATCAGCACTTTTAGCCACAGGAGGAATTAATGCGGGGCAACTTTTTTCATTTGTAATATACTCGGTGTTTGTAGGAGGAACCATTGGTGGATTAGCCTCGGTTTTTGCTAATATTCAAAAATTTATTGGAGCCACAGAAGCTCTGTTTGAATTGTTTGATGAAAAAGAAGAGCCTATCTCAGAATCGAAAGAAGTAGTAGAAAACGAAATATTGCATGGCGAAATTAGCATGAATAATCTTTCATTTGCATATCCATCGCGACCTGATACCTTTGTTTTAAGGAATATTAATATAGATATAAAACCTAATCAAACTGTTGCCTTGGTTGGTTCGAGTGGTGCTGGAAAGTCTACTTTAGCCACATTAATTTTACAATTGCATAAAACCGAAAATGAAGCAATATTATTCGATGGAAAACCAAACAACAAGTTTGGTGTAAGTGCATTAAGGAGTCAAATAGCTCTGGTGCCGCAAGATATATTCTTGTTTGGAGGGAGCATTCGTGAAAATATAGCTTATGGAAAACCAAATGCCAGCGATGAGGAGATTATTAAGGCTGCAGTTCAGGCCAATGCAATGGAATTTATTGAACGATTTAATGAAGGACTAGATACTTTAGTTGGTGAACGAGGAACACAACTTTCCGGTGGCCAACGACAACGAATTGCTATAGCTCGAGCTGTTTTAAAAAATCCTAAAATATTAATACTTGACGAAGCTACCTCATCACTCGATTCGGAATCAGAACGTTTGGTACAAGATGCTTTAGAAAAGTTGATGCAAGGCAGAACATCCATTGTTATAGCTCATCGTTTATCAACCATTCGTAAGGCCGATCAAATAGTGGTTTTTGATAAAGGAGAAATTGTTGAACAGGGTACACATAAACAATTAATGGATAAAAACGATGGAATTTACCGTAAGCTAAGTGAATTACAATTTGCCGTCTAGTTTGTTTTTCCAACACCTCCATAATGTTGTAATTTTTGAGTAGCTACTTTTGCTCCATCAAACACGGCTACCTGTACATTTTTGTTTTTTTGATTTTAAAAAAAGTTAATGTGAAAGCCGCCAAATAAGCATAAGTTTGGTTGTTGAGTAAGTATTTTTATTGCTATATATTTGTATTTATGAAGCATGTCATAATTTTTATTTTTCTTTTTACTTTAACCAAAGTATCTAATGCTCAAAACTTAGATTTTTTAAAAGGTTTTAATTGCGAAATACTTATTGATGAAAATTATGGCAAATTTGATAGAAATAAATTTGATATAATTATACCAAATAATACTGAACCGCATGGCTTAATAATATATTTGCATGGAGGTGGTTTTATAAATGGAGATAAAGAAATGCTATACCGCAGGAAAGATGATGTATTGTTTTTCCTTGAGAACAATATTGCAGTAGCAACTATTAACTATAGGTATTTACAAATTAACGATTCACTAGGAGTTAATGCATGCCTGCATGATATTAAAACAGCTCTTCAGTTTATTCGATTTAATGCATTAAAATATAATATTGATAAGTCTCGGGTTGCTGCATATGGCTCTTCAGCAGGAGCTGGATCCAGTTTATTTCTTGCTTTTCATGATGAAATGGCTATTGAAGGAGATTCAACTTTATTAGGAGAATCTACTAGGCTAAAATGTGTTGGAGCAATAGGTACCCAATCTACCTATAATGTGTTTGCATGGAAAAAAATAATACCATGGTATAGAATTGTCACCTTTATAAAAAGGAAAAGTTTTAACAATGATGCTGCAAATTTTTATGGATATCCCAACTACAAAAGCTTTAAAGCAAATCACACAGGCATTTTAAAAGATCTTAACATGTTGGAAATGATTGATTCACAGGATCCTCCAGTGTATTTGGTAAATTTAATGAAGGAAAGTTTTCCGAAAAATAAGAGCGTTATTCAACACCATAGAAAACATGCTGAAATATTATCGAAAACCTTGACGGCTTTTGGAGTTAAAAACTATTTATATACCCACAAACATGGGATTGATAAAGACTTCCCAGTTAGGGTGTTTTTGGTAAATAATTTAAGATAGAATTTCCATAATAATATTTTACTACTAAATATAAATAGTTGATTGTTGCTCGATAACTAATTTATAAATTGGCTATTTGTAATCAGAATATTTTGACTCAAAAAGAAATAAAGTGGTTTTATTGAGCTGATAATATTTATTGATTCCCTTCACTTATAATAAATAGTTATTATAGTTTTGCTTATAATTGTACCATGAAAAAAATTACAAACTATTTCCTCCAAGGCCTGCTTTATATTGCACCTATTGGAATCACGGCCTATATTATCTATATAATCTTTGTTTTTGTCGATAATTTATTAAATGAAATACTTGAAAATTTCATTAAGATTGACATTCCAGGTTTAGGATTGGTTATTATATTTTTTTTATTGGTAATTGTTGGTATTATAGGTAAAAGCATAATCGCCCGACCATTCAAAAAGCTTTTTAATGGAATATTAGCTAAAGCTCCATTATTAAAACTTATTCATTCTGCTATGAGTGACTTATTTTCAGCATTTGTAGGGAAGGAGAAAAAATTTAACAAACCTGTTATTGTCATGGTTAATCCAGCTTCAAATATGCAAAAGCTAGGATTTCTCACACAAGAGGATTTAGAGAAGTTGGGTGAAAAAGATAAAGTAGCCGTATATTTCCCACATTCTTATAACTTTTCGGGCGAACTATTCATTGTACCCAAAGAACAGGTAAAACCCATTGATATTAGTCCAGCTGTTGTTATGAAATTTATTGTGTCTGGTGGAGTATCGGATATTTATGAAGAAATTAAGGACACCCCTGATTCAAAACTTTAGTCACGCTTACTAAAATATTTCAAACCTAATTTATCAGCCCCTTTGTTTTTGTTTACTTATTTACAATAAAGTACTTTGCTTTTAGTACTTTTAGTAGATAAAAATTAAGCTTAAAAATGGATGATTTTGCAATAAAAATAATTGCGCATAGGGGCGAATCGTATATAGCGCCAGAAAATTCACTTGCTGCTATTAATTTGGCATGGAAAAATGGTGCAAAGGCTGTTGAAATAGATATTCAATTAACAGGCGACGGCAATGTGGTTGTTATTCATGATAAGCATACCGGAAGGGTTGCCGACAGAAAGTATACCATAGCAAAATCGAACTTAGAAACCATAAAAAGTGTAGATATTGGAATAAAAAAAGCTGAAGAATACAAGGGAGAAAAAATACCAACCCTGAGTGAAGTGCTTGAAACCGTTCCAAATAATGCTAAACTAATTATTGAAATAAAATGTGGAAATGAAATTATCCGGCCCTTAAAAACACTTGTTTTAAATTCAAATCTTCGTATCAATCAAATAGAATTTATTTCATTCAATTTAAAAGTTGTATCCAAAATAAAAGAGCAATTACCTTTGTACAAAGCATTATGGTTACTTGATTTAGATTATTATTGGCCGCACTGGTTATTAAGAATTAGGCCCAATAAAATTATAAAAATAGTTGCGAAAAATAAATTGGATGGAGTTAACGTATGGGCGGGTAAAGTCATCAATAAATCATTTGTTAAAGCGTTTAAAGAAAGAGGCTTACATTTATATACCTGGACTGTAAATGATATTGAATTTGCCAATGCGCTTTTAAGCATGGGAGTTAACGCTATTACTACCGATAGGGCAGCTTGGCTTTGCAAACGAATCAATGAAATTAATAAATGAAGAAAGTAATAATAGGAGTACATGGTTTAGGGAATAAGCCTCCAAAATACCTGCTTAAAAAATGGTGGAAAGATGCCATAAACGAAGGGTTTAAAAAAAATGGAATTAAAAATAATTTTCCGGAATTTGAACTCGTTTATTGGGCCGATATATTGCATGACAAGCCTCTTGACAAATGGGAAAAGAATAAAGATAGTTCATACTTCCTTGACGAACCTTACCTTAAATCTTCAAATACTTTTGTACCTGAAGATTATTCGAGGAGACAAAAGTTTGTAAACTTTATATCATCACAACTTAACAAGCTATTTCTGAATGAGGATAAAACATTAAATTATGGATTCATTTCAGACTTTATTCTTCATAACTTTTTTAAAGATTTGGAAGTATATTACATAGAGGAGTGTAGAAATGAATATGATGAAAAATGCAAAGCCAAAGATTTAATCAGAAATCGGTTTATAGAAGTATTGAAAAAATATGAAGGCTGGGACATTTTAATAGTATCTCATTCCATGGGCTCTATAATTACATTCGATGTATTAACTTTTCTTATTCCCGAACTAAAAATTAACACCTTAATAACCATAGGTTCACCCTTAGGGTTACCTGTAGTTATAAGTAAAATTGCAGCAGAACACAAAAAACATCCGAATGGGCACAAGTATATGGCTACGCCACCTGGTGTTGTTAGAAACTGGTTTAACATGGCTGATATTCGCGATAAAGTTGCATTAAATTATAAACTAAACGATGACTTCGATTCTAACGAATTAGGAGTTTCCCCTGTCGATTTTTTGGTTGTCAATGATTATGCTGTTGGAAAAGAAAGCAATCCGCACAAATCGTTTGGTTATTTACGCACCCCCGAAATGTCAAAAATGCTTGATGAGTTTATGCTACAGAAAAAGAAAAAATTGGCCAAAAAGGTAATTGATAAAATTGGCGATTTTGTAGAAAAAATTAAAGAACAAAGCGAATTTGTTAAAGACAGATTAAACATAGATTAGAATGGACAGAAATAAAATAGTATCGGCAATTGCCGACCAATCAGTACTTTGGGATATTATAGTTATTGGTGGAGGAGCAACTGGTTTAGGAACTGTCCTAGATGCTGCATCCAGAGGATATAAGGTATTACTTGTTGAACAAGCTGATTTAGGAAAAGGAACATCAAGCAGAAGTACAAAATTGGCTCATGGAGGAGTGCGATATTTACAACAAGGGAATATTTCATTGGTGTTAGAAGCTTTAAAAGAGCGAGGCATTATGCGAAGAAATGCTCCCCATCTTGTTAAAGATTTAGAATTTATTGTTCCGGTTTATGATTGGTGGGAAGGCCCTTTTTATGGAATAGGCTTAAAATTATACGATTTATTGGCAGGCAAAGAAGGACTTGGGCCTTCAAAATTTCTGTCGAAAGAAGAAGTATTAATAAAAATACCGACCATTGAGCAGGAAGGGCTAAAAGGAGGTGTGATATATCACGATGGTCAATTTGATGATGCCCGAATGTTAATTAACATTGCTCAAACAGCAATAGAGCAGGGTGCCACAGTGGCAAATTACATGAAGGTAACTACCCTTACTAAAAATGAGGGATTAATTGATGGTGTTATATTAGAAGATAATGAAACAAAGCAAAACTATGAGGTTAAAGCAAAGGTTATAATTAATGCTACTGGTGTTTTTTGCGATTCTATTAGACAACTTGATGAGGAGGGTGTCAGTCCAATTATGACAAGTAGCCAAGGCGTTCATATTGTATTTGACAAATCTTTTCTTCCGGGCGAAAGTGCAATTATGGTTCCCCACACCGACGATGGAAGAGTTTTATTTGCTGTACCTTGGCTTGATAAAGTAATTGTAGGTACTACAGACACACCAGTAAGTAACTATTTGTTAGATCCTATACCTTTAAAAGAAGAGGTTGAATTTTTAATAACACATGCTGCACGCTATTTAGAAAAAGATCCGACAGCAACCGACATAAAAAGTATTTTTGTTGGTCTACGACCACTAGTAAAAGAAGATGAAGAAAACAATACTGCTGCAATATCGCGCGAACATAGCATAATCATATCGCGAAGCGGACTTCTTACTATTGCTGGAGGTAAATGGACTACTTACCGTAAAATGGCTGAAGAAGTGCTA
>Ga0316187_10006101_pt1 | contig 10380 bp, 11 predicted proteins | sample CroRivburrow1_MG_FD_204927 | JGI IMG/M metagenome (GOLD analysis project Ga0316187, IMG submission 204927) | Coastal sediment microbial communities from Maine, United States - Cross River worm burrow 1 | ecosystem: Environmental > Aquatic > Marine > Coastal > Sediment | place: USA: Maine... | reverse complement strand
TTATGAATAAAAAATTACGGCGGGATTGTCTTGTACAATTCCGCGCAGCGGTTCAGTTCTTGCCACAATCTACAGTTTTGTCAGACAAAACCTGACTCAATATATCCACTGTACATCTTCACACTTCAGGAATCATTCCCGAGTTTATATTGATAGCAGACAGTTATAGTTGAACGTCTCGTCTAGCTGAAAGATAATCTGACAAATCTGTATTGGGGATTATCTCATATGATACTGTTCCAGGGGTAGCACGTTTTGTCATAAGTTTAAATATGAAAGTTTCCGGATAACGTTCAGCCATTTCCCTTGAAGTCCATTGGTAAATCCCTTGAAAATCATTTGTCTTTTCGTTAATAGCCCAATTTTTCTCACGAAATCCTGTCATTCCCATTAAAAAAGGTGCTGGTATTATTGAGAGTCGTTTATTTGCACCGGTGCTGAGGTTTTTGAATTTGAATCTTACTTTGAAAACCGCCAAGTCGTCATGTTTATCAACGTTACCGTCAACTTTCAACCGGCGGAACACTGTGAACTTTTGACCATCTTCCATCGTCAAGACATCACCAACATATTCTTCCGGGAAATGGACAGACCCTCTCAGGACGTTGCCTATTGTTGTTCTCGCAATTATTAAACAGGATATTAACAGAATAGCTAATACAGAAAGTATTACATTCTTGAGTTTAATTTTCATGTCCCTAATCGCTTTTCACGGTCTAGTAAAAAGTCCGTCGTACCGATTTTATCTCATCTTGTTTTTTACCCAGTCCACAACATAGGGGAAGACTTCATCCAGACGGTCCACAGTGCAATGCTCCGCTTCCGGATAATACTTAAGTTCCTTTTCCCCTTTGGCCCAGTTCATGAAAGTATCGGCATGTTTTTTCGGAGAAGGCATAACTTCATCATTCCCGGCATGGAAGAACAGAAGCGGGCATTCAAGGGGAGGGGCTTTGGTTATATCTAGGTCAAAGTGTTGAACGGCCTCCTCAAAATCATCGAACCCGGTCATAAAATTAATTCCTCTTTGCCAGATAGGGTTCAATTTTCTGGCGCCGTCAACACCGCCGATTTGAGCGAATCCGCTGTTGCCAACAGTACAGCAAATCCTTTTATCATGCGCGGCCGCCAGAGGTGCAAGATGCCCGCCCAGACTGAAACCCACTGTAGCGATTTTATCCAGGTTCATTTCGTATTTTTCGTTGTTCGCAAACATCCAGTCTATAACAGCGCTGACAGATTCATAATAGTCAAGATCAAACTTCATATCTTTCCATAATTCCGCCTGACCCGGACCATCAAATGTGAAAAAATTAATTCCATTCTCGGCTAAAGCCCTGCCAAAGAAATGATTTTCCGCTTCCTTGATGTTGTCCATTCCGTTCACGTATATAGCCAGCGGTGCATTCTTTCGATTTGTCAAATGAATATATCCGGGTATTTTTACTCCCTTATAAGGAACTTCAACCTTTTGAGGACGTTGGTCTTCCGGATAAAGAGCAATAGCTTTTTGATAACACCTGCGTGCTTTCTCCTGGGTGTTCTGCTTTTGTTCTGGATCAATAAAAAAAATATGCTGGCCGATGTGATAACACGCGACCGCCTGGTGATAAAGGGTCCTGGCAGAATATGTATTATTTTCAGCAAGCGCTTCATCCGCCATTTTTTCGACACTCATGCCCTCTTTATCCCATTCCTGACACCATTGAAACCAATTGTTGACTCGCGGTATCACCCTTTTCAATCTGCCATAATCCAGACAGAATACAAACCAGCGACCATACCACCGGTGATAGACGCGCTTCTCATTAAAGATGAAGTTAAATGCTATTTTTTCTTTTAAAGTCAATTTTTTCATTTCCCTTGCTCCGTACTTATTGAACTCAACATATCCTGCCATATAACTTGGGTTAGGCTTTCATCCCTATTTATTCAGATGTTCTGTATCTGGTGCCGTGCCTTTTCTATAGAACATAAAATCACAATACTCATCGCCTTTTGCGAGTGTATGTGGCCTTCTGAACTCTGCATTAACTTTATCAACGATTACAGGATATCCAGCCAGATCATGATCGCAGCCAAGTTTTGCAATTTCAGGACAGTTGTACGCTTCCCCAACCGTACAGTTTGCACATTCAAACACTATAATCGTCAGTTTGTCCTTCTCATTTCTTACCTCTTTAACCTTCCAGGTTCCCTCTTCATTTATTGCATTAAACAAGGCGATATTAAACTTCACAAAGTTCTCGAAGGTGTCTCCTTCGCATTCGACAAGCTCATCAATCTGGTACAGGGCGGGTATACTGTAAATGGCAACTTTTTGGAAAATACCCTTTACAAACTCATATGCTTTCTCTTTACCCTCTTTTTTGGCAATAATGTTAAACATGGAGATCAGCATGGGGATTTCCTTTGCTGCACTTTCACCAACCTTAAGCGCTGCCTGATATGCTTTGGGATATTTTCTATTCAATCTTCTTTGCTCCAAAAGCAATCTAATGAAAAACGGCAAAATACCAACCAGTCCAAATTTATTACTGATTTCTCTAAAAATAATGCCCTTTTGTTTCTTCACGGCTTCTTTTGGTAGACCTGAAAGTGTTTTCCCGTATTGTGTTAATTCTTCAACTTTCATGAGACCTCCGGTTTATGAATAAAGATAGCCTAACTGTGCTGATAACCGATTTGGCAAAGTTTTTCGTCAAATCAAGCTGATTGGCCGGTTATGCTTTCCTGCCGATTATGTATACGGCCTTTGTTTTTGTGCCGATCACTTTTGATGTCTTGATGGCAAATCCAGCATCTTTCAGCATTGATGCAAGGTCTTCAGGGGAAAATGAATGCGTGTGGACTGGAGGCTTTCCCCAGGACTTGACAAAACGAAGTCCCATTTTGACCTTCTCCCAAAGTTTCATTCCATGATCTGTAAAGGTCACAATCACCAGGGTGCCATTTTTTCTGAGGATTCTGTAACACTCTTGAAGTAATGTGCTGGGACTTTCGATTACGTGAATCAGATTGGCCATAAAGACCGTATCCAGTGCTTCGGACGGGAATGAGGTTTCCATGCAGTTTTCTTTTTGAATTGTCAACTTCGGATGATCGTCAATACGCGTCCTTGCCACAGCGAGAAGGCTATCCGAAATGTCTGTGGCAACCATGCTCGTTGTCTTTTGCATTATTGTTTCAGTAAATATACCTGTCCCGCAACCGAGTTCCACCAGTTCACCCAGCTCAGTCAGGCAATTTAGCTCTTGGATTATTGCGTCACGGAGTTCTTTCCCAACAACGTACTCCATTTTCTTGTCATAGGTATCAGGAAATCTGCTCCAATATTCCTCGGTTGTATTGTCACTCAACTTCTCTCCTCCAATCATCTTGAAATTTTAACGTCTGAGTGGAGACGCGCTTATCAAGCGCTTTGTTTACCAGCGATTTGTTAGGTATTTGAGTAGTTCAGTTTATTGAAATATTCTCCTAGAGTATGTCTGCCATACTCAGGTGCAACCATATCCATAGCCATGACTGTCATGAAGAATTCAATTGGCCCATAAACCTTGCTGCCTGAGAACAATCTAACCATTTTGAGAACAGCAACTCGGACCGAGTTGGGTATATGAGTTATTTTCGGTGTAACTCCTAAGGTCTCAAAGGCTTTCGCTGCTATCTCATTATGAGTCAGGGTCTCAGGCCCACCTACCTTGATTTCTTTATCGGACTTGTCAATGGCATCAACACAAACAGCTGCCAGGTCCTCGCCATGAATCGGGTTCGTTTTCAGTTCTCCATCACCGAATAAATAAACACGTCCCTTCTTTGCCATCGTTAGAAATTCCTTCATATCTGAAAAAAATCCATTTGGACGAATAATACAATAATCCAATCCGGACTTAATTAGTTGATCAACAAACAGCTCTTTTGCGTCGCATATTTTTAAATTTCTAAGATTTTCCCCGTTTAACACAGAAATATAGATGAATTTTCTTACTCTACTTTTTTTTGCTTCCTGCAAAAGATTCATGTTTGCCTGATAATCAACATCTATATAGGTAAGGCCGTCTTTTTGCTTGGTGATCCCAACGGTTGAAATGACTACATCAATATTCTTACAACATTCCTTAATAGTATCAGGCTTGGTTATTTCTGCCTGAAGGACCTCGGTTGTTTTAATATTATCTTGTTTGAGTTTTTCTGGATTGCGAGCCAACGCTCTGACAGGATATGACCTTTTAAGAAGTTCTCTGGCAATATATCCGCCTAAGTATCCAGTTGCTCCTGCAAGAAGAACTCTATTCATAACTTTTCTTATTTGGTTGCATAACTCTTGAGCTAAATCGCGCTGCTAAAACACGACGTTTTTCAGCACTTTGTTTGTGCAAATTCATTTTCTTCGTATATATTCCATTCCGCCAATATCCATCCTGAAAGTACTTTCTAGTATTCCTTCCGGACACACAGTCGTACATGTCAGGCAGAAAATACATTCAGTTGATAAAACTCTCTTCCCATGGTTCACGTATTCCATGATGTTGATGTCCATAGGGCAGTTCTTATTGCATGCACCGCACTTAGTACACTTCTCTTTCTCTCCGGCAATCTTAAGGAGGGAAAAACGTGAAGTGACCTTAAGAATCACGGTGATCGGGCAGAGATATTTGCAGAACGCCCTGTTATCCTTGAGGGTATAGGCTAAGGTAATTGCAGTGGCAAAGTAGATCATATTGCCCACACCAAGCCAGGCTAGGGTTTCATGTCCAGTAAGGGGAGGCCTGTACTCGAAAAGGGACCACAACACTAAGACCAGCAGCATGCTGAGAGAAAAATGGATATATCGCATATATTCCCATTTTGGAGCCAGTCTGCCCAATTTGTTCCGCTTGTAAGGTAGATAATCAAGGACCATGGAAGTCCAGCATGACCAGCCGCAGTAACCCCTTCCGAACAGAACAGGTCCAGCTATTTTTGCCACCAGGTAATGTATAACCGAGCCTGAAAATAAGCCGGTCAGTAGGTAGAAAAAGAAACCTTCCAATTGCATATTTTCCTTCTTAATGATCCCCAGAAAAAGCAACATATAGATGCCAACAAGCAGTTGGGCAAAGCGCCTGCCCGAAGGTTTCTTTTTTCTTGGTAATAATACGTAAAGCCCTATCCCGACTCCGACCGCAGTTCCGATATAACCGAAATTAAATAACAGGAATATCTTGCCGGTGGTCTGCCATAAAACAAATGCTACGATCCAAAAACAAACAAGAAGTATTAACGGCACCCGGAGGTTTTTCAAATTATATTCATTTTTTTCCATATATTACCTAATGTACCTCAGACTAACATTAGGCTACACAACGTTTGAATTAAGGGTTTGTTTTTATTCATGGCAAGACTTGCTCCAGCACACATGTTGCAAGCAGCGATCAATGCGGAATCTAACTCTGCGACCTTTGAAGTTACGTCCAACTCTTCAAGTTGGATTGGCATTTGTCTGCCCTCCTTTAAAATAAAGAAAGCTAGACAGCTCGAACTATTGCGGCTGTTATTGCAGACTCAATAATGTTGAGAACTTATTATAAGAATTTAGGTGGGGTTAAATCAAGTGCCACAATGTGTTAGGAAGGGTCTATGGTACAAAATCAAGATAACTTGCCACAATCTTGACTCAGGAATGAAAAATTACCAGTGAAGGTGTGTGCTGGCAATAGTAAGTTCTTGGGATGGAGCTGCTAATCAAGGTTCAAATTAGGAATGATTTGTCCAGACATAAAAAAACGGGGCCAGTTATGACCCCGCTTCAAAGATATATTGAACAATTAATTAAAGCTGCTTCATTTTCATAAAATGCATAGCTAGTATTTATTAGTCGCTTCTTTAAAAGCAGCTATAAGCAATTCTTTTGGAGGCACCTCCGATGCCCCGTATTGTCTTCAAGCAATTCCAAACTGATCCGCATTGCGAGCTGCTGGCTCTATGTCCAGCCCATTTATTTGGATAGTTGGGCTGCCCAAATGCCTATGCTCCTTGGCTTCTTCCGGTGTGGTAATAGCCACATACTGGAAACCGATGTCAAGGCCAAGTTCTTTAGCAGTATTCTTGACCAAATCAATAGTAGGCTGAGTTGCACCGCATCGCTCTAATGAAGCGACTTTAACTTTAAGGGCTGGGCTACTACTCTGGTCACAGGCAAAAGAAAAAAGGAGGGTAGCAGCTACAACAGCTAGAATAATAAAATGATTAATTGATAGCATCGTTTATTCCCCAGTGTTTGCAACAAAAATGGCTTGCTAAATATTTCTTAAAATAATTTCTAAGAAATGTAATGTTAAGCACATATCAATGGCGTTGCAACTTCAACATGTTATTTTACAATCAATTTTTACGATGAAGCTGCCCGATATTCAGTTTCAGAATTTAGATTGTTTCTGACTTATGATTTCTTGCCACAATCTACAGTTTTGGCATACAAAATTTGACTAAACATATCCACCGTACATCTTCACACTTTAGGAATCATTCATGACTGTAAAGAGATAGCAGCCATTAACTTTACTGAAATAAAAAAGGCAGGGCCACAATAATATCCCTGCCTTTTAGGTTTTGAGCGCTTATGAGGTAAGTGTTATTCAGGCAAGAACTGTCTTCCTCCGGGTCTGACAAACGGAGTTGCTGGTTTGTTATGTCTCCTAGCTTTGGCTGGAGGCCCAATAACACGTATCTCATCGCTTTCCTGAAATAATACGCCATATAAATCATCATTGACAATAATGCCGGCCATACCCATTATTGATATTTCAACGTTGCCCTCGCCAATTGATTCCAAGACCTCCTGTCTGTCAAACTTCACAGTGAGATCATTGATTCCATTTTGATTATAATCGGAAACCGTTATATTTTCTGGCTCTGCATACAACATCGTGTGTCCGTTAAGAATTAGGGCAATACTAACAATATTGTTAGGCTCAATTTGATATACATCTATACTCTCAATAAATTCTATGTGAACTGTAACGTTATTGCCACGACTGTATCTATTTAAGCTATCAGGGGTAATTTCCACGCTTGATACAATATCATAAACCTGGTTCATACTGACATGCAAATGGTGATGATGATGTCTGAACCAACCCCGCCCAGTATCTTCAACTTCGTAAGCCAACGGGATTGAGGCACGAAGATTTTCATTAATCCACTCCTCTTCTACTAGCTCATTGAGCGTACCCTCTTCACCATCTAAAATCAGGCCGATCTGCCCATCTACACCGACAACCCTTAATAGCGGGTGCTCTGCAAGATAAGAAATGTATAATGCCGTTCTATACCTATCAAGGTTATAAGGCGGTTCAATCAAATGGAAGTCGTAGTTCAATCCTACTGTTCGCGCTAAATTATCGGTCGAGTATAATTGATAATAAGCTGTATCAATGTCTCTGCCTTGTTCATGAGATCCAGAAGGGTGGCGGTAGTTGCCATAAGAATCTTTCGGTGTTGATCCATCCGCTTCACTCATATCTATAAGCCCCAATGGCCCATTGTTTCCATAATCCCAACCGGCTGTCTTACAGGCTGTTTTTGCTGTAGCGTACTTGATAAGCATCATCAAATCCCGCCTTATGTATCTAAATTCCTCATATGTTTGATTGATATATCCATCGCCTGTATCGGGAGCAAATTGTACCAACTCGCTACAGTATTCTGCGTCTCCTAAGCAGTATAAGGGTGGAAGATCATCGCATGATGGCCCTGGTGCATTGCCTGGTGACTCATTAAGAGGAATATATTTCTCTGCCTGCCATGTACCTTCGAAATATTGCAACCCCATACCTTCAACTTCTACCCAGGCATAAAAGCCAAAAGGTGATTCTCCGTTAAGTGAATTGCCTTCGAGTTTTCCAGTAATTTCCGCACTGCCATAATAAGGGTCATAAATAGTAACAATATCCTCGAAAGTATTAAAAGGCAAAAAATCACCAAAGAGGCCAAAGTCAGGGATTTGCATACTCGCCAATAGACCGAAAGGCGGCCCAAAGTCATTAAAGTTCATGGAAAAAAGATTTGAATATCCTACAAACAACCCATCTGTGACTTCAAAGGTACCATACCACAGACCTTGTGGATTAGAATCAGCATTGGCAGGTTTATTTGCTGTGAAAATGAAAAGATTAAGGACTATAAAAACGCAAACTAAGTTTTTCTTCATCTTTTTTACCCCCTAGTTTTACAAATTAAACCCATAAAAAAGCCGAATCACCATTAACTGGCAACCCGGCTGTTTCTTTGAAACCCGTGGCTTTCCGTCCCTGCCTTACAGCAGGTTTGGCTTTCCTGTGTTACCCATTGCTCCACTTTAATTAAAAAATGTATCTGCCAGAAAGTCAATCGCCCAGAAGAAGTATTTTTTAGAGTTTTTTCTTGTTAGGTAGGTTTAAATCTAATCCCTTAGTAGTAATTACTTAGCAAACAAAATGATTAAATGACATGAATTTTAAAGCGAGCTGACCAATGCTAACAAGGCACATGTCTTGCCATAATCTGAACTTTTATCTGACAAAATCTGACTCAACATATCCACTGGATATCTTGATACTTTAGGAATTACTCACGACTGTAAAGAGATAGCAGGAAGGTTGAATTGCAGAATAAATAAACGGGGCCAATAATGACCCCGTTTCACCATTTTGCAACTTTGACAAATTTAGATGATTTTTAAATCACCGATAACTTAACAGGCTCACACAAATTTATTAATCTGCCTAATGATCTACAAATTATCATAAGAAATGAAATCTTCAAATTCGTATTCTCCATCACCTTCAGCATCGACCTTGATCTCGAGACCTGAACCATCATCTTTGGCGCTAAGTAGTGCCTGTGAATTATCAATACTATTAATAACAAGTAATACACCAGCTGTTGGCTCGCCTGTCCCAATATTTTCGTTACCTGTAAAGAGCGTTGTTGTATCAAAAGTCACTGAGCCACCAAACAGAGTGCTGCTTATGGTGCCATTAAGATCTATGCTGAAATCGCCCGTGATCCAATTATCAACCAATTCAAGCAAAAAATCCGAGAGTTCCTCAACCTCGCTATCCCACTGTTGAGTTAACGAATTTCCCTGAATTCTTACCCTCAGCTCACCTGCATCGTCCTCGCTGATAGTAATGGTCATATCACCATTCACTGTAGCAACAAGACCCAGGTCGATATCTTCTGATGACAGGTCGTTAAACACTATCTCGACTTTCAGATTGTAAGGCGGTATTCCGTCAAAGTCAGTTGATACCTCTTTGATAGTTAGGGTCATTGTGCCATCCGTGATGTCACTGAATTCCTGACAATCATTAAAGGTTACGGTTATTGTATCATCGACTGCCGGTGGATCACCGATGCTTCCAACACTGGTTATAGTACCGCCGTCCGCACAAGCACCTTCAGGAATCTGAAGATCCCCGAATTCCTCTACAAAACCCTCCCCAATAAGGGTTGAATCAACAATGCCTTGCGTAATCTCTACAATATTATCTTGATTAATGAACCCAGTCTCAATAGGCGTAGTGCCTCCACCACCACCGCCACCTGAACCGATGATCGAAACAACTCCTAATGCGAAGATAGCTGTCAAACATATAAATTTAATTATTACCGATAGCTCTCTTTTCATAATTTCCCTCCCTTTAAATTGCCTGTTTTTATTGAAATGATATATGCCACTAAAGAACCAAGTGCTATCGACAACAAGTCAAGATAGTCAAATCGTCCTTGCAGAAAATAACTTCTCAAGTTCTCAAGAAACACAAAGTTTGAAAACCAGTAGGGAATAATTTCAACTATTTTTGTATCGAGCCCTTGGCCAACCTCGAAAAGGCAATCAATCGCAAACCAGAATAGACAAACACTCACATATCCTCTTTTCTGTCTGGCAATGATGCCAGCTGTCATTACAGTAAAAGCAACTACATGCATGAATGTCGGCAGACTGTTCCCCATCAGAATATACCCGGGAGACAGAGAGTCTTTAAGGTTTGGATTATCACTGAAGAATTTGAGAAAATAGGTTTGGTCAGCAGAACGGAAAAGATAGTAGAACAAGACTCCAAGGATAAGAACAGATAAGCCGATTAACACTTGTAGAACATTGACTTCACCTTCCTTCGTTTCCCTATGGAATAGTGAAGTCTTTACAGCGATACTTCTGGCTTGGAAGGCCTCTTTCACAGGAATATCCTCCTGCAAAATTTTAAAAAGCTATAATGGAAAGAGCTATAAATATAAAAATGATTTTACATCGGAGCAGATAACTCAACAACACAAATCTATTGTTAGAAATGATTATTACTGACTTCACATATCTAATAGGAGGATTTTATCAGTTGTTGCACCCAGCAGGAT
>Ga0316187_10006100_pt1 | contig 10381 bp, 9 predicted proteins | sample CroRivburrow1_MG_FD_204927 | JGI IMG/M metagenome (GOLD analysis project Ga0316187, IMG submission 204927) | Coastal sediment microbial communities from Maine, United States - Cross River worm burrow 1 | ecosystem: Environmental > Aquatic > Marine > Coastal > Sediment | place: USA: Maine... | reverse complement strand
AGCGCACTTTCAGTGAATACAAGGCGAGCCTGTTGTCGCAAACGCTGGTCTCCGACTACCTGACCCTGCCCGCCGAATTGCAGGCCGGTGCCATCGCGCTCGCGCGCAATGCGGCGCTCGTAGCGGGCAATGGCGGTAACTATGAAGACGGCACCGACCGTTATTTCAGCTGCCAGACCTGCCACATGATCGCCACCACCGCCCTGGGCGCAAACAAGGCCGGCGTGCCAGTTCGTGCTGACCAACCCAAACATGATCTCACCGGTGGCAACTACTGGATGCCGCAGGTCATGCAGTACATGGACGGCCAGGGCACGCTGCTGCTCGGCGGCACCCTGAGTTCTGCCGAAATCACCGGCATGAATGACGGGAGTCTCCGCGCGCGGGCTAATCTTGAAAATGCCGCCTCCCTCTCGGTCAGCAGCAACACGTTGCGCGTTGTGAATCTCACCGGCCACAAGTTGATTTCGGGCTACCCCGAAGGTCGGCGCATGTGGCTGAACATCGTCTGGAAGGACGCCGGCGGCGCGACGGTGCGTGAAGATGGCGCGTACGGTGCCCTGCCCCTGAACTACGACATCGATGGCGATGCGATAAACGATTCGGTCGATACCCTGCTGGATCTGCAGGACCCGAACGCGAAGGTTTACGAAGCGCACGGCGCGATCACGCAGGAGTGGGCCAGTAAGCTGATGGCCGTATCTGCAAGTTATGGTGCCGTGCCGGTCGCCTTCGATCGCGAGACCGGTGCAATGACCCATACGGTCGCGGACATTGCGGCACTCAATCCGGGCGAATATCACGAAACGTTCCACTTCGTATTGAATAACAAGGTGGTCAAAGACAACCGTATTCCACCGTATGGCATGGCATACGATGCAGCGCTGACGCGCTCCATACTTCCGGTACCTGCCGCGCAGTACGGGAACCCCGGCACCGGTGGTACTTTTAACTACTGGGATGACGTTACGCTGAATCCGCCGGCCAATGCCATGACCGCCGAAATCAGGCTCATGTACCAGCCCACCAGCTGGGAGTACATCCAGTTTCTCCACCTCGCCAACAACGGCAGCGTCACGTTTCTTGCCAGCGAGGGCACGAATTTGCTGGATGCCTGGCTCAATACCGGCATGGCCGCACCGCATGAGATGGCTTCTGCAAACTGGGAGGCGCCTGACGCCGACGGCGATGGCGTACCCGATTCTGCGGATAATTGTCCGGGCATTCCGAACCCGTTACAGGAAAATAACGACGGCGATGCGTGGGGCGATGTCTGCGATCCTGATGACGACAACGACGGCTTGAGCGACACCGAAGAAGAAAACTTTGATGGTCAGCCCGGCTACAACGCGGCAACCGACACCAACCCTTTCGATGCCGATACCGATGCAGACGGTATCAGCGACTTCGACGAGGTGAGCTACGACGGTGACCCCGCATACAGCGCCGCGACCGACACCAACCCGCTGTCAAATAATACGGACGATGATGCCTACCTCGACGGTTCGGACCCCGTACCCCTGCATTTCAACCATGAAGACGGCGATGTGGCTCCCTGGGGCGCACGGGACGGGAAAACGGATGTGTCCGATTTACTGGTTTACTCGCAGTTCCTGCTTGGTCTTAAAGAACCGACCAACGAAGACCTGGCGCACGGTGACCTGTATCCGATCGGCATCCCGGACGGCGAGATCGAATTGGGCGATTACCTGGAACTGCAGAAACTGTTGATCTTCTAGCCTAAAGCAGCCGCCAGCAGCGACTCGGATCGAAGCTGAAGAAATATCTTGCACTGCTTCGAGGCCCGACAAAACGTCGCGCCCGAGATCCTCGGTCGCCTCGATCACGACCGACACAAGTATGAACCCACCGCTGCTGCCGGCGACCGTCTGCGCTTTCGCATCGAGTTTGGCCGGTCCGACCCCTTGCAATCTGCGGATTATCGTATTAATGTGACAGCGCGTTAATACAGCAATACAGCCCTAAGATATGAAGGATCACAGAATACTGACTCCCCGGCAGGAAAAAGCGGCCGAGGACGAACTTTACCGCGCGCTGCAAGGTCTGGAAGCGGTCGCGGAGTATCGCGCCTTTTTCCAGGATCTTTGTACCCCGGCGGAACTGCAGGCTATGAAGGACCGTTGGGCCGTTGTGGAAGCGCTCAAGGAAGGACTGACCTATCGGCAGATTCACGACAAGACCGGGGTCAGCGTGACGACCGTTGGGCGTGTCGCGCGGTGCCTGGCAGATGGTGCCGGCGGTTATCGCACGGCCCTGGAACGAATGGAAGAGTAGACAGGAATGAACGATAAAGAGACACGTATCAAGATTGCAATTCAGAAGTCCGGCCGCTTGACCGAGCACTCTCTTGAACTGCTCGAACACTGCGGCCTGAAATACACCCGCGGGCGCGATCAACTGATCGCGTACGGTGAAAACATGCCGGTCGATCTGCTGTTCGTGCGCGACGACGATATTCCGGGTCTTGTGCGTGACGATATCTGTGACCTCGGCATCGCCGGGCTCAACGTCGTTACAGAGAAGCGCCTGCAGTTTCTGGATGAAGGGGTCGAAGAGCCCTATACGCAGGTTTACGCGCTCGACTACGGCCACTGCCGACTGTCGTTCGGCTACCCCGAACAAGGCCCGCTGCAATCAACGAGTGACCTGAACGGCAAACAAATCGCGACCAGTTACCCATGGATCGTCGGGGATTTCCTGTCACGCCAGGGCATTCAGGCCGATGTCAGTTATTTCTCGGGGGCCGTTGAGATCGCACCCAGCCTGGGCCGCGCGGATGTCATCTGTGATCTCGTCTCCAGTGGCACCACCATGAAGGCCAACAAGATTCGTGAGGGCGAAACGATCCTCGAAAGCGAGTGCGTGCTGATCAAGACGCCGGTGGACATTCCGCAAGAGAAACTGGAATGGGTGAACCGCCTGCTGCAAAGAATCGAGGGTGTCATGCAGGTACGCGAAAGCAAGTACATCATGATGCACGCGCCGAAAACCGCGCTGGCCGAAATCGCGGCCCTGCTTCCCGGCTCCGAGTCACCCACCGTGCTGCCCCTCGACGGCGTGGAAGATCGGGTCGCCATACATGTCGTCTGCCGCGAGAACATCTTCTGGGAAACCCTGGAAGCGCTCAAAGCCGTGGGCGCCAGTTCGGTGCTCGTCGTGCCGATCGAGAAGATGCTCGCGTGACCAAGCGCCTCAGACAACTGACCTGGTCGGATCTCGATCCGGCCGCCCGGGAACAGGCGTTGCTGCGACCGGCTGTGACCACGAATCCGGATATCGCAGAACGGGTGGCAGAAATCATCGCGGCCGTGCGCGAACGCGGCGACGAGGCGTTGCGCGATCTGACTGCTAAGTTCGACGGCGTAACGCTCGACTCCTTAAGCGTTAGCGACGCCGAAGCAGCCACGGCAGAGGCCGAAGTCGGTACCGCAGCGCGCACCGCGATGGCAACGGCGATTGCCAATATTGAGAAATTTCATGCGGCGCAACTGACCGATCCGATTCGGGTTGAGACCGCGCCCGGCGTCGTCTGCGAAAGACTCAGCCGACCGATGCAGGCCGTGGGCCTGTACGTGCCCGCCGGCAGCGCCCCGCTACCCTCCACCGCGATCATGCTGGCGATACCGGCGCGACTTGCCGAATGCCCGGTACGGGTCATTTGCACGCCGCCGCGTTCCGACGGGCGCGCGGATCCAGCCGTCGTCGTCGCAGCGCGATTGTGCGGGGTCGAGCAAATCTTCAAGGTTGGTGGCGCGCAGGCGGTGGCGGCAATGGCCTACGGCACGGCCAGCATTCCAAAGGTCGACAAGATCTACGGGCCGGGGAATGCCTGGGTCACAGCCGCGAAGACCGCCGTCGCCACAGATCCAGCCGGTGCGGCGCTGGATATGCCAGCGGGTCCTTCGGAGGTCATGGTGGTCGCGGATGGCTCCACGAATCCGCGCTATGTGGCCCTGGACTTACTGTCCCAGGCCGAGCACGGCCCGGATTCTCAGGCGGTGCTGGTATGTACCGATCCCGAGTATGCCGCGCGCGTCGATGCCGAAATTGAAGCGGCTCTGCCGGCTTTGCCGCGCCGGGAAATCATCGAGCGATCACTCGCGCACAGCCTGTGCTTCATCGTGGAAGATCTGGAGACCGGGCTTGAAGTCGCCAATCGCTACGCACCTGAGCACCTCATAATTCAGGTAATGAATGCACGTCAATACGTTGATTTAATAGTCAATGCTGGCTCTGTTTTTCTTGGGCCGTGGACACCTGAATCGGTCGGTGATTACTGTAGCGGCACGAATCACGTGCTGCCGACCTACGGCTTCGCACGCAATTACAGCGGGCTGTCGGTGAAGGATTTCCAGAAGCAGTTGACGTTTCAGGAACTGACCTATGCCGGCCTGGAGGGTCTCGCCCCCACTGTTCGCACACTGGCTGCGTTGGAAGGGCTGGACGCGCATGCCCAGGCGGTCGTCGTGCGCCTGAGCGCTGCCACAGCCGATGCCGGAGACAGCGAATGACGGTCGCCCCGATTGATGTGACCGCTTTGGCACGCCCGGAAATTCTCGCATTGCGGCCCTATCGCGCCGCGACCTACGAGGAAGGCCTCGTGCGGTTGAACGCGAATGAAACACCCTGGCGCCCTCCGGGCGACGAGAGCGCCGACGGTCTCAATCGCTATCCGGAAATTCGACCTGCGGCCCTGACCGACCGACTCGCCGAGCTATACGGCCTAGAAACCGGGCAGATTCTGGTCACACGCGGATCGAGCGAAGCGATCGACCTGATCATCCGCTGTTTTTGCCGGCCCGGTCTGGACGATGTGGTCATCTGCCCACCGACTTTCGGCATGTACGAGGTTTATGCCCAGGTCCAGGGCGCCGACATTATCAGCGTCCCGCTCGCCAGCGATGCAGGTTTCGCGTTCGATGTCGATGCCGTCCTGGAAGCCTGGACCGAGCGCACCAAGCTGGTTTTCGTTTGCTCCCCCAATAACCCGACCGGGAACAGCGTGCCGACTGCCGATCTCCTGCGGCTTGCGAACGAACTGAGGGGCCGCGGCATCGTGGTTGTCGACGGCGCGTATCTCGAGTTTGCCGATGCCGATCCGACGCAGGAACTGCTCGAAGCCTGCGCCAACGTGATCGTGCTGCGCACGCTCTCCAAAGCCCTGGGGCTCGCCGGTATCCGCTGCGGCGCTGCCGTCGCGGCGCCGGCGATCATCGAACTCATCGGCTGCATCCTGCCGCCTTACAGTTACCCGAGTCCGTGCCAGGACGCCGCCCTCGCCTGCCTTGCGCCCGACAATCGCGGTGAATTGCGCGCCCGCGCGAGCAAACTGCGGGAGGAACGCCAGCGTGTTGCACACCAGCTACAGAGCATGACCGGCATTGAATGCGTGTGGCCGTCCGAAGCCAATTTCCTGCTGGTACGCGCGAGCACGCCGGCACAAATGGTTGCGGCCGCCAAACGTGGCGGCTTTCTGATTCGGGATTTCAGCTGGGATAATTACACCCGCAACTGCCTGCGAATCACAATTGGCAGCCCGGATCAGAATGATAGGCTGCTCGAAGCCTTGGCCGGAGCCAATTCAATGAGTGGAGCGGAATGAGCAACAAGATCGCATTCGTAGATCGCGACGGCACCCTCGTCTGGGAACCGCTCGACGAACAGGTTGATCGACTCGACAAGATCAGCCTGATTCCGGGCGTGATACCGGCGTTGCTCAGGCTGCGCGACGCCGGCTATCAGTTCGTGATGATTTCAAATCAGGATGGTCGCGGCACCGATAGCTTTCCGGAAGAAGATTTTCAAATCTGCCAGGACTACATCGTCGAACTGTTTAATTCGCAGGGAATTGGCTTCCGCGAGATCTTTATCTGCCCGCACTTCCCACAGGATGCGTGCAAGTGCCGCAAGCCACTGCCCGGCCACATCGGCGATTTCATGAAACAGGCCGACGTTGATCGCGACGCCAGTTTCGTCGCCGGCGACCGCGATAGTGATCTGGAGTTTGCCGACAACATCGGGCTGACGGGCTACCGAGTAGCCGACAAATCGGGCCGCAACGGCGGCCTGACCTGGGACGGCATCGTGCGCGAAATTCTGGACGCACCGCGTCGCGCGACCGTAACGCGCAAGACCCGCGAAACGGATATCAATGTCAGCGTCGACCTTGATGCCGTCGAACCCATCGAGATCCGTACCGGTATCGGCTTCTTCGATCACATGCTTGAGCAAATCGCCAAACACGGTGGCTTCTCGCTACGCCTGACCTGCGACGGCGATCTCGAGGTCGATGAACACCACACTGTCGAAGATGTGGCACTTGCGCTTGGACAGGCACTGCGCGAGGCATTGGGCGACAAGCGCGGCATCGGTCGGTACGGCTTCACACTGCCGATGGATGAGGCGCGCGCGCAGGTTGCGATCGACCTGTCGGGTCGCGCCTATTTCGTATTCGAAGGAGAGTTCGGTCGCGAATCAGTCGGCGCACTGCCAACCGAAATGGTGCCCCACTTCTTTCGCTCGCTGGCAGACAGCCTCGGCGCCGCGTGGCACCTCACGGTGACCGGGGAGAATACCCACCACCAGATAGAGGCCTGCTTCAAGGCGGCCGGACGCGCTTTGCGCCAGGCGAAACAGCGCAGCGGGTCAGAACTGCCGAGCACCAAGGGCACCCTCTGAATCATGCAAGCAGCACCGAACAACGCTCAGATTGCGATCATTGATGGCGGCGGTGCCAACATTGCATCGCTCAAGTTTGCTTTGGCGCGACTCGGCTGCGATGCGCAGCTGACGACAGATGCCGCCACCATCGAAGCAGCAACGCACGTCATCCTGCCCGGCGTTGGTGCGGCGGCGGATTCGATGCGCCGGCTGCGCGAAGCGGGCCTGATCGAGTTGATTCCGCGACTGCGTCAACCGTTCCTCGGAATTTGCCTGGGACTGCAACTGTTGTTTGAAGCTTCCGACGAGAACGACGCCGAATGTCTTGGCATTTTCGGGGGCCGTGCACGACTTTTCGATGCGACCCCGGATCAGCCCGTGCCGCACATGGGCTGGAACCGGGTGGCGTATACGCGCGAGTCGAGCCTGCTGGACGGCATACCCGAGGGCTCACATTTTTATTTCGTCCACAGCTATGCGCTCGACGTAACGGTCGACACCCTCGCCACTTCGAATTATGGCCGCGACTTCACAGCGATCGTCGAACGCGATAACTTCGCAGCCGCGCAGTTCCATCCGGAGCGCTCGGGTGAGCTCGGCGCGCGCTTGCTGCAAAACTTTTTGAGCCAGTAAATTTTGAGCCAGGAAATCATGACTGAAACACGACAACGCCTCGAGGTCATCCCCGCAATCGATTTGCTGGATGGTTGCGTCGTGCGCCTGCTAAAAGGCGACTACGACCAGGTGACGCAGTATGTGCGGGATCCGCTCGAACTGGCGCGCGAGTATGCCGACACGGGCTGCGAGCGACTGCATGTGGTCGATCTCGATGGCGCCCGCAGCGGGCAACAAACCAACCTGCCAATCATCGAAAAACTCGCGAAACTTGAAGTCGAAGTTCAGGTCGGCGGTGGTATTCGCGACCTGGCAGCGCTCAAGCGCCTGCTCGATGCGGGTGCGCGTCGTGGTGTCATCGGCTCGGTCGCCGTCAAGCAACCCGAACTCGTCGACGAATGGATGGACGAGATGGGTGCCGACCGCGTAATACTTGCGATGGACGTGCGCCTCAATGCAGACGGTGAACCCGAAGTACTCACGGATGGCTGGACCGAGGGCAGCGGCAAGCAACTATGGCCGTTGCTCGATCGCTACCTGGCACGCGGTGCAATTGAGTTCCTGTGCACTGACATTGCTAAAGACGGTACGCTCGCCGGGCCGAATATAGCCCTTTACCAAACTTGCGCCGAGCGCTATCCGGGTGCCCAGTTCATTGCTTCGGGAGGCGTCAGTTCCGCCGCCGATCTCGAAGCACTGGAGTCGACGGGCGTACATCGCGTTGTCACCGGCAAGGCCCTGCTGGACGGGCGGCTGACACTCAAGGAGATAGAACGATTCTCGCGCGCCGCATAATCCCCTGTCTCGACGTGCGCGACGGCCAGGTCGTCAAAGGCGTGCAGTTTCGCGATCACATAGTGATGGGCGGCATCATGGAGCTTGCCACGCGCTATGGGGCCGAAGGCGCCGATGAATTGGTCTTTTACGACATCACCGCGAGCCCGGACGGGCGCTCGGTCGATCGTCAGTGGATCAACCGGGTCGCGGAGGTGCTGAATATTCCGTTCTCCGTGGCCGGCGGCATCCGCAGTGTCGCCGACGCGGAAGAAGTGCTGAACTACGGCGCGGACAAGATATCGATCAACAGCCCTGCCCTTGCGAACCCGGATCTGATCGAAGAACTCGCCAAACGCTTCGGCTCGCAATGCGTGGTTATCGGCATCGACAGCCGCGAAGAAAACGGCGACTACCGCGTGTATCAATACACCGGTGATCCGGACAAGACCAAACACAGCGGTCGACACACCGTGGACTGGGTGCGGGAAGTTCAGGAACGCGGCGCCGGCGAGATCGTGCTGAACTGCATGAATCAGGATGGCGTACGTCAAGGCTACGACCTGGATCAGCTGTCACTCGTGCGCGAGAACTGCATGATCCCGCTGATCGCCTCGGGTGGCGCTGGCACCATGCAACACTTCGCCGATGTCTTTACGCAAGCGCGCGTTGACGGTGGACTGGCGGCGAGCGTCTTCCACAGCGCCGCAATCAATATTCAGGACTTGAAACACTACCTGCGCGACCAGTCGGTCGAGGTGCGACTATGACCAACGATAAAACCAGCGTCGATTTCCTGCTCACACTCGAGGAGGTCATTGAATCCCGTAAGGATGCCCGAACCGACGAGAGCTATACCGCCAAATTATTCGCGAGCGGCACCTCCCGCATTGCGCAGAAGGTTGGCGAGGAAGGCGTGGAACTCGCCCTGGCGAGTGTTGGCGGACAGCGTGACGAGATCTTGTGCGAAGCCTCTGATCTCGTCTACCACCTGCTCGTCCTGCTCACGGATCACGAAATGAGCCTGACGGACGTTGTCGATGAACTCGAAGCGCGGCACCGTGAGGCGGCCTCACTGGTCTGAATTGGCTGCGCGCTCGCCCGCAATGCCAAGGCGTCATCCTGATGCCTCATTACCGCGCAAGCGGCGGTGACAACGGGCGCATGAGTTACATCAATACATTAGTAAAAGTATATAAAATACTGTTTTATTAAATAATTTTTATTGAGAGCCGCGTCGTTCACGGCGACGACCAGACGCGATGACCGCAGCGCACTGGACCGCCACTACCAGCCCAATGAGCAGCGCGGTTGCGACCATGGCCCAGCGCGCTCGCCCCTCGAGCATCTGGAATGCGACAGCATGCACCGCGGTCAGGGCGAATATCCCGTAACTGCCTCGTTGCAGCCGCTTCCACCACCGGATCCCGAAGCGCCTCATCGCTGCGTCATTGGACAGCGTCAGTAACAGCAGGACCATGACGCCGATGACCAGCCCAACGATCGTGGCCCACATAAATAGCGGCTGCCGATAGGCCGCGGCCGCTTCGCCGGCGGCGTTCACGAATTCAAGAAAATACGCCGGGGTCATTGATTCGCCGAGGCCCGCGAACAGGTGCATGAGCCCGGTAATACCGGCCCAGATTCCGAAATCACGACGCAAATACATGTTTTTACGAACCCTGCCCGTTCGTAGCAGACGCACGGGCCCGATCAGCAGCACGACGGCGAGCAGCAACAGGAATTGCCAGGCAGTCAGAATGCTCACGCGATCGATCGCGTTGCCGGCGGGCGCCGCGAACACGACGATCGACACACCCCCGATCACAAGCAGGAACAGTGGGAAATGGCGCCGCGCCCGAATATCCGCGCGCCGCTGCGACTCCCGGTAGGTCGCAATCCGTTTCGAAAACGCCAGGTAAGCGAATACGACAATCGCCGTGGACGCATTAAATGCGTTGACGGCAAGCGCCTTGAAGGTGTCCATCTCAAACAGATGGATGACCGCATACCCCTCACCAAGCGTCACGACGAGCGTCGCGACAACGGCAGATGCCCGGGTCAATCGATGTCCGAGCGGCGCCAGGATCAGAAACGGACCCCACATCCACACCTTGATCCACAATACCGCGCGCATGATCGAGGCATTGGCCGGCGAGTCGAACATGATCTCGAGCGCCCGACCATCGCCGATCACTGTGGTGAAATGCCAGACCGCCATCAGGCAGACGAACGTCCACAAGAACGCCAGCCAACCGCCGAATCCCGCCGGTTGCAGCGCACCAGGTGCGTTCAGCGTTGTCGTACCGTA
>Ga0316187_10006099_pt1 | contig 10383 bp, 5 predicted proteins | sample CroRivburrow1_MG_FD_204927 | JGI IMG/M metagenome (GOLD analysis project Ga0316187, IMG submission 204927) | Coastal sediment microbial communities from Maine, United States - Cross River worm burrow 1 | ecosystem: Environmental > Aquatic > Marine > Coastal > Sediment | place: USA: Maine... | reverse complement strand
TTTTAGCTGCTGGCTTTTTCTTAGCTACTGCCTTTTTAGCTGCTGGCTTTTTCTTAGCTACTGCCTTTTTAGCTGCTGGCTTTTTCTTAGCTACTGCCTTTTTAGCTGCTGGCTTTTTCTTAGCTACTGCCTTTTTAGCTGCTGGCTTTTTCTTAGCTACCGCCTTTTTAGCTGCTGGCTTTGCTTTCTTTTTTGCTGCCATTTTATTTCTCCTTCAGTAATGAAAGTTAAAAAAATACAACACCTACGGTACTACACCCACCACCTTCAGCCCATGCTCAACTTCAAGCACGGAATAAAGCCGATACTTTCAAGCTCGGCCAGCCACCTGACTTTTCCATAATCATGGCTGGAACTATAAAGCAATCAATGTTGCCTATTTAGTAGTCGAACTATGATGCAATTTTAATCCCATGACAACGCGCCACCAGTTTGGTATTCAGTGACACGAGTTTCAAAAAAATTCTTTTCTTTCTTAAGATCGATCATTTCCGCCATCCAAGGAAAAGGATTAGCGGCTCCGACATATAGCTCATCCACGCCTATTTGCTGGCAACGGCGATTAGCAATGAACCGCAGGTATTCTTTAAACATCGTGGCATTCAAACCTAATACACCACGCGGCATAGTGTCTTCAGCATAAGCATATTCCAACTCCACACCCTTTTGAATCAATCCGCGAATTTCCGCACAAAATTCCGCAGTCCACAGATGAGGGTTTTCCATTTTAATTTGATTGATAACGTCCACACCAAAATTTAGGTGCATAGACTCATCACGCAAAATATATTGGTACTGTTCGGCTGCTCCAGTCATCTTGTTTTGACGTCCCAACGCAAGAATTTGCACAAAACCAACATAGAAAAACAAACCCTCCATGATGCATGCGAACACAATCAAACTACGCAGTAATTGGCGATCAGCTTCCGCGGTACCAGTTTTGAATGTGGGATTGGTTAGCGTATCAATAAAGGGGAGCAGAAATTCATCCTTGGCTCGTATGCTGGGCACCTCATGATACATATTGAATATTTCACCCTCATCCAGACCCAAACTCTCGACTATGTATTGATAAGCATGTGTATGAATAGCCTCTTCGAAAGCCTGGCGCAGCAAATATTGACGGCATTCCGGGTTGCTGATATGCCGATAGGTACCAAGCACGATATTATTTGCGGCCAGACTGTCTGCAGTAGTAAAAAAACCAAGGTTCCTTTTAACCAACAAACGCTCATCATCACTCAACTTATCGCTTTTCCACAACGCGATATCCGCAGTCATGTTCACTTCCTGCGGCATCCAGTGATTTGCGCAAGCGCTCAAATATTTCTCCCAAGCCCACTTATATTTAAATGGGACCAATTGATTCACATCAGCACTGCAATTGATGATGCGCTTGTCTTCAACCCGAATCCGACTAGTAGACAACTGTGCTGAATCTGCTCGAATAACTGATTCAGCATGATCTGACAAACCGGTCTGCTCGCTATGCGCTGCAGGCACACCATCAAACTCGCTGTTTGGCAGCATACCTATTGGCATTGCAACCGACTTAACATCATCTTCAAATGTCAGCATATTTACTTCCCTTATATTCTCTGCTTATAAGCTTGATCCCAGGATGTAGCGCCATCCATATCCAAGCTAAAGTTAATCCTTACTAAAAGCTATAGCGCAAATACCTATTGACAAGCTTCGCACTCGGGGTTATCTATCGAACAAAACTGCGTTTCTTCAGAAGCTGCACCACGAGTCGGCACCGCATTCAATGCGCCGGCACGGCCGGTAGATTTTTCTGCCGAAGTTGCCCCCATGGTGCGTAAATAATAAGTGGTCTTCAGGCCGCGCACCCACGCCAGCTTATAAGTTTCATCCAACTTGCGACCTGACACACCAGACATATATATATTTAATGACTGAGCTTGATCTATCCATTTTTGGCGACGCGATGCAGCTTCAATCAAACAGCTTGGCTCAATTTCAAAGGCGGTCGCATACAACCCTCGCAACTCTGCTGGCACACGATCAATCTTTGCCACGCTGCCATCGAAATATTTAAGGTCAGCGATCATCACTTCATCCCACAGGCCGAGTTGCTTTAAATCCGCAACCAAGTATTCATTAATCACTGTGAACTCACCGGACAGATTCGATTTTACGAAAATATTTTGGTAGGTAGGCTCAATACAAGCCGAAACACCGATGATATTGGAAATAGTAGCCGTTGGCGCAATAGCGACACAATTTGAATTGCGCATACCATGCTGTTTGATGCGTGCACGCAACGCCTCCCAATCCATAGAGGTTGACATATCAACCTCTACGTAGCCACCACGTTCATGACTCAACAATCCCAAAGAATCTTGCGGAAGAATGCCTCGATCCCACAAACTACCGCGATATGTAGCGTAACGACCGCGCTCTTCCGCCAGCTCAGTAGACGCACTATAGGCATAGAAACACACTGCCTCCATAGAGCGATCAGCAAACTCGACTGCCTCTTCTGATGAATAAGGAATGCGCAAATTGTGCAAACAATCCTGAAAGCCCATGATGCCCAAGCCTACCGGACGATGCTTGAGATTGGAATTACGCGCTTTATCCACCGCGTAGTAATTGATGTCGATTACGTTATCCAACATCCGCATCGCTGTATTGATAGTGGCGCGCAACTTGTCATGATTGATCTGTCCGGCTTTCTCATGATCCTTGGGATACAGGTGCGCAAGCAGATTTACAGAACCGAGATTACACACGGCGATTTCGCTATCACTCGTATTCAAAGTAATTTCGGTACACAGGTTAGAACTATGAACTACGCCCACATGCTGTTGCGGTGAACGCACATTACACGGATCCTTAAAGGTGATCCATGGATGCCCTGTCTCAAACAACATGGTCAGAATCTTGCGCCACAAACCAGCGGCCTGAACAGTCTTATACAGCTTAAGCTCACCACATGCAGCCTTTGCTTCATAAGCCACATAAGCCCGCTCAAAATCGGCACCAAATTTTTCATGCAGATCTGGCACGTCAGATGGCGAAAACAATGTCCAGTCACCACCCTCCATAACGCGCTTCATGAACAGATCAGGAATCCAGTTAGCGGTATTCATATCGTGAGTACGCCGACGATCATCACCCGTGTTCTTGCGCAGATCCAGGAACTCCTCAACATCCAGATGCCAAGTCTCCAGATAAGCACATACTGCACCCTTGCGTTTACCACCCTGATTTACCGCCACCGCCGTATCATTCACAACCTTAAGGAACGGTACAACACCTTGCGACTGACCATTTGTACCCTTGATGTGCGCACCTAGTGCGCGCACCGACGTCCAGTCATTTCCCAAGCCACCTGCATACTTGGCAAGCAGCGCATTTTCCTTGATTCCCTCGTAAATTCCATCAAGATCATCCGCCACAGTTGTTAAATAGCAAGAAGACAATTGCGAACGCAGCGTACCCGAGTTAAATAGTGTCGGAGTTGAGCTCATGAAATCGAAACTGGACAATAAACGGTAAAATTCAATCGCCCGAGCCTCACGATCTATCTCATTCAATGCCAATCCCATAGCAACACGCATGAAAAATGCTTGAGGCAGTTCAATGCGCTTATTCTCAATATGCAGAAAGTAACGGTCATACAATGTTTGCAAACCAAGATAACCAAATTGCAAATCACGTTGCGCGTCCAGCTCTTTTGCCAGCCTTTTTAAATCAAATTGCCCCAAACGCTCATCAAGCAACTCAGCCGCAATACCCTGCTTAATAAATCCAGGGAAATATTCTGCATAGCGCAGTGCCATATCCCCAGGCACAACCTGCTCACCTAATGTCTCGCTGCAAATCGTGTTTAATAGTAGGCGTGCGGTAACAAAATTGTAGGCTGGCTCCTTTTCGATCAAAGAACGCGCTGAAAGCACCAGACACTTGCGCACCTCGTGGCGCGCCACCCCATCATACAAATCCTTAAGGGTAAGTTTAATTATTGCGCTGGCCGATACCTCACCACCCAAGCCCACACAGGCATCCTGCACCAATGAGGAAAGAGCATCTAAATCGAGGGGACGCTTCACGCCATCCTCATCGACTACATTAATAACAGGGATAGCGTCCTTGAGTTTGATTTTTGTTTTAGCTCTGGACCGTGCCCGCTCATCCCGATACAACACATAAGCACGAGCAACATCATGCTCACCAGAACGCATCAGACCCAACTCGACCTGATCCTGAATATCCTCAATATGCATCGTTCCGCCATGAGGCTGGCGACGTAACAACGCTGAAACGATTCCAGCAGTCAATTGCTCGACTATTTCTCGAACACGCGCAGATGCCGCACCTTGCCCACCACTCACTGCGATGAACGCTTTTGTCAATGCGATTGAAATTTTGCTAGGCTCAAAAATGACAACTGAGCCATTCCGGCGGATTACTTTATATTGATCGTATGAACTAGAGGGAGTAGCTGACACTGACCCGGGAACATCACTGATACGCTGAGTAGAAGATGAAGCACCATCGGTCACTGCATGCAACATATACCAACCCCCTTGAGAATTCTGTTAACTAAAAACCACTACATATAGTATTTTTTTTCGGTGATTGACCTAATTGTAGTAGTTAACAAAAATTTTGCAAGTAAAAATAACGAGGGAGAATGACTTAGAAAATTACAATCATTAATGCCAACCAACAAATACCGTTTTATTTCACACAGCGTGTGCAACTCAACTAATGTCAGAGTGCTTTTTCACACGCTATTCAACACACGAGCAAACTAGCTGACACCATTTCCGCTCTATGCTGCATACGGGCCTTATGCTTGACACAGACCAGTAAGATAACGCGACCAATTGAAACAAGGTCCAGGGTCAGTTTTTCGCAGAGGGGCAATATTGCTATGGCCGGCGATTCCACATATCGGATAAACATCGCGCAACGCTGCAGTTAGATGATTAAGCGATTCATACTGCTTATCGGTGAACGGCTGGGTGTCACTACCTTCCAACTCAACTCCTATCGAAAAGTCATTGCAGCATGAACGACTCTGCCAACAAGACTCTCCCGCATGCCAAGCACGCTGTAAACAGGAAACAAATTGAATGACACTGCCATCGCGACGCACCAAAAAGTGCGCCGACACCCTGACAGAAACGATAGTTTGATAATAGGAATGATCGGTTACATCCAGTGTATTGGTGAAAAACTTTTGTATGCCGTCTCCGCCAAATTCCTCTGGTGGCAGACTGATGTTGTGAATTACCAATAACTCGATAGGGGTATCAGGACGCTCATCACAATTCGGAGAAGGAATATATTCGCCACCCACCAACATTCCTTGCGAGTCAATCTTCATCACTACCCGGCGCTTTGATGCCCAACCGCTCCATGCGGTAACGCATGGTACGGAATGTCAGCCCCAGCAGCTTCGCGGCTGAGGTTCGATTAAAGCTGGTCTGCTCCAGCGCTTCCAGCAAAGCCTGCCTCTCAACATGATCCAAATATTTTGGTAAAGGATATTTACCGGTCAGAGAGATATTTTCCGGTTGATTTTGCTCTACAGGCACCAGCAGTAAATCTTGCTCCTCAATCACCTCATGCAGACAAAGCGCCAACGCCCTTTCAATGATGTTTTCCAATTCGCGAACATTCCCCGGAAAACTGTAACCTTGTAGTGCAAGCAAAGCATCATCAGACAAACTCACCTCAGCACTACCACGCAGGCGCTCAAGTATTAGTTGTGCGATTTCCGGAATATCCTCACGAGACTCGCGAAGCGCAGGCATCTGAATTGGAATCACGCTTAGGCGGTAATAAAGATCTTGACGGAATCCACCTTGCCTTACACGCTCAGCCAGATCGTGATGTGTCGCGCTGATAATACGAACATCCACGGGCTCTTCACTGTTCGCGCCTAGTTTTCGTACACGCTTTTCCTGTATCGCCCGCAATAATTTTACCTGCATCGGTAGCGGCAAATCCGCCACCTCATCCAAAAACAATGTACCCCCATGTGCCGCCTGAAAAAAACCATCTCGGTCTTTGTCTGCCCCTGTAAACGCACCTTTTTTATAACCGAAAAATTCGTTCTCCATCAGATTACCCGGGATTGCACCACAGTTAACCGCAACAAAAGGCTGGTCGTGTCGTGCACCACTTTGCACGATAAGCCTTGCGGCCAATTCTTTACCACTACCTGACTCGCCGCTAATCTGGACTGGCGCTTGACTGCGCGCCACACGTTTAATTAGATCACGCACTCTCTGCATTGCATGGGAATGGCCGAGCAACGTCTGGTCCCCACTTGGAACCACTTTGGATAAATTCAGTGAAGACTTCACCAAAGCACGCAGCTGATCCAGCGAAACCGGCTTGCTTAAATAATCGAATGCACCTGTTTTGAGCGCCATCACTGCATTTTCCATATTGCCATGTGCCGTAATCACGGCTACAGGCACATCCAGATTTTGTTGGGTGATAGACCTCACCACCTGCAAACCATCGCCGTCTGGCAAGCGCATATCTGTCAGACACAGATCGTAACAACGCGATGTCAATTTGCTTAGCGCCTCACTTACGTTACTGGCCGTATCCACTTCCAGGCCCATTTTGCACAGCGCAAGCTCCAGCAATTCCAGAATGTCCGGCTCATCATCCACCAACAGCACCACAGGACTTTTTGTGCGCAAACTATCCGTCATATTCAGCTCCCGCCTTATCTCTATTAACCTCTCCAAACGTTATGCGAAAACAAGCTCCCTGCTTCTCAAGCTCACGGTATTCCAGTAACGAGCTATTTGCTTCACACAACTCCTTGGCAATATACAAGCCAAGCCCAGTACCTTCTTTCACCGTGGTAAAAAAAGGTTCGAATAATTTCCCTCGCTCATTCACCGGAATACCGGAACCATCATCCTGCAAATCCAACACCAGCCTCCGGTTCACCTCCAGGACGGTCAATTTCAAACTTCCGGGAAGCCTACTGCAATAGCGCAACGCGTTGTGACACAAATTCCACAATATCTGGCGCAGATGACCACGATCAAAAGTGATGCCAATTCCCGGCAAACTCTTCAACACTATCACATCTGGCTTAACCCTTTCCGCCATGCAAAACTCTTCAATAAATACACGCAACATAACACCCAGATCCAGTGCTTCGGGCTGTGCACGATCACGCCGGTTCAACTGCATCACATCTTGCACAATCTGATTGATCCGTTGGGTATTATCCAGCACAATTTTTAGCAAGCGCCGTTGATTCGTATCAATCTGTTCTTCCTGCAATAATTCTGTCGCATAACTGATTGCCGACAATGGATTACGTACTTCGTGAGCAATATTAGCAGTCAAGCGTCCCAGCGCTACAAGTTTAATCTGCTGTGCCTCTGCCTGCACTCGTCGCATATCTTCCAGAAAAATAACCACTCCTTTAATGGCATCTTTCTCAATTGGCAAGAAACGTAATCTGGCTTGAAGGCCTTCATCCAACAGTAAAATATCCTGGTTAGATTTTCCTGTTTGCTGCCAGACCATATATTCTTCATACAGCAGCGGAAAAGTTTCTGATAAAAGATTTTCCTGTCCAATGCTTTTACGCAGTAGTCTCTCGGCACTTTGATTCATCTGCATAATCATCCCTTGCCCATCCACAACCACCACACCGCCTTCCATATCGCGCATTACCAAACGATTCGCCTCGGACAAGCTAACCAGATCACGACCTCGCCGCTGTGCCAGCTTTTGACTATCCACAGCATACTTGGCTAGCGTATGTGCCAACCATGCAACTGCAAAATAGGCAATGCATAACAAACCAACCTGAATATACTTTGCCGGATCAGCATCAACATACAACACAGCGTACGCATGTCCCAACAGAGCGGCTATACTTGCCAGTGCGGCAAAGAACAGCGTGATTCGACCACGACTAATCATTCCTGCTGACGCGAGTGAGACCAAGAGCAACAGCCCGACATTGCTCTGTATCCCGCCACTTGCATAAGAAAGCACCGTCAATACGGCAATGTCCACAGCCATCTGCCCCGCCAACTGCAAGTTGAAACGCGGCCAGCGAAAATGTAGCAAAACTATAGATCCAATTGCCAGTCCGAGATAAACCACACTCGTTTTGAAGAACAGCAATATGTGGCTCGCACCAAATGCGAGCGAAGAAGAAAATACAATTGAAAGAAAAACAAATATACCAGCAAGTGTTAGCCGGTATAGATTGAAGTAAAGCAATGATCGCCAAAAAATGGCGGGATGGGATCCTTCAGCCGGGTTATCAACAACCACGATTAATGAGTGTCACCAAAAGAATTATTTATCGTATGTAACACGATGCTCTTCACTGCAAAAATCCTTGCCCCCTGCCCGAACACTTTCACCTCTGGGCAAATGCATTCCACAATGTGCACAACACACCATATCCTCGACAACGTCTTCTTTTCTTGCTGAGAGTTTCTTGCGATATAGCCGAAATAAAAAATATACCAAAGCTACAATAGCGAACAGAAACAACAAACGACTCATACCAACATACCCCACATCAAAACGAGACAGACGGCTACTATACTCGAATCATAGCAATGGCAACCGATATCACGCTCTCAAATCAATGACGCCCAAGCATTTCAAAATGAGTGGCGCACCCCGAATGAGATTGCGGTAGGTGTAGCCCCCCCCACTCCCGATTGATTCACCGAATTTATACCGCCGCTACTAGCAGCATTTGACAGGGCATAACGCACAAACTTATCGTTATTAAGCGCAGTATAAAGGGCGTATATAGTAGTACGCTTATCTATGTCATGGTCATAACCCACGGCAAACTGAAATGCACCCGTATTGCTATCGGCTGCCCCCACCTGACCGGCTCTAGTATATGCAAATTTTAAAACATCTTTGGAACTGATATTGATTTTCATCGATAAATACGCCGTGCTATGCCCGGAACAATTCGAACCAGCGCTCATATCACCACAAGGATTCGCTAACGGATCATAAGGGTTGAATGGATCTGTTAGCGCGATGTATGGATTAACGTTACCAAAATCATCTATGCTTTGTTCATAAATAAAACCAAAATCAAAAAAGCTTAGCTTATAACCCATGCCCAACTTGGCAACTTTGATCCCTTCCGACACGCCATCTTCTAAAGTAGTGGTATGAACTTCATACGCAAAGGTAGTGTAAACCTTATCAGATTGATACATCCCGGCTAGTGAAAGAGCGCTCACTGGAGGTTGATTTTCATTATTAATGTTTTCTGAAAGATTTGCGTACCCAACTACAAAATTGAAATTGCCGAGTTTGGGGCTGAAATAAATAATTTGATTGGATAGGCGCGCATCAAATGTTTCAACAACTACGCCTCCCGTTGTACCTCCGAGCATCGTGGTTCCCATTAGCGAACGGTTGTCAGCAATCCCATCTGCAAACACATCAAGTTTACGCGTGGACAGCTTGTATGGCGTGTCATGTCTACCCAAAAGCAGCCTCCCCCAGCTCGGCTGTGCCAGACCGACAAATGTATTGCGGTCGAACAATCGCTTCAGTCGACTCTGTCTGGTAGTGCCCACATCCGATCCCTGACCACCTGATGCACCAGTATCCGTTCCCACTGTGAGCTCAATTTGCCAGATCAGCCCAAAGCCATTTGCTACCTCGTTTTTACCTTTGACTCCGAGACGAGAATTATTACTCGACACCCGATTTGCGGATATACCCGGCGATGAACCCGAGCCTAGTGTCGTGCCAGTGTTGATAATATCGTAAGACCCATTTACTTGACCAAACACGGTGACATTTGGAAACATGGACGTAAGGGTTGGCTTTAACCCTGGAGCCCCAGGTGCTGAGGAAGTTACCCAAGCAGGAGATACCTGCTTCGCTTTTTCTTCTGACTTGGCTACCAGAAGTAGCTCTACCCTACGATATTTTGCACGATTTTCTTTGGTTTGCTTCACATTAAAAGGCCAATCGGTACTTTCTCCTTTAGTGGTAATCCGATTGCTTGCCACGCCATTCTTCAAAAGGTAATCCCTGACTGAATCAGCAAGCCCCAATGACCTCGCCGGGTTCGGTGAAACTGCATAGCCGGTTATTTTCAGCTTTCTAGTGGGATATTTGCTGGCAAACGCGACGACCTCATCCAGTTGTGCTTTGGCCTGAGGCCGCAGCAATTCAGAGTAGCGATCAAAATAATCGCCTTCAATAACGATTGGCTTATTTTCCAGCAAGGTTTTCCAGGACGCTGCATCCGCAACTGATTCAAGCACAGGCGCTGGCTCAGGTGCCGGTGCTACAGGTACAGGTACAGGTACAGGCGTTATAACTGATACGACTGGTGCAAGTGACGGAACGGCTGCTTCC
>Ga0316187_10006098_pt1 | contig 10384 bp, 6 predicted proteins | sample CroRivburrow1_MG_FD_204927 | JGI IMG/M metagenome (GOLD analysis project Ga0316187, IMG submission 204927) | Coastal sediment microbial communities from Maine, United States - Cross River worm burrow 1 | ecosystem: Environmental > Aquatic > Marine > Coastal > Sediment | place: USA: Maine... | reverse complement strand
CTGCCAAATTTGTTGCAAGGACTCTGAGATTGCCTTGGGCGCGTCGGTGCCGTCCGGCATCTTGCCCCACTTGATAACACCATCCACTATGGGAGAGTTGGCTACGTCTGCCGCAGCGCGCGTCTGGTTAATCAAGTGACGGAATTCTGGTAGGTGGTCAGTATGCTTTGCTACCAGTTCAAGTGGGTGTTGCTTGGTCTTCCAAGCACTAAGAAAGAAGTCCTTGTATAGCTTAATGCGCTGAATGGCAGTCATGTTGGGTTCCAGATCAACCATGGTGTGCATGACACGACCAGTAGCGTCTAGGGCCTCTTCCATACCCTCCTTGTAGGCCTCAACAGCCTTGATCTGCTCGTCAGCCTGATCGACGTTCTTGGAGAGCATTTTGTTGACACGCTTCACCTGAGCGGCAACAGAGTCAGCAGTCTCTATGCTCTGCCTAGCAGCGGCATAACCCTTTCTGGCTTTGGCGGCCAGTGCAACGCCCCTTGTTGTTTTACTAAGGTGCCCGAGAACCGGGATTATGCCAATGGTGTACGCAGTGGCCGTAAGCCCCGCCTTAAACATTTCCTCAGCAGTGAGCCGACCAAGCCCCGGGATGTCAAATACCCGCGCATCTGGGTCATATCCACCTGATACCCATTCAGCTTGTTTCTCACTAAGTCGTTGACGGAAATCTTCCAGTCCACGGTATATTTGGGATTCTTTGTAAGGGTCGTAATCGTCACTTCCGTCGATGAGGTCAATGAGATCTTTGATGGACTGCGGAGCTTGGGCGATTTCGACAAGGTCCTGACCGACCGAAGCGGCAAGACCCGCAATGGTTCCGACGCTGGCTCCACCCATCTCATCCGAGTGCTTGACCACTTGGGTGTCAGAGGTAGAGAAAGGCGTGGACAGATCAATAGATCGTCCCTGTTCATCGCTTAGGTATATCTTCCCAATGGGTCGGTCAAACTTGCCCGTCCACCCCGACTCAGTTTCAACGGTGAGTTGGTCGCCCGGGGCAAGCATCTCCCTGACATAATCTCGTGCAGCAAGCCCGATGGGATTCGGAGTTCCGTCTGGGTTCTTGGTTTCTGCGGCTTGTATATCAGGGAGCCGGATGTCCCTAAGACGGTTGGTTCCGACCTCTGCAATTCGTACCGTATCTGCGTCGATGACCTCGACGACTCGTCCCTTGTACTGTACTGGGTAAGTCTCGTCGAAAGGTCGGAAAGGACCTGATTCGGGGAAGGTGCCGCCGGGTAGCGGAGCACCTTGAAGGTGGGCTGTCGGTCTAATGGCAGGCTTACCGCCTTGGGCGATAACACTTTCCGCCCATTGCTGAGATCCCTTGGGGTACGGATTGTAGTAAGCATTTCCCACAGAGACACCATTCGCGGGTCCTGTCTCCACTTGTGAACTAACCCTAGACAGGGCCTCCATAAGAGAAGGTTGCTCACTATCGCCCCGTAGTCCCACTCGTCGAAGACTGCGAAGCCGTTCAGCAAGGTCGGGTCCGCTGGCAGTCTCAGATAGTTCACTTCCTCCGCGTATACGAAGGGAATCCAGTGCCTCGGCCAAGGTCTTCCGCTCGGCGGGTCGAGCAGCGAGTAGCCTGTCATACTCGTCGCCAATTTTCCCGACGTATCCTCGGGTTTCTTGATATGGAGGTATGCCCCCATAACGCTTAACTGCTCCGGGTCCAGCATTATAACTCGCCAAAGCAAGTCTAACATCTCCGTTGTGAGCCTTCAACTGCTCAGAGAGATACCTTGCTCCGGCATGTGTTGACACATCCGGGTCATGCAGCATATTGGGGTCAAATCCCATGCCCTTGGCTGTCTCAGGCATCACCTGAAACAAGCCACGGGCACCCTTGGGGCTGACAGCCCCGGGCTTGAACGCCGACTCTTGCTGAGCCATCAGGCGAAGCAGCATGGGATCTACCCCATACTGCTTGCCATAACGCTGAAACAGTTCGTCGTAGGGATTGGCCTCAAATGGCCAGTATGAACCCATTAATTAACTCCGAATTCAGGGGCAAGTTGCAGCAACTCCTCCTCGGATGCTTCTAAGATTTCCTTCTCCCATTGCGGGTACATCGCAATGAAGCGCTGCTTGATGTTACCTCTGGCATCATCAAGCGACCCCTGAACTGCGCCCATGCGAGCGTCCATGCCAACGTTGACTGGGCCAGCAAGGTTACTAACCCTCGCCATGACCTCGGCTGCTTTGCGTTCCATGCCGCCCTCAACCAGCTGGTCAACCTTGGCTTGGTACTCAGCTATACCCACCCTAGACTTGATATCTTCCCTGATCTGTTCCGGAGCGTACTTATACTCCTCTATCATTGCGTTGAACGATTCCATGTCACCGACGAACTCGCCAAACATCATCACTCGTCCGTCTGCCAATGCCCAAGCTGGACCAATAGGAGTTTCTATTGCCTGCCCCTTGAATCCCTTGGCATCCATCAGCATGGCCTCTGCTCTGGCCGGCGTATACTCACCACTCATCAAGCCGTCCACGATCATCTGCTCCTGCATGTCGTACCTCTTCTCAGACCAGCTGCGCGGATCATCCGTCGCCTGCGCTTGGTTCTTGCCTATCTGCGAGAAGAGGAGGTTTTGTTCGAGGAGCTCTCTGTCTCGGTCCGCCTCCATTTGGTGCAACGACGCCTTGCCGAAGCTGTGCTGATTGAGTGCGTCCATGCTGCCAGCCATAGACTGGCCCCAGTTTCCCGGTTCGGCAAGAAAAGATTTAGCAAGGTTAAACCAAAGCGCCTTTTGATTCGCTTGCTCCGCCGCACCAACCATCTCCTCAGTCTGCGCATTGTAGTCGTTCATCCAATCTCCGAAAGGATCAGGCTGCGACTGGTTGGCCGCGGCGAGCTCTTGGAGTAGCTGACCATCCACCTCGTTCATATCTCCACGCGCAAGCAAGGCACCCCACATATCGTCCTGTGGGCCAAACATCGGAGGAGGTTCTTGGCTGTATTCCAGCATTGGATCAGGTGGACGTTGCAGTGGCGAAACCCCCGCGTCGTACAGCAACTCTCCGCCGCCAATCGGGATAGGAGTCGGGGGGGGAGGGGGCTCGGCGCTCGGTGGTACCGGGTTATCTGCCATCACTCCCACATCGCCACGCGGATCAGGGCGCACTGGTTCCTCGAAGCGTGGATGCACCGCCAGAGAGGGCCACGGCTCGGGTTCGGGCGGTTCCCCAGCGTACCACTGAGACTCTGGCCCTACAAAGGCGTTCCAGCCATCCCTGAGCAGACGACCAACGTCCCCTACGCCGCTCTGTGGGACGCCATCCCGAACGTCCTGAATCAGAGGGTTAGCTATCCCCTGACCAACGTCGTACCCAGCCGGGGCACCATGCAGTAAGGGCGCTGCGACCGGGTAGGCACCGATACCAGTGTCAACTGGCTGGTACCCACGATCTATGTTCAGACCTTGCTGCGCCGCTGCCAAGCCTGCGCTGGCTATGGGCGTGCCAAACCCACCGGGGTCTGTGAAGTCCTGACCAATGCCCATTTGCTGCATAAGTATGTATATGCTCTGTGGGCTGGTTAGTGCGTCATATACCGACATTATCCCCTCCAACTCATGCCGGGTAGAACCATTCCTTGCTGCTGCCCCCATACAGGCGCAGAGCTCGGCGGCTTACCGGACTTACCGCCACCCATTCCGTATCCACCCATCGCTCCACCAATGCCCCCGCCCAGCATACCGCCTAGGACGCTCTGCTTGGGACCTTGGGTTGTGCTGGTCTGTGTACCAAACTGACCCTGCCAAGGATAGGTGGCAGCGCCATAGTCACCCATGACACCCATCTGGCCAAGACCTTGGTTCATGCGGTTCTGCTGAGCACGGTCACCAGCCATGCCGTACATGGCCATCTGCTGGTTGAACCTGTTGGCAGAGTTGGTAGCGCCAACACCCGCCATGCCTACATCGCGGTAAGCGTCGGTCTGGTAGCGAGACGCACCAGCCCCAATGTTGGCTACTCTTTCGGAACCAAGCGCACCCACATAGGAGCCATATCTTGAAGCAGCGGCCGCCATCGCTGCTGCTGCCCTTTGAGCGTCAGCGGACATACCCGAAGAGTCGTATGTGGCTTCCCTTCCTGACCAAGCTTGGTTAGCTCCCATGGCTTCCTGCCGGCGTGCATTACGCTCACCCGCGTACATCTCATTTTCCATGCCCAGCCAATCGCGCTCGTTGCTTTCCTGCATGCGGCCTTGGGTAGCAAGGTTGGCCCCAGAAAATCCCATTGTTGCGGCATTACCCGCAAAGGGTGAGAGAGCTTGGCTACGGGATAGCGCGGCGTTCTCATCATGGAGTCCACGTCGGTATTCCTGTTGCGCTTGTAATATAGGATCATCGTGAACCTGCATATACTCGGGTGCCATTACCCGAGTCTCGTAATCATTATACGCTACATTGTTTCCAGCGTATCTCTGATTACGATTGCCGCCACCGCCGCCGCCACCGCCGCTACGCCAATCGGGCAGCCATGACCCGGGGGCACCGCCGCCTCCACCCCCGCCACCAGATCCGCCACCTTGTGCGCCGCCACCACCGCCAGCGCCGCCACCACCACCGCCACCAAACGTGTTGTTATACATCTGGCGAAACATGCGATTCTGTTGGTTAGACGGTCCCCAATCAATGCCCAGCGCATTCTGTGTGGCCCCCCTCATCTGGTCCATATACCAGTTAGCATCCCCGCCGCGCCACGGGTCATTCGTCTGTGTCTGAGTGGTGGGCTGCCCACTGTTCTGGGCATTCTTACCACCCATCAAGGCTCCTGCGCCTGCCATACCTCCCATTAAAGCTAGCGGAATAGGCATCTTAAAACTCCTTATAGTATTCTACGAAACGTGGGCGGTATCCTCGCCGCTTGGCGAGTTTCTCCCATCTACGATCTTGACTGATGAACTTGAAGCCGACAGCACCCGCTTGCCGAGCAACGGCTTCTGCATGATTGAATCCAGCAAGGAGTGCGCCCAGCGATTTGCGGAATGCTGCGAATGGGACATTAACAACGATTCCCGCATCCACGGTAAGACATTCTGTGAGATAGAAGCCAAGTAACTCCTTAGCATCGTGAACGATCCAGAGGTCGAAATGACCGTTAAGGATATCGCCGGCCACTGTTGCCGGGCTCCAAGTATCATCTGACTCTCTGCATGCAGACGCAAGTAGGTCCTCGATCTGTGGGAGCCACACGATTGGACTGGTCGAATGTCTGACACTTATGCCCTGTATGTCTCTGGTTGCCATTCAATAAGAACCCCGTGTACTGCTAGATCAGCTGCGTAGGTGTCACTTGCACCACCGGAGGAACCCTGTCTCTCAAAGTGCAGCCCTGCCACATTCTCCCTGTCGTCTGCCGCTTGGGGCATAACAATGGCCGAGCTAGTCTGTGATACCTCGACTATCTCGTACTGCGTCCCCGGCATGGACACTGATACCTGCTTGTTCATCAATGCCGTAACCGTGTGGCTAGTGTCGAGAAGGTTAATCTCAAAGCTGAGGTAGGCAGTGCCAGACGTAGCATCCATGGGGCGCACGTATGCAGTAGCCTTGATAACCCCAGACTGCCATTGCTTAGGTATCTGAAACCCCCACTCTACCCACTCATCCGCTGCTGGGTCCAAGAGCAGGGCGGGGATCTGGTTGAGCGAAGTGGCACCAGAACCGCTGTACCCTGAGCTCACAGGGAAATATAGCGAGTGGTAGGACTCTACTTGGTAGTCCTCCGAGGTGCCGATACTGCCGCGTAGCTTCTGCTCGTCGGCAGTCGCCCATGACTTCCGACGCATTAGTACTCACCAGCCGATCTAATGTCTAATTGAAGCCCGATGATCTCCTTGATCTGGGCGTTTGACATGACAGGAATTCTGAGAGAGAACTGAAAGTATTCCCCTGATAGTGGAGTTCCGAGTGCGATCCACCCCTCCCTGTCTTCGCTATCAGAACCAACGCTTTTCGTCGCAAGACCCCGTTGGAGTGATGGGTCCTGACTAGCGTTAACCACAATAGTAAAGTTGGGCTTGTAGCTTGCCGGGTCTGCCTTATAAATAACCCGGATACGCTGTAATTCTGCCTCTCTACCCAAGGGCAATCCAAGGGAAACGGTGGAGATGATCTTCGTTTGAAGATCCGCAGAATAGGTGGTGGATGTATCAGCGAACTGCCCCGCAGATTGATAAGATCCCTGATTCTCGAAGAGTAGAAGGCCACGATTCAGGAAGGTATCCGCAGTGTTGACGTTCTTCTTACCAAGGATCAGCGTTGATAAGAGTGGGGACTCGTTCCGGCCAGTCGTACTAACGTCACTGAGGTTGCCGTGTGAAAACCTATTCTCTTTTGTGGAGTAACAGAGAAACCTGCCCATTTGATGCTCGCTATCGGTTTGACCTCTATATAACCACCAGACCGTTCCGGTGTATGCATCATAGGCACCGTAGCAGCGACTTTCGTTCTCAATAGAGTCTGTCCCATACCCCGGCTGAATGGCGATACTTTCGTACTGACTATCAAATACGGCCTTCTCGATGACGCCACCAGAAATCCGTTCCAAGCGCTGACCGCCGACCAGAGCGAAGATACCACCGTTCCCCCAGAAAAAAATGTCTTGACCAACGAGCACGATGGATTGAGGGTAGGCGCAGCCCTGACCAATGGCGATGGAATCAATCTGGAAGATCTGCGGGAGACCCACATACATCATTCTCCAAATGGAATTCCTCTTAAAAACAGTCCCATATTCCCCACCGACAAGGCCCGTGATAGCACCGGGCTGTCCAACGAGGGCGAAGAGGGCTGATTGTGTGGCAAGGTCCGCAACGTCAAAGTAACCGGGCACCATAGGCTGCGAGGCCCATAAGTGGAACGGCTTACCATCAGTATAGTTGGCACTAGACCCCGTATCGTACGCGCTCGGGTTGATGTCTCCCAAGACAAGTGAGCTAGCCACGGTCGCACAGAATCGGGCTCTGGGCATATACGGACTAACCGCATGGTCGATAAGTGGCCCAAAGTTGGCATCCGTAACATCTTTGACTTGGATTTCATCGGCAAAGTTTGTTGCAATTACGCGGTCGCCAAATGACGTGAAGTCCCAGATCTTGGGCTCTGCATCTATTATACCCTTAGATGCGTAGGCCGCAACTCCGCTCGTGTCTTGACCCGCACTCGTTCTGCCCACGTCTGTCCAGCCAAAGGACTCTACTATATACAGGCTGGACTCATTACCAACATATACCTCTGTCCTGTCGCGGGTGTGAGCCTCGTTAGCATTCAGGCTTTCTAGGGCTATCCAACTAACCTGCGCCCAGTCCTCTTGTACCAAGGTACCGAGCACCTGCCAGATTCGCGCCCAAGAGCTATTGCCCGGATACTCGAAGAAGAACTCATCAAGTTCCAATGTAAAGGTGTACCCAGACTGGGTGGTTGCGGTGCTGAACTCAATACCAAGGTCATTATAATCAGCAATCTGTTTCGCCCTGCTCTCATTGATAGTCCAACTCTTCCACTCGTAGCTGGTCCCGATGTTGTAGAAGACCTTGCGTGCCACTTCAACGGGGGTTGTAGACACGTCTTTCATCAACTTAACCGTGATAAACCCACGAGCGGACGCATCGTTGGACTTGACCCTTAGCGAAATCTTGTGGTCAGTCTTGGCCGTAGCCTTGGAGTTGTTGCTGCCCAAGCCAATCTTTGCGTACAGGACGTTCGACTGCACGCCCCACGTAATACCAGCCGTACCGCTGGCCAGAGCCTTGACCCCGCCTATGCAATTGTTTAGGTTGTCAGTGTTGACGGTGACCCCGGGGGTCGTGGGGCTGCCATACTCACCATTCGGCTCATCCGGTGCCAAGGCGTAGTATGTGTCGCCAGTGCCGGTACCAGTGTACTCGGTGGTGAATGTTACGTAGAACGGCTCATTATAATTAAAGAGCGTAGGATCGTCGGGGACCGAGACATCAACAGAGTACGTCGCGACCTCCGTAAAGTCTTCGTCGGGGGGTGTGTTAACGTCAATGTTGGTGAAGGTCTCTTCGTGAACCAGCCGGTAACTGTCTTCGCCAATCAGAGTCAACGTGTCGTCTTCGTCGTCGTCGTCACCCACAACCACGGGCTGCAACAGCTGCACCTTGACATTGGTATCCGCCTTCTGCGCAGACATCTCGGCCGTAAAGGTGAACCAATCAGCACCCGGGGTCGGGTCCTCCGGGCGCGGTATGTCCGTATACTCGAACATGGCAAACTCGGACTCATCGTTGGCCACGTTGGGTGACTGGATGAACGACCACGAAGAGTCACCCCCGGTATAGTAGGTACCAAACCTGTACACGTCTTCTGTGTATGTACCATCCGCTTCTGGAATGCCGGCTGCGCTGTGGGCCACACCGACGTAGTTACCACGGTCCGCATCAGCCGTAATGGTTCCGAACTGCTCCCCCGTGTGAGCTCCACCCGTGTACCGTGGGTTACCAATGCGAACCTCTAACTTGTCCCAGTCCGTAATCGCAGTGAACACGGCCGTAGGGATTTGCCACTCCTCTTCGTACCACTCGTTGCCGTCCGGGTCAGACAAGCTGACAGTCTGGGTAGTACTCAGCTGTACGCCGTCCTCCCATAGTGAGTAGTCAAGGAGATAGGGATCATGGGTACCGAACCGTCGCCAGCGTAGCCTGAATTTCAGTACGCAGTCACCAAGCGCAGGAGCCGGGAACGACGGCGTGTTGCGTGGTGTTGAGAGCTTGTAGGCCAGATACGCGGACGTAGTGGGGTCACTGCGTATGTACTCCGTATCGTCCGGCGTGAAAGAGTTTAATCTCTCTACGTGATAGTCATTGCCAGTGCCAGCCTTGGTCATGTCTGCGTCGTCTGCAAACCAACTATCAACCCACCCAGTCCCGACTGACTCGGGCAGCTGCCTGATGGGCGGTGCCTCCTCTGAGACTAGGTGAGCAATACCACCCGTCACGGGCTCACTTTCAGTGACGCCCGAAATCTGCCTGTACTGCTCGATTGGCCTGTATGATCCGTACTGCGGAGTGACCTGCTGGGCGATCTCCAACTCAGGGGTATCGAATTCCAGAGTATCCGGGGACCAAGCGCCGAACGGGATAAATCTGCGTTCCATTAGATTCGTGTTGCTTCCCTGCCCACCAAGGCCCTACCCTTGATATTGCGCTTGCGCAAGTTGGCGAGGGCTGCCTGTGTGGCCATGTCCATCTTCTGGGCGTTGTCGTTATCGTCGTAGAAGTTGAAGTAGAGGTCAAACTTTGCTCGTTGCCTAATGAGCTCTTCACCGTCTGTCAACCACCGGCTCGTCCAAGAGTCCAGCAGCGCAGTGGACCCGGTGGGCTCATAGAAGGCCCATGAAGATCCGGTCCATACATAAATCGGAATGCCGATATCCTTCACGTAGTCCATGCGAAGGTCGTCGGCTTGCGAGGGTGTTGGTGTAACGTAGATCTTCTCGTCATGCCATGCCCAAGCACTGGGCACGCCCGTTACTGTGCTGGTAGGTTGCAACCATCGCTGCTCGTTGATGCTAATCTGCTTCATACGCAACCAGCGGGTGCCACCAGTCTGTACATACAGATTGATGGGGGCAACCAGATCCGATGCGTAACCCTCCGAGAAGCCCTCCTCCACGTCATACTCTTCCTGACCAATGGTCATAGTAAACGTGTGGGTCCCCTCGTTGAAGTCAAACTGGTACGCCTTGAACCATTCCATGGCGGTGATGATCGCAATCTTCACAGCGTCCTCATCGCCAGACGCAGCGCGATGGATCTCTTGTATAATTCGCTGCTTCATTGATCCAAAAGACATTAGGTACCTCGGGAAAGAAAAGGGAAGGGTGGGGTGAGGACCACCCCTCCCTTGTTAATTATGCTGAAACTGACTGATTGATGACGTTCTGGGTATACTCAAACCCGATCTCAACATCACCCGCAGCGGGCGTTGCCGACTCGGTGTTGACCAGCATCGTCAGATATTTTCCACCAACGTCGATCCACGGATCAGAAGTCGCAATCAGACTGTTGGCAGCCTGACCAGCATCCTCCACCGCAGTACCGTTGTTGAGGAAAGTCACATCCAGAGTACCGGCAACGGGGCCAAACCCGAGATCGAAATCAAGGGTCTCGGTCGCGTTGGTATCCAGATCGTCCCAGCGGGAATAGAACACCCCCGCCTGATTCCGGATAAAAGCAACCTCCGGCATCTTGGCGATCAGGACAGAGCCAGCAGCAGTCGTTTCGGTAACGCTACATTCGAGAGTGATCCAAACAGGACACACACCCCGATCCGCACCAGCCTGTGGGACCGCAGGATTTTTTGCAGAATAATCAAGAACTGCCATTATT
>Ga0316187_10006097_pt1 | contig 10384 bp, 22 predicted proteins | sample CroRivburrow1_MG_FD_204927 | JGI IMG/M metagenome (GOLD analysis project Ga0316187, IMG submission 204927) | Coastal sediment microbial communities from Maine, United States - Cross River worm burrow 1 | ecosystem: Environmental > Aquatic > Marine > Coastal > Sediment | place: USA: Maine... | reverse complement strand
GTGCTGCGAGCTGGCGGCTTGCTGATCTCTGTCGATCGTCCGGGGGTGAATCCTGTCGCGCAACACCCATCGGAGCAGCCGATACCCGCGAACATGATCCACCATGCGCTGATCAATGACGGAACGATCGAGGACTTGCAGGCAAAGGTGGACAAGGCATTGCTCGATCACGCCAAGATGATTCAGAACCTCATCGAGCAACAGCAAGCCAATGCCAACCCTCAATGAAGCGCTGCGCGATCGGTCCATCGCTCACCAGATACACCTGACGCGATACACGACACAGGTCGTCCAGAAGATTCTCGCGCTGCTCAATCGAGCAGATCAGGACATCATCCGACGACTGCGATCGCGTAACCTTCCCGGCGCGCGTACACCGTACCAACGTCAGCGACTCGAAAAGCTGTTGGCAGGTATTCGCGAGATCAACAGCGCGGCCTATGCGAGCTTCAACAGGCAGCTCCGCTTGGACCTTCGCGAGCTTACGACCTACGAGGCGAACTTCCTAACGCGCCAGATCAATGCGGCGATCCTCGTCGACCTCGAAGCTGTGACGCCAGCGGTCGGACTCGTGTACTCGGCGGCATTGTCTCGACCAATGCAGGGCAAGTACCTGCGCGAGTGGTTCTCGACGCTCTCGGCAAACAAGGGCAAGGCAGTATCCGATGCGATTCGCTTGGGCGTTGTCGAAGGCGAGACGATCGACCAGATCGTTCGCAGACTGAGAGGCACGAGAGCGGCGCGCTACCGCAATGGCATCATGTCGATTCACAGGCGTCATGCCGAAGCGGTCACGCGAACAGCGGTGAACCATGTCGTGACCAATGCGCGTCGCGCCGTGATCGACAAAAACGCCGACTTGGTGAAGGGCTGGCAATACGTTGCGACACTCGACGGCAGGACGACCGACATTTGCATGAGCTTGGACGGTCAGGTGTATGCGACGCGCGAGGAAGGTCCGACGCCGCCGCAGCATATCAACTGCCGATCGACGATCACGCCTGTCGTCAAGTCGTGGAAGGAACTCGGTTTCAAAAAGTCGGAGGTGCCAGAGGGAACGCGCGCCTCGATGAACGGACAGGTCAGCGCCAAAGAGACGTACCAAACGTGGCTCAAGAAACAGCCAGCGGGTTTTCAGAACGACGTCCTCGGCAAGACGAAGGCGAAGCTCTTCAGGGAGGGCGGTGTTACGCTCGATCGCTTCGTCGATTCGACGGGTCGATCCTATACGCTCGCGGAGCTGGCGCGGCGGGAAGCTGACGCCTTTGCAGCGATTGGGGGTAGTGGTGGCTGAAATGAGGGTAATATCTGGGCGCGCTTACCTGCTTTAGAGCGATTCAGAGCGCCTCAGAGCGATTTTTACGGGATACCACGGGCGCTGCTATGGGGCAGACGCTCTACGGCGATTCAGAGCGTCTCAAAGGAGGGCGAGAAAATGGGTAAAATCTGGGCAAGCATTAAATCGAAAGCGCGCGCAGCATGGGCGCGGATCAAGGGCGTGGTTTACGGAGTGCTGATAGCACTCGGACTCGTGACGGGTTACTCGCTGGCAGCGGTCGTCAACGTCTCGTGGACGAACCCGACGAGCAACACCGATGGATCGCCATTCGATCCCGCGACCGAGCAGGCAGAGTCGAGGATCTACTGTGGCGTCGATCCCGTGAGCTTTGTTCCTGAGAAACCCGCAGACGCCAGCGGATCAGCGCGCGCGTCGTCGCATACGCCAACGCAAGTCACGCTCGGCGCAGCAACAGGCGCAGGCATCAACCTGACTGTCGGCAACCATCAATGCTTCGCGACGGTGCTGTCCGTGTACGGCTACGAGAGCGACCCATCCAACGTGGCGACGTTCGTCGTGACGCCAAGCGTTGCACCTGCCGCGCCTACGAGCTTTGGTGAGACGCCGTGAGCTGGCTCGACAACTTCATGGGCTGGCTCTCCGACAAGTTGAGCTGGTTGCCAAAGCTCGGGTTCGGTTACGGATGGGGCTTCTACGTCGGAGAGAAACGCGTGGTCGTGATGCTCTGGCCTTTCGTGGCGCTGGCGATCTTCATCGTCGCGCTGCTGATATTCGATAAGGTGGTGTACGGATGAAGGTATTCAACAACCCGAAAAAGGCTGTCGTGATGATCCTGATCGTGATCGGCCTGTTCATCGCATACAAGGCGAAGGCGACAGAGATCGAAGGCGGCGCGACATACGCCAGCGGATTCAATGACGGCTACGCGCTTTCGTTGATCGAGCGCGTTGGTGGCGACAAGTTCGATCTCGGTGTGACGCTCGTCGGTGAGCAAACCTACGAGCGCGAGAACACGATCGTCGAGAACAACGGCTCGATCTGGTTCGGCTACGTTGCGAAAAAGCCCGAGCGCTGGTGGGCGGTGCTTCCGACAGAGGTGACGATCGGCGCAGCTCACTGGATCGAGACGAACAGGTTCATCGGATGCCAGCAGGGTTATATGCTCGCGCTGAAATGGCGATTCCTCGAAGACGCAAGCATCGGAATCCGACACTGGTCGAACGCTGGCGTCTGCAAACCTAACCGGGGTCAGGACTTGCTGACGATCGGATGGCGGTTCTGATGTTCTGGATCGAAGCGATCGCGGTGTCGATCTTTTTGTTCGCTCCCGCGCTGCTCGGCTACTACCTGCTTTACGTCGGGATGCGTTTCAAGCGATCAGCGCGCGTCAGCGTCGATCAGACGGCGTTTTGGCTGAACTGGCTGGCATGGGTATGGCTGTGGGCTGAACGCTCGCGAGAGATCGCTAAGGCGCTTCCGTTCTTTGGTCGCGATCTCAGCGAGACGTTCGGCGTCAAGTACGACGACGGCAGGATCACCTGACAACGAAAAGGGGCAGAGCGAAATGCCCTGCCCCTATCAGCTTCGGGTTGGTGTTGTCAGATTAGCTCATCATAGGTGCGTCCTCCCTGCTGCCACGTTTCAGTTTCTCGATCCAGATGAAGAGCGCGCGCGAGTGATCGGCCTTGTTCTCGTGCCAGAGCGTGTTCTCGTCGATCGCGTTCTGCGCTTCGAGGTACTTGCCAGCCTTCGCGAGTTCCTTAATGAAATACTCGCTATGCGGCGGGCGTTGGTTGCCGTGACTCATTCCTCTGTCCTCAAGAGTCGCAGAACATACTTCGCGCTGGCAGCGTCTCCGAAGTAGCCGCTTTCCCGCGAGTAGGGAGCGCCGTCTTTGTCGCGGTATCCGAGATAGTAACCAGCAGCGCTCGACATCACTGTCAAGGGTGTGCCGGGGTGCGGTGCGCCTGTCAATACAGTTTCGCCTTTTATGGTCATGCCTGTTTCCTCGTAAGTTGATAGCCCTGAAGATTTTCGAGACTATGTTGGATCGCGCTCAGGTGACGCAATTCTGCCGCGCGCTTGCGGGTGTCTTCGTTTGCGATTCGCGTGATCGCCATGTCGAGCGCGTCAAGCGATTTCAGCGTACCGGGATGGAGTCTCGCGCTGTCGCGGCAGTTCGCCATCAGTCGCTTGATTTCCATGATTTGGTCGTAGGTCATGTTCTCGTCCTCAATAGTCGTGGTGGATTTCTTTGACCGTCTTGAGCAGACGCTCGACGACGGCAGCGTTCGCCTCGATCTTTTTGATGCGAGCGATCTGGTCGTCCTTCAGGTTCTCGCGCTCTCTGAGAGCGTTGATCGCTTTGTTACGGATGAGCTGCGCTGTCGATACGGCTGCGCTCAGGTCGTCCGTCAGAGCGTTCCACGCTGCGTCGAGCTGTTGGATGGCTTCGTTTCTTGTTTCGTTGGTCATGGTCTGTCCCTCATAAGTTCGTCGAGAAAATTGAAGAGCGTCGCGTTGTACTGACTCGCGCTGCCACTTCTGAAGTTTGGAGTGTGACGGGTGTCGCCACCGTAGATCAAGGTGAGAACCTCCGCTGCTCTTTTGCACCTGATCCGCGTTGATATGTCAGGCGCGTCGTCGCCATAGCGTTCTGCGGTGTCTTCGAGCATCGAGAGCAGCGTCGATTCCGTTGTCGAGAGCAGGCGACGAAGGTCGCCCTTTGCTGCGTTGATTTTGTCGATTAGTTTCATGGTCGGTTCCTCTACCAGTTCCAGACGTATTTCGTCCCGTTTAGTGTGAAGTCGTAGCAGCGTCCTTTCGTCGTCTGCGTTCGTGCGATCTCGCCCGCTGTGATCTCGCGATAGCGTCCGAGCTTGATCAGCGCGCGGCGGGTTGCGTTCAAGCCCTTGCGCTGGTCGTTGTTCTCGAACCATTCCTCGGTGTCGAGCAGCGCCAGCATCCAATCGTCGAAGTCGTAGTCCTCGCCCTCGCGCTGAACCTCCAAGCGATATTCGATTTCGTCCATCAGCACCTTGCTGCCAATCTCTTCGATCGCTCTGCGCGCCTCTGCGCTGCGGTATGCCCTTGTGACTGTCATGGTCATGCCTTGCCCTCCAACTTGCGAAGGAACAGGCGCTCGGCGCGTTCCATCTTTTCGTAGCGACGACGAAGACCACGCGCGTCGATTTCGCGCTCGGCCTTGTCCCAAGAGAGCAGGCGCGGGTTCACGCGCTGATCGACATGATTCAGGAAAGAGGTCGGTGTCATGTTAGTACCCTCCCGTCAGCGTGATGGTCAGCAGGTTCGGGTCTGCCGTGAAGACAAGCCCGCGCTCCGTCAGCGCGAGCAGCCCGTCGTAAAATGCCTTTTCCGTGTTGTAGGTCAGCTTGGTCATTGGTCAGTCCTCGTAGATAATCAGCATCGGCTGGTAGTTGCGGTTGAAGTAGCGAGCCTTGACGCCTTGCGCTTCGAGTTCGGCTTGGCGGGTGTAGGCTTGGCGTGGTGTTTGGAACCACTCGCGACTCTTTTCGACGCGCTTCGGCTTGACCTTGCGCTCGATCAGGGGCGTTCCGTGGATCGTCTCGATGCGCTGCTCGATCTCGCGGCACATCTTGCGGCACATCTTTGCTTGGCGGCGCAGACGATCGCGTTCCATGCTGATCACGCTGTCCCACGAGCGCAGGTAGCCAAGCGCCTCGTAGCCTTCGCGATCGACCGTGACGCGGCTCTTCCGAATGTCGCGGGTCAGGACGGTGACTGTCGTGATCTCGCCCTTCGCGTCGATGTCGTCGCGCTCGGCCTGATTGTCGAGGTGGAGCATCATGTCGCGCGCTGCGCTCTGGCCCTTCTGGAGCGGCAGCTCATTCGAGCCGGGGCATACTCCCTCGAAGTAGCCCCATTCCACCGTGTAGCCATGCTTGGCGATCTTGCCCGTCTTCGCGTTGACTGCTTGCTCATTGCCGCAGATTTGGCAGGTTCCGTTATGCGTTGCTTTCATGGTCGTTTCCTCGTGAGTTTTCGATTAGAGCAGATTGATCAGGCGGCATCCCTTGTATGCGCCAACGCCTTCGCCAGTTTCGGCGTCGAAGGTGATGACGAACGACTCGCCCCAATGAGAGACGATCGCGCTGGCGACGCCCTCATGGACGCGCTGGATTTTGATCGTTGATGCCATCGTGCCGCGATGCGTGACGTAACCGTAGGTTTCGCCTGCGACGATGTTGGAGGCGGGGTAAACTTCGATCTGGATCGTGTTGGTCATTTGCTTGTCCTCGTGTATTGCGTTGGTCGATGGGTGAATTTTGATAGTACCCAACGGGTATGTCAAGGAATCACGGGGCCTTGCTGTAGACCCTAATAACTACGCGGGGTCTGAGATTCGAGCTTGTCAGCGATCGCGTCATATTGCGCCCGAGCTGCGCGCTCTTTCGCGCCTGTCAGTCTGTCGGGCAGATCGAAGCGCGCGATCTTTCGCAGGTATTCGAGTCGCTCCTGATCGGTCAATGTAGTATCCTCTCTGGCATACCAATCAGGTCTTTGTCGTAAGGCCCGAAGTGGTTGAACTTGGCGAGCATCGAGCGCACCTGTTTGGCGTCGAACTCGTCGATCGTAAAGGCGCTATTGGCGTGGCGGTAGTCGCGCGCATTGACCAGAATAGGTTTGCCCGTTGTCAGGACCAGAGCTTTATCGTGCGGTAGGTATTCGATCCAGCAATGCTGGTACAGGTCTTCGTCGTATTTCCCGACGACAAGCCCGTGACATACGACCCACCCATCAGCGCCATTTTCCAACAGCCATTTGCCGCAGGTTTCAAACTCGCTTGCCATGCTTCGATCATGGCATCGAGTGACGCCGATGAACAAGAACTTCCGAGGTGTTTGTTTGTTCGCGTTCCCTATGGGTATGATTAGCGATAGACGCGAGGCACCATGCAGAAATTGAGGCTGATCGTAGGCGGCAAGGTAGGGCCAGACATCATGGCTTGCCATGTTTGCAACGGAACGACATTCATTCCCGCAGTCGTGGGAGTGATCGCTGTCAACGTCGTCGAAGACGGCTTGGACATATCAGGTGGTTCCGATCAGCTCATCTGCGCGCAATGCCTCGCAGAAGGAAAAGTGGAGCCGCTCTTCGAGTAGGCCACTCAACGTCGCGGAGCGACACCAACGTCCCAGAGGGAAACGAAGATGCCAGATATTGATCTCAACTCACCAGAGATACAGGAAGCAATCAACGCGGCAACTGCTGCGGCGGTTGAAGAGGCCGCAAAGAACTTCGACGCGAAGCTCGCGGAAGAGACTGAAGGGCTGAAGTCAAAAAACTCGCAACTGCTTGGCGAGGTGAAAAAGTTCAAGCAGAAGGCATCATCGGTTCCCGATGACTTCGATCCCAATGAATGGGAGGCAGCGCGAGAGGAAGCTCGCAAGGCTCGCGAAGCTGCGGCGAAGGCAGAAGGAAAGTGGGATGAGTACAAGGCCGAACTGGTCGAGACTCACCAGAAGGAGCTGACCGGCGTCGCTGGCGAACGCGACGCGCTACGGACGCAGCTCGAAGACGTTCTGGTGAACAATGCGATCATGGCGGCGATCAACCACGCGAAGGGGAATAGCGACTTGCTTATGCCCCATGTCAAGACGCGGGTAAAATTGTTTGACGATGACGGGAAGCAGGTTGCTCGCGTCATCGACAAGGATGGCAATCCCCGGATTGCTGGCGCGAAGGGTGACTACATGACCATCGAGGCTTTACTCGACGAGTTCAAGGAGTCGGACACCTTCGCACCATGTTTTGAAGGCTCACGCGCGACGGGGTCGGGCGCGGGTGGTGGATCAGGCGGCGGTGCCGTAAAGAACAACCCGTTCGCGAGGGAAACTCTCAACCTGACCGAACAGGCTCGGTTGAAACGCGAAGACCCCGAAAAAGCTGCGCGGCTTATGGCGTCAGCGAAAGGGTAGGACTTTTACTTTTTTGCACAAGGGAATTTAACCAATGGCTGCAACAAAAATTGCGGATATCATCGTACCTGAGGTATTCGATCCTTACGTTACGGAACGTACCGCGGAGCTGACCGAGCTGTATCTCGGCGGGATTATCACCCGCGACGAGCAGTTCGACGAGCTTGCCAACTCCGGTGGCAAGATTCTGCGGATGCCGTTCTTCAAAGACCTGACTGGCGCTGACGAGGTTCTCTCCGACGCAACGCCTCTGACCGCTGGTGCTATCACCACGGGTCAGGACAACGCTCGACTCCATATGCGCGGTCGCGCTTGGGGCGTCAACGATCTGGCAAAGGCTCTGTCCGGTGCTGATCCGATGCGCGCCATCGCTGATCTCGTCGCTGGATATTGGGCGCGTCGGTATCAGGCGGTTCTCGTCAACTCGCTCACGGGTGTCTTTGCTGACAACATAGCGGCAGACGCAGGTGACATGGTTCACGACATCGCTCTGGAAGCTGGTGACTCGGCTACGGCTGCGAACAAGGTCGGACCCGCTGCCATCATTTCTGCTGCTGGTACGCTTGGCGACGCCTTCGGCAAGCTCACGGCTATCGCGATGCACTCGACGGTATTCCAAGAGCTTCAGAACCAGAACGTGATCGTCTACGAGCGTCCTGCTAACGCAGACATCAAGATTCCGTTCTACCTCGGCTACCGCGTGATCGTCGATGACGGTCTGCCCGTAGTCGCAGGCGGCACGAATGGCTTTAAGTACACCTCGTACCTCTTTGGTGAGGGCGCGGTTGCTTACGGTCAGGGCGGCGCGCCTGTTCCGAGTGAGACGGATCGCGACTCGCTGGCTGGTGAGGACTACCTCATCACCCGTACCCACTTCCTGATGCACCCGCGCGGTGTTGAGTGGCTTGAGGGTTCGGTTGCTGGTGAAGCGCCGACGAACGCGGAAGCGGCTCTCGCTGCCAACTGGAACCGCGTGTACGAGCGGAAGAACGTGCGCGTGGCTGCGCTGATCACGAACGGCTAAGGCTGATCAGGTCGCGTAAATGAAACGAAGGGCGGCGCTCCATCTGGATTGAGCGTCGCCCTTTTTTTTAACGTCAAAAGGACAACACCATGAGCGTTACCGGATTCAATCTGCGCCGTCGTACAGCGAGCGCGAAGGCTGAGAAGCCGAAGGCAGAGGCAGCACCCGCTCCCGCCGAAGCGAAGGAAGAGAAACCCGCCGCCAAGAAAAAGGCAGCGTCCAAGAAGGCTGACTGATGTCGGTCCTCTGCATTTGGGGTAAGACTCGCGACGACGTTCTCACTGGTTACGAGCTGCTCGCCAAGCGTGACGATGCGCCAGAGCGCGTTACATGGCGCTTGGCAGACAGTTTCGTTGAGCCTGTGGGCGATGTCTGTCTTGCCGTGAATTGTGGCGACATCGAGGACGCGTATCGCGACGCTGACCTCGAGGTACTTGGCGACGAGCCTTTCGATCATTTCGATGAGGATCAGGCTGAAGATGACGGGGAGTAGCCATGAGGCTCGCTCTCGTCATCCTTCTGCTGATCAGCTCGGCGGCGTCTGCTCAGGAACTCGCTAAGGAAGCGGATTACGTCGACGCGTTCTGCGATGGCGTCATCGAGTTCGTCCTCGAAGACAGGACGCGCGTCGATTGCCTGACGCCCGACGAGGCGCAGGAGTACGATTGGGGCCACAAGTCCTACGAAGCAATCGGACAGGCGCTCTGGTACGCCGCCAACACAGGCAGGCGAGCAGCGATCGTTCTGATCGTGAAGACATCATCCGACGAGCGTGGCGTCGCCCGCGCCCGCAAGATCATCAACCACTACGGTCTGCCGATTAACGTCTACACGGCAGACGAGACAGGGGTCCACTGATGGCAGGAACTCCCGTCATTCGCGTCGCGCCAGTTCGCTCCGTGTCATACGCGGCCAGCGGCCAAGCGTTCAACATCCTCTACACCAACTCGTCATACATCAGGCTATCGACGGGTTTCAGCTCAGGTGCGGCGCAGGCGGCGCAGCCCGGCGTCATGGTTCTTGGCAGCTCGATCTCGCGCTCGATGACCAACGATACCGTGAAGGGTCCAGAGCATTGCTCCGTAATCGCGAACTCGATCTTCCCGGTGACAAGCACCGCTGGCTCGTGGGCGGTCAGCGTCAACGGCGGGCCGCGCTGGAATATCGGTACTGGCCTGACGTACAACGGTGGCTGGCAACAGAGCATCGTCGATCCGACGACGACGCCAAGCACGACGCCTCTTGGTGGAACTGGAACAGCGCTCTCACCGACAGGCAGCGTGAACAACGTCTCGATGCACATGGACCAGACCTACACTGGCAGCGCCGAGAATATGTTCGAGGGCGGCGGCATGGCAGGCTCGTGGGTCGGTCGCGAGATTCAGATCGACGGCGGCACGAGTACGCCGGGGAACGAGATAACCTTCAAGTCCATTTCGGACGTCGATCGTGGCGCGACATACAGCGCGGCGTCGCCGTATCAGGGTTGTTTCTTTGGTCATGTCTCGTACATCGAAGGCTTGATCCAGCTTCGCGCGCCCGTCCAGATCGGCAATACGAACGGAACGACCGTGACCTATATGGTCGAAGTGGACACGACCTGCCTGTGGGCTGACTTCCCGGTCAATGAAAAGTTCTACCGTATCGACATCGTTGGAGCAGGGACGACGGTTATCTGGGGCAGCGCCGCATCACCACAGCCTGTCCTGATCGCTCCGAATGGCGTGAACAACAGATGGGCGCTCGACTCTGCGACAATTACGCCAGCGGGGTTCGATTGCTACGGCGTGACGCTCAAGACTGGACGCGCATGGAAGCTTGGCTCGACGACGCACATCAATGACAGCGTGATTCAGGATGTCACCGACATCGCCATGAACGCGCTGACGGAGATGCACGACAGCCAGATCATATCTGCTCGACTCGATTACGGACTGCCGCCAGCGGCAGGCAAGCTCACAGGCTCGGCGCTCTCCGAGCCTGTTGACTACTGCATGACGGTGAGCCAGCAACAGACGACGATGACGCTGGACTACGAATTTGCAGCGACGGCGCGCGGCGCAGGCAAGGCGATCAACTTCACCCACGCATCAGGCAACA
>Ga0316187_10006096_pt1 | contig 10384 bp, 8 predicted proteins | sample CroRivburrow1_MG_FD_204927 | JGI IMG/M metagenome (GOLD analysis project Ga0316187, IMG submission 204927) | Coastal sediment microbial communities from Maine, United States - Cross River worm burrow 1 | ecosystem: Environmental > Aquatic > Marine > Coastal > Sediment | place: USA: Maine... | reverse complement strand
ACTTGGAATCGACTTCTGCGTTCGACGATTCCTGGGCCGCCGCCACGCCTGCGGATCCAAGCATCAAGCCCAAGAACACAACCACCACACGCGCTGTTCTCATCGTCTCCCTCAACAGTATGGATCGGGTAAGGAGGCCTCAGTCGGATCGGGCTACCGGCTGCCCGGGAGCCGCATCAGTTCCGGATCCAACGAGTAGGTCCACGGCGCGCCCGAGTTCTTCCAGCCGTTCTTCATGCGCTGGCCGTGATACAGGCTCCCGGGCTCGGCCACCTTATCGCCCTCCATGCCGTCGGTGATGTTGTACACATTCTTGAAGCCGGCTGCGGCGAGCTGGTTCACGGCCATCGCGCTGCGTCCGCCGGATCGGCACATCACGAGAATCGTATCGTCGGGTTCGAACGTGGCCTGGACCTGCTTCCTGAAGTCGGGATTGGGCACCATCGAGAAACGGTGCTTCTCTTCGTCCCACTCCAGGGTCTGCAGAAAGGCCGGGATATTCACGGCCATGGTCGCATGACCAACGAATATGTACTCCTCGGGCGTACGAACATCGAGTACCTTCACCTGGTCGGGCCCGGTCTTCCAGAGGTCGTACGCCTCTTTCGCGGTCACGTACAGGCCGAGGGAAGTCTGCTTCGCTTTGGGCAGTTCGTTTTCGGCTGCCTGCCCGTACGCGTTTGCCGGACCGACCAGTCCGACGAGGGTAAGCGTGAAGAGAGTCCGGCACAGAAGAGAGTGCGAGCCCATCCACGCTGTAGTCCGGTTCAATGCTGTCAACGTCCCCTCCACGAAGATATTTGCGTTCACCGACGGAGATACTGAGCAGTCAGCCCCATCCATTAGCAACGTCGCGCCCGCTGAGCCTAGAACCAGATGTTTGCCCTGACGGCTACGACCAGGCCAGGATCGCCTCCGCGCCGCGCGGGAAAGACGTACTGCACGTCACCGCCGACATGCAACCATCGCATCGCGGACCAGGCATAGAATACAGACAGGGCCGCCTCGTCTCCGAAGTCCGCTACAGGGTCGAGGGAGTTCTCAAGGGCATCACTGAGATTGTAGTAGAAACCGCCGACGCCGAAGCTGTCCTGTGGACGTCCGAGAAACAGCGCTCGGCCACCGATGCCACCGAGTACTGAGGCCTTCACGTAGTTGGGGTTGCCGTCAGCGATGGCCACCTTGAAATAGAAGCCCCAATCAGCATCCGGTCCGTCCGCACTCTCCTGCAGATTGTGCGTGAATTGAAAGGAGATGTTATAGGCCCCCGTCTTGTTCGTGGTCTCGAAACCGGGTGGCAACGTCGAGTAGTTCACGCCCTCCGCCGTGCTGTAGTTGGCGGTCACGGTGTAGGTGGTGGAGCGGCCGGCGAGCTTCGCGGTGTGGGCTCCGGATGCGGACACGTTCACTCCGTCTTTGAACAAATCCCCGGGGAAGTAGTCAGTGGTGCGGTCGTTGGGATCAAAGACCATGAGGGTCCAGGTGACAGGCGCGGTCCTGACGCTGGTGACTGCCCCCATGAAGACCGGGGGGACCAAACCGCTCGGAGGCGCAACGAATATGAGATTCATGAAACGGCGGGTGCCCCAGCCGCCAAAGAAAGCGTCCGCCGCAAGTAAGTCAACGGGATTGAACTTACCGACCAGGATGTTGACTCGATCTCCCGCCTGCTGGGCGAGGTAGATCGACGTGGCCACGACTTGTTCCGGAGTGTCCACAGGCCAGAGCTGCGCAGTATTCGTGGCAAAGAGCGTGTTCCCGAGATTGGCCCGAGCGTCGCCGTGGCGATACTCGACATGGGTGCGCAGACCACCTCCTTCCCACAGGCCCAGCTTGCCGCTATCCAGGTTGAAGAAGGCATCGACCTTCCCCCCGTAGCCAGAGTCCCTGTCCTTGGTCCCCGACGCCAGACCCTGATACGTAGCTGTGTACTCGAGGTCGAGAGTCACGCCGTGGTTGTCGAGGTAGGAGCGTGCTCCCCACCAGTCGCCGGTGAGGCGAGTGCGAGTCACGACCGCGGGATCAACGGGCGCGGGGTCCGGTATCTCCTGCGCGGCGACCGGTTCGGCGACGAGCGCCACCGAAGCCGCGATGAACAGCGAGAGGCAGGTGCGTACGAGAAGGACCAGCCGGCGAGTAAGCCTCCTCACGAACACCTCGCTAATGGGTCTTTTCGATCGGGAAACCGGCGTCGATCCACTCTGTCAGCTTCATGTCGACGACGGCCACCTCCGTGAATCCAAGTTCCTGAAGTGACTTACCGGCGAGCGAAGCGCGGCCTCCCGTGTTGCAGTACACGAAGATCTTCTGCCCCTGATCCGTCACATCGGGAAAGCCCACGGTCGGCCAGATCTTGAACTCGATCAGGCCGCGCGGGATGTTGACCGCTCCGGGAATGTGGCCCGCAGCGTACTCCGACGGCTCTCGTACATCGATCACCAGGTCGTAGCTACTCTCGTCTACGGCCTGCTTGAACGAGTTCATGTCGGCGAGCCGAATCGACTTCTTCGCCTCGAGTACGAGGTCGATCGCGACGTCCGGACACATCTCCTCCATCTGGGCAGCGGAAGGTACCTCCTGAGCGCACAGGGGCTGCGGAACGAGGAATGGCAGAGCGAGAACCGCGGCCGATATGCCGGCCAGCACCTTGATCATCACTTTCCTCCCGGGAACGTCGCGGTGGATCGGCTCGCCGAATTCGCGCGAGTCCGTGGTTGGTCCGGGGCCGGCTCGCGCCGACCCCGGCAATCTCCCTCTGACTATCCGAGCCGAACCCCTTCCGTCTCGAGCCCACCCCCCGCGGGAAGCTTGCTCCAGCTCCTCTTTTCCCACTCCTCCTGGAGCACTTCCATCGCCGCCTGCTCCAGGAACTCCGGCGCCGCCCACTCGTCCACATCGAAGTCGTTCTTAACGTAGTCGTGGCTTACCATGAAGTCCTTGCCGATCTTGATGCACTCCAGGTTCTGCGCACTCAGGCTCGGCACCATGTCGACGTGTTTGATGCCCTCGTACGTATCCTCGGCATCCAGATAGAACGTCTGCCGGTTGAGGATTGCTCCCGCCGCATGCTTATGCTCGTTCGCCCAGCGCCCGACCTTGATCATGGCCTTCATGTAGGCGACGACCAGCTCGGGGTGCTCCTCGGCCATCACGTCGGTGCAGGTGATGACAGCGGGAGTGTTGGCAACCTGAACGGACCAGTCCGGGTATCGAGTCAGGTCTTCGATCATCTTGATCTGGCCCGTCGCCTCCTGGAGGTGCTGGAAGACCTTGCTCTGGGTGTAGATGGCGTCGACCGTGCCATCCAAGAGCGCCGTCTCGAGCGGACGGAAGGCCAGGTCGTGCTTGTGATCACGGCGCATCCATAGTTCCGACGGGTTGTTCATCGGCGGGACCAGCATCTCGGGCTTGTCGTACCAGTCGTCGGGGTACGGGAACTCGACGAGCTCGATATCCTTCATGGTCATGTCGTTGAGCAGGAGCATGTTCTCGATGCCCATGTGTTCCTGGATGCGCCACCAGTCGTTCTTGATGGTGTTCAGGCTCTTCGAGATGCCGATCTTCTTCCCCTTCAGATCCTTCATTCGGAAGATCGGGTCGCGGGCGCGCACGGCCATGCAGCCGCCCTCGTAGACCCAGGTCGCCCCCAGAAGCCGGGTGCGGCGGATGTCGGCGTGGACATGGATCGGAGGATACAGTCCGCCGAAGCGGATGAGATTGTCGAGGTTGTGGATGTAGTGCGGGTACCAGTTGTTCTCGGGTGAGTGGCGAAAGTAGGCGTATTCCACACCGAGCTTCTTGAACTCCTCACGGCACCAGCCCAGCTCCTGGTCGACGTTGTTGGCGGAAACCATGGGGCAGTTCGTGTACCACACCTCTTTCCAGTTCAGCGGTGCGGTGCTGGCTACTCTCTCCTGGGCCGCCAGTGACTCGGCCGCACCCAGGACCGCCATGCCGCCTGCCACGGCGATGCCGGCCTTCGCGAATTCACGCCGGGTGACCCCTGATGACTCGGGCGTGGTCTCCTGTAGCCGCTCTCTTTCACTCATGATGTCCCCAACTCCTTTTTTGGTGGTAACTTGACCGTCCTGCCTCGATGTACTCCACGTACCGTGCTGCGCTCACCTGGCGCTGATCGCGGCCGTATGTATTTCCCTCAGGATTCGCCCTGGTCGACGAGGGGGGCGTCCATGCCACGCGCCTGCTCGATCTTCTCCATGCCTTCGCTGACGGAGACGTGGTCGAAGCAGATCTCCGGGGCGGCACCCGACAGCTCGATGGCGCCCAGAATGCGTCGGTACGCTTCGGAGCGGATATGCGTTTGTAGCGCCGCGTCGGATTCCCACCGCTCGACGAGCACGACCGCCTCTTCGGGACCCGGCTCCTCGTAGATGTGGCATCCGGTGCAACCCGGCTCGGCCAGCATGGGCCCCTGAACGGACCGCAGGATTTCCAGCACTTCGCCGCGTCGGTCCGGCAGCGGCACGATCTTGAGCGTTCCTACGATGATCATGCTGATCCTCAACGCTCGTTTCATACCACGGCGGAGCACCGACGGACGAACGGGCCTAAGTCACTGATGCACAGTGTATTGTCGGAGATTCGTGGTATCGATCAAGGAGAGAAATGCAGGGAGAAAAGGCGAAATGGCGTCCCCGAGTCGAAATGCCGCCCTTGTGGTTTCGGAAGCAGACGCAGTGGCCCGCGGGATTGCCCCTGCGGTCAGCAGTACGCGGCGCGCCATGCCGAAATCGACACGCTGATCCTCAGTATTCGGCAGGTCGATATGTCATCCCTGTTCAGGGAAGTCACTTCGTGTCCCGGCGTTCTGTCGTGGCCTCGTCTGTCCTCTGTCGATGAGATCGGATGCCCAGCTTCTTCATGCGGCTGTAGAGGGTCGAGGGGTTGAGCCCCAGTTCGGCGGCCGCACCCGCGGGCCCCTTGATCTGCCAGCCAGTCATTTGAAGGACCCGGAGAATGTGCTCGCGCTCGGCGTCGGCCAGCGTCTTCAGCCGCGGCGCCGACGCGGCCTCGTCGACCATGGGCATCCTGAGTGTCTCGTCCGGGGTGAAGATGACCGCGCGCTCGATCATGTTCCGCAGTTCGCGGACGTTGCCCGGCCACGATCGCTTCTGGAGGGCCTCCATCGTCGGGCGAGGGACCTGTGTGATCTTCTTCCCCATACGGGCACTGAATTCCTCGAGGATCGCCCACACCAGCAGCGGGATGTCGTCCGGCCGCTCGCGCAACGGCGGCACCCGGATCGGGAAGACGTTGAGGCGGTAATAGAGATCCTCCCGGAACCGCCCCTGGCGGATCTCCTCGGCCAGGTCGCGATTGGTGGCCGCGATCAGCCGCACGTCAACCTTGATGGTCCTGGGACTACCCAGCCGCTCGAGCTCGCCCCTCTCCAGCACGCGCAACAGCTTGGCCTGCACCTCGAGCGACAGTTCGCCTATCTCGTCGAGAAAGATCGTGGAGCCGTCCGCGATCTCGAATCGTCCGACCTGGCGCGTCAGGGCCCCGGTGTAGGCGCCCTTCTCACGGCCGAACAACTCGCTCTCCACTAGACCTGCTGGCAGCGCCGCACAGTTGACCCGAACCATCACTTGGTCCCGGCGGACGCTTAGTCGATGGATGGCCTGGGCCACCAGCTCCTTTCCGGTGCCGGTCTCGCCGCACAGGAGCACCGATGCATCGGTGGGCGCGACCTGTTCGACCAGATACAGGACTTCCCGGATAGCGGAGCTCTGTCCTATGATCTCGGCGTGCGGGTGGACCACCCGGATCTCGGCCTTGAGGTAATCGCTCTCCGCCTGGAGCCGGTCCTTCAAACCCTCGACCTCGGCAAGCGAGCGACGCAGCGAGTCCTCGGCGCGCCTGCGCTCGGTAGTGTCCCGGAACACCCCATACGTAGCGGCCGCATGTCCGTCAGCACCCCGTCGGGCGACGCCTGCCACGTGGTGAATCCAGAGGTCGCCACGCGCCGGGTGCACATAGCGATACTCAAGGGACACCTTCTCCCGCGGACCCTCGTGAAGTTCGCGGCGAGCCTCCAACACACGATGGCGGTCATCCGGATGTATGTGCTCCAGCCAGAACTCCAGGGGCTGCAGGCCTTGATCCTGACCAGGGGGAATACCGCACAGGTCGCGAAGGCGGTCGTCGACGTACATGACACCTTCGACGAGATCCACTTCGTAGAACGCGAGACCAGCAAGTTCGGCCGCCGCCGCGAGCCGGATTTCACTCTTCAATCGCTGCTGCTCACGCTGGGATCGGGCGAGCGCGTTGGTCAAAAGTTGCGCGATCAACTGCAGTCGCTGCACCATCGCGCCCGACCAGTCGCGCTCCGACCGCACGGCATTGAAGGCGAGAGCCCCAACCGGCGGCTCGCCCGCCAGCGAGAGCGGAAGGGTCAGATTCGACTTGATCCCCTGAAGACGGGCATTTTCCCGGTCGACGGCAGCCTCCTCAGGCAGCACGTCCAGCGAGGGAATGACCACCGTGCGTCCGGCCAGCATCTGCTGCACGGTCCAGGGGTACTGCTCCTGGTGCAGCGGATCGGAAGGCCTCGGGCCTTGAACGCCCGCGTAGGAGTGGGTGGGCAGGATCACGCCCGGGGCCTCGGCGGACCACTGCCAGAGCACCGCGAGATCGACGGAGAGAAACTCGCAGACACGCCGCAGCGCGTCTTCGATCCCGCGGTCCACCTCCCCGGGGGGCAGGTTGATGAACCGCGAGGAGAGGTCCGAGATCAGCGTCTCGAATTCGAGACGGTTTCCAGGGCGCTCGTCAGAGCCCATCGCTGGTTATCCCCTGAACCGGAATACCCAGCGAATCCCGCTCCACGTCCCAGCCGCCACCGAGCGCCTGGTAGAGTTGAATCACCGACGTGATCTTGAGTTGCAGGGTCTCGGACGTCTGGAGTTGTGAACCGAAGAGCGATCTCTCCAGGTCCAACACCTCCAGGTAGCTCGTCGCACCGTTGTCGTAGCGCACCCACGAAAGCTGGGCCGCGTTCTCTGCCGATGCACGCTGACGTTGGCGGGCCTGGTACTCCCGCTCATAGGTATCGATCGCTACCAGGGCATCCTCCACCTCCCGCAGGGAATTCAGGATCGTCTGCTCGTACTGGTAGATCAGCTGCTCGGTCCGGGCGACCTGCAGGTCTACCTGGCGCTGGCTCTCCCCGGAGTTGAACAGCGGGCCGAACAGATCGGCTCCGACATCGAAGAAGCCCGTGAAGTCGCCGCTGAAGATCGCGCCGATACTGGAGGTCAGGTTCAGCTGCGGGAACTTGAGGGCTTCCGCTGCTCCTATGAGTGCCGTCTGGGCGTTCAACGCACGCTCGGCCACCAGGATATCCGGCCGTCTCTGAAGGAGCTCGCCTGGCAACCCCGGTGGCACCTCGGGAGGAATGATCGCCTCGGTGAGTTCGAGGCCCCTGGGAATGCTCATCGGAGGCATGCCGAGCAGCAGGCTGATGCTGTTCTCGGTCTGGTCACGAAGCCTCTCGAACGTCGTGACGGACACCTCGGCATCACCGAGAACGATCTCGGCCTGGTTCACATCCACCTGGGATATGACCCCACCCTCGTACCTCGCCCGCATGGCCTCCAGGCTGGCTCGGCGGGACTCCACCGTCCTCTCGGAGAGTGCCAGGCGGTTATCGAGATCACGAAGCAGGACATACGCTTTCGCTACGGAAGCGATGAGCGTGAGGGTAACCCCCCGGTAGGCTTCCTCCGTGCCCAGAAGGCCCTGGACCGCCGCTTCGTTCGATCGCCGGACCCTGCCCCACAGGTCCACGATGTAGGAGATGCTCAGGGCTCCGGTGATGTCGCCGTCGAGTTCGTCGCCATCGACCGTCGTCGCATCGGCGCCGGCACTCGCCCCGTAGTTGATGCGCGGATACAGGTCCGCCCTGACGATCCCCAGCTGGGCCTCGGCCTCCGTGATTCTAGCCAGTGCCGTTCTCACGTCGCGGTTGTTCACCAGCGCCGAGTCGATCAGCTCGATCAGGACCGAATCCTGAAACAGCTCCCACCAGGGTATGTCGGCTACGGACTCGCCGGTCGGGTAGCTGTGGTGATATGCCTGGGGCTCGGGGGTGACCGGCCGCTCGTAGTCCGGGCCGAGGGTGCATCCGGCGCCGAGGGCCCCGAGAATGACGAAGCCGGCACCTCGGCGGACGATCCAGCGGGACGGACGGACGTTCCTTTCCTTCATCGTCGGGCCGGCAGCAGACGGTTCACGAACTCGAAACCGACCACGACATACGTCACGGCTATCGTAATCTGGATGATCCTCAGATACACCTCGCTGGAAGCTTCGCCCCTGAATGCCGTTGCGCCGGTGATCAGCAGGGTCGTCGAATACGCGGTCACGAAGAAGGCATCGGGTTCCTCGCGCGCGAAGGCACGGGATCCGAGGGCGAGCCCCGCCGCCAGAGTCAGCAGGAGCAGAAACGAGAACGACGGCACGATGAGCAGCAGGTTGTAGACCAGGATCGCGACCGCGCCCCCGACGATGTTCCCCCGGATGCGTTCCTTTCCCTTCTGGACATCCGTTCCGATGTCCGGCAGCGCCGACAGGATACCCACGTAGGCGAGGACGGTGAGCGCTCCGGACAGTTCGACGAAGTAGAACAGGGCCATGAGGGGAACGACCACGACGGTCGCGACCAGGGCGGCGCGAAATGACTCATCCGGGGAGGAGGCGAGAGCGCTGGCGTCGTCCGCAGCGGGCTGCGCGCCACCGGTCTGCCGCTCCGGAAGAAGGGCATAGGCGACCACGACGACGGTGGCGGTCAGGACGACATCCACGAGGAGCCCCCGGGCCACGAATATCGCGGCCGCCGGGTAAACCATGCGAGCGAACGGTAGCAGCAGAACGGCGATCACGAGCCACAGGAGTACGAGCGCCGACCGCCCGCGCTGCCCGCCATAGAAGATCCAGAACAACACCAGCGAAGCCGCAAGCAGGAACACGGCCGGGTAGTCGATCAAACGACCGACCTGCCATCCGAACCAGATGGCCACTCCCACGATGACGATCAGTGCGGCGCCCAGCCGGGGCGTGAGCGGCTTGTCGGGGTACGCCAGGAACGTGGCCACGAGCACCGGCGTCAGGTACGAGGTCTCCCACGGCGACCCCAGGGCGATAGCCATCGCCACCGTCGCACCAAGGGCGTAGCGTATGATTCGGATCTCGGCCAGCGACCACCCCGGGGTCGCCCGCGACATCGAAGTGGGGGCAAATGCGGTCGCGCTAACGGACATACGAGAGCAGGCTCGCGATGCGGATGTGCAACCTGCCGATGGCGTTGAGGAAGAAGTTCCGGCCAGTGAACACGATCACGCTGGCCTGTCCTCCGATCCGGCCAAGGCCGCGGATTTCCTCCCTGTCCACCGCAATGATCACCGGGAAGCGCTGCGGTTCGCGAACCCAGCCCAGGGAAGGTGCGATCGACGGAAGATCGCCCGCATTCGAGTTGCGACCGTCGCTCACGCCGTAGCCCACGCTGCGGACCGTGCCCTTGATGATCCTCCCGGGCATGACGTCCAGTGAGAGCTCGACCGGATCGCCGATGTCGATGTGGCCGAGGTTGTTCTCGCGCATGTCCGCCTGGATCCACACGTCCTCGGCGGTCACCAGCGTCGCGAGCGGGGCGCCGGCTGCCGCGAAGTAGCCGACGGTGAGGTTGAAGCTCTCGACAATACCTGCGGATGGCGCGATCACGGTGCTGAATGCGAGATCGAGCTGGGCCGATTCCAGCTGCGCTATCGCCAGCCGAAGATCGGCATTGTCGGGGCCTGTCGCGCCCAGCGCCTCTTTGGCTTTCTCCAGGTTCGCTTCCGCGGTCGAGACGCCCTCGACGGCCTGCGCGAGCGATGTCTCGGCGTAATCCTGATTCGCCTGGGACAGGGCTCCGGGGTTGCCCTCGACCACACGCTGGGTCCGATCGAAGTTGCGCTGCGCCCGATCGAGCCTCGCATTGGCGGAACCGAGCTGGGCAGCCGCCGCCTTGACCGTCGCCGTCCCGGCGCCGACGGATTGCGCGGCCCGGTCCACGTTGGCTTCCGCCTGCCTGACCGCGTACTCGTACTTCCTGCGATCGATGACGAACAGCGTGTCCCCTTCTTCGACGACGCTGTGCAACCGCACTCGAATCTCGGACACGTATCCCGGCACCTGGGACACGATGGGGATCGTCAGCGAGTTGACTCTGGCCTGATCGGTGTAGGGCGTGTGGCGGTCCGCGGCGAGATGCCACAGGAAGATGACGGCACAAATCCCGAGCACGATGAGTGTGAGTCGACGAGCCTTCGACGTTTCAGAAGGGCCCGACTCTGGCGCCGGCGTCGTGCTTTCGGTCACG
>Ga0316187_10006095_pt1 | contig 10388 bp, 9 predicted proteins | sample CroRivburrow1_MG_FD_204927 | JGI IMG/M metagenome (GOLD analysis project Ga0316187, IMG submission 204927) | Coastal sediment microbial communities from Maine, United States - Cross River worm burrow 1 | ecosystem: Environmental > Aquatic > Marine > Coastal > Sediment | place: USA: Maine... | reverse complement strand
CCGAACAGGGGCCCAAGCCCTGCCTCCGAACAGGGGCCCAAGCCCTGCCTTTTGCCTCTACCCCGCGCAACGATGGGGACGGGCCCGGATTCGTGGTTATGCTGCTGTGCTGCCGTCGTGTCGCGCCCCATCCACAAGAAACAGAATCAGGTCTTGCATTTGGCATTTTTCGAAGCGAGCAGTCTATGACGTGCCCGATACTGAAGTGTCCGATAACCAATCCATAGCCGAACGCCTGCGCGAGATGGCCGGGCTGCTTGAAGCGCAAGGCGCGAATCCGTTTCGCGCCAACGCGTATCGCAAGGCGGGCGACGCGGTGGCAGGGTTGCGTGAAGATGTGCGCGATTTGTTCGAGGAGCGCGGCGGAGAGGGGCTTGAGACCATTCCCGGGGTGGGTAAGGGCATCGCTTCTGCAATGGCGGAGTTGCTGACCACCGGGCGCTGGATTCAGCTGGAACGGCTGCGCGGTGCGGTGGAGCCGTGCGCCTTGTTTCAGACGATCCCGGGTGTGGGCGAAGACCTTGCTCATCGGATTCATGATGTGTTGGCGGTCGATACGCTCGAAGCGCTGGAAGCTGCCGCGCATGAGGGGCGGCTGGAGTCAGTGCCGGGCATCGGATCGCGACGCGCCGCGGCGATTAGCGCTTCGCTGACTTCGATGCTGGATCGCGTGCGCCGGCGGCCGCGTCTTGCTCCGGTGGCGAACAACGAGCCGTCGGTGGTGTTGCTGCTGGAGATCGACCGCGAGTATCGCGACCAGGCTGCGACCGGAAAGCTGCCGACGATTGCGCCGAAACGCTTTAACCCTGAAGGCGAGAGCTGGCTGCCTATCCTGCATGCCGACCGCAACGGCTGGCACTTCACCGCGTTGTTTTCCAATACGCAACGTGCGCACGAGCTGGGCATGACAGGCGATTGGCTGGTGATCTATTTTTATGACGACGAGCACCATGTGGAGGGCCAGCGCACGGTGGTGACGGAAACGCGCGGGCCGATGGTGGGCAAGAGGACGGTGCGCGGCAGGGAACGGGAGTGTCAGGAGGCCGCAGGTGATGAACTCACCGGCTCATCGAGAAAACGCGGCAGAGAGCATCAGGTCAAGAGCAAAACACAAACGACGCGCAGGTCGCGATAAGGAGAGGTCTTATGTTTGATTGCTTGCAGGTACTTTAACTTCTTCCACTCAGTTACTTCCTGTTCATGTTTACCATTTCATGACTGGTTAAATGTCAGTGTGGCCAAACCCGGGCATGTGTCAGATCGAGAACGCGCCACCAGGTGTTGTCACTGACTTCGGTAGACTTCCAGATCGCGGTCAAGGAATGGCCGTTCCTCGATCAGGGCGGAAACTTCCATCTCGATACCGTCCCTGAGCAGCTTGACATTGACTGTCTGGCCGATCTCCAACTGTTGCACCACGATGCGTGCATCCTCGAGCGACTCGATCTCCGTGCCGTTGACCTGGATGATGATATCGCCGCCAAGGATCATCTCCTGCATCCCCCATTGGACCGGAAGGCTGCCGCCGCGGATTCCGGCCTTGTCGGCTGCGCTGCCGGGTTCAACCGTCTCGACCAGGAAGCCGCGAGTGAACAGGGCCGCCATCGGCGGCGCACCGAGAAGCTGGAGGATGACCGGCGTCACCATCTGACCGTAGAGTCCGTGCCAGGGTCGCGCGACCTTGCCGCTCTCGATCAGCTCCGGTAACTCGCGGCGCAGCGTATCGGCCGGAATGGCGAAGCCGATATTTTCCGCCTCCGGGCTGCCGCTGCGCAGCGTAACCAGTCCGATCAGGTAGCCGCAGCCATCAACCAGCGCGCCACCGGAATTGCCGCCGCTGACCGGTGCGTCGGTCTGGATAAAGGGCGATAGCCAGCTCGAGGTGTTCAGCGGTATCACGCGACCAACGCCGGAAACGATGCCGGCGCTGATTGACTTGCCGATTCCCAGCGGGTAGCCGATCACATAGGCGGGCTGGCCGATGATCACTCCGTTGCCGGGCGCGAACGCGATGGGCTCGATGTGTGCCGACAAGCCTGGGGCGCGCAAGACCGCGATATCGAACACCGGGTCACGGCCGACAAGCTCGGCCTCGAAAATGATGCCCTCGATGCCAACCGCGAGTGCGCTCGCGTCCAGAACCACGTGAAAGTTGGTTGCGACCAGGTCGTCACCCAGAAAAACGCCAGAGCCGCTCTTTGACTCTACCCGGCCGACAACCTTGTACGGGTTGATGCCGAAAGAGAATATCTGCAAGACGCTGGGCGCGGCCTCGCGGTATATCTCGACCGGTGTCCTGGAGCAACTCGCCGATTCGTCACCGACGACTGGTACTTGCTGGGCCGCAACCGGGGTGGCCAGCGTCAACGCGGCAAGAACCGCCAGGCCAAGGAATGACATACGGATTGACTGGATGGTCACGGGAACAGGTGTCATGGGTGATAGGCCGCGTTGTCCGAACGTTGTTGCGTGCTTGGGCGCCTGGACATTGCCTGGTGCCAGCGAAACACATCTGGATAAGGACCTTCGATATCCATTTCCAGAATGTTCGCCATGTTCATCATGAATTATCCGGTGATGTCGGCGATGCTGATCGCCGGCCCGGCGATGAACTCCGATTTCGCGAGCGGCGGATCGATGCGTCCAAGAAGCACTTTTAGGATGTCGGTGCCGCGTTCAACCACGGCTGCCAGTTGCGACAGCTCGCTGCGCGTGCCTGGTATTACGCGGCCCTTGAAGTTCGGCAGCTTATTGCGCACAGCATGCAGGATCGGCATGAAGCCGTCGATTTCAATGCAGCGATTCCACATGTCGATGGTCGCGCGTTTTACCGCGTTGCGGCCAAACAGGGAAGGCTCCGGATGCAACTCCTCGAGGTAACGGCAGACGCTGACCGATTCAGAAATGATGGTTTCAGAAATGATGGTGCCGTCGTCCAGTTCCAGGAACGGAACGCAGTCGAATGGATTGAGGCTCGCGAACGGTTCCTTGAACTGTTGTCCTTGACGAAGGTTGAGTTCAACGCTCGGCACCTTCAGGCCCTTCTCGGCCAGAAATACCCCCACATGTTGGCCGTTTGCAGCAGGTGCAAAGTCGTAGAGCTTCACGGGAAGGACCTTTCCTTTATCTTCAAGGATGGGAGATTTCGGTATAACGCCTGGGGTTCAATATGGCAAGTCCCGGGCTTTGCGCCTTTTTCTCGGCTCGTGTTGGAGCGCAGTCGCAGGCTGTTGCCAATAAGTGAGGTCGTCGTCGAATTGCGTGGAGCTGGTCGCACGGATTTTTCGCATTGTCACTTTTTGCTTACGAAGTCACGCCGGTAGCGAATGACGCGTGATGAGATTGAACACCAATCCGGGAATTCGACTCCGACTCTGTTTTCTCATTCCCGAAGCGGGGCCCGTGGCGCAGGGCACTAACACATATCTGGATATCTTTTTGCGCCTGTTGCCGATCTGCTGGCGGATATTTCCGCAAAAATGGCCGAAACCGGAAAATATTTCTAACTCGACCGGCTGGGCACGGAAAGATGAGGAGCCTTTTCTTGCCCATCATCAGTAACATTCGCTCCGAAGCAACGATCGAATAGTGAGTTAAACGGGGAAGGAGATCGGTGAAAGGCGCAAGGTAGAGGCCGATGCCGATGTTGTTTCGGGTGGAGCATTGCACTGGCGTGCATTGTGGCGTGGTGACAACCTCGTGCAAGGCCCGGATTTCTTTCCACTGATTTTATGCGGCGGACCTTGCGGGCCGCGAGACGGGTTGGGGAGAGACCATGAATGAAGACCGTGTTGTCGCGACGTATCTGATTGAGACACCGCATACGCTTGAGCACGCAGCCGCGGTCATCGCGGGCGAGCAGTCCAGTGGCACCTTCGTGTCGGTGCCGGGTGAGACCAACGAGTTGAAAGAGCGTTTTGGCGCCCGGGTGGTAAAGGTCGACGCACTCGACGTTGTCGATACGCCCAGTCTGCCGGGCAGCAAGGCGCCGCGTTCGCAAGACGGCAAAGTGAAATACCGGCGCGGAAGGGTGGCGATTTCTTTTCCGCTGCACAACTTCGGTGCTTCGCTGACCAGCCTGTTCTCGACAGTGGCGGGCAACCTGTACGAACTGCAGGAACTGTCCGGCGTTCGCCTCGAAGACCTGGAATTGCCGCAGGCTTTTGCCGACCAGTATCCCGGTCCCGCGTTTGGCATCGATGGCACCCGCAAGCTGGCCCAGGTAGAGGGTCGACCGCTCATTGGCACCATCGTCAAGCCGAGCATTGGCCTGGCTACCGATGCGTTGGCGAAGCTGGTACGCGATCTGGCGACGGCGGGGCTGGATTTCATCAAGGACGATGAGTTGCAGGCCGATCCGATGTACGCATCGTTTGCACAACGGGTTGGCGCGGTAATGCCCGAGATCGAGAAGGTCGCCGACAAGACGGGAAAGAAGGCGATGTACGCCTTCAACATTACCGGTGATATCGACCACATGCTGCGCAGCCACGATCTGGTGAAAAAGCATGGCGGTACCTGCGTCATGGTGAACGTCAACGCCGTCGGTTTTGGTGCAGTTGCTTATTTGCGGCGCCACTGCGAACTGCCGATTCACGGGCATCGCGCCTGGTTCGGTGCCATTGCACGCCACCCGATGCTGGGCATTGGTTTCACTGCTTTCCAGAAGCTGTTCCGGCTGGCCGGTGTCGATCATCTGCACGTTGGCGGATTCAACAGCAAGTTCTACGAAACCAATGCAGAGGTCGCGCAGTCGATTACCGATTGCCTGACACCGATGTTTGGCGACTATCGGGTGATGCCGGCGATTTCCTCGGCGCAGTGGGCGGGGTCGGCGCCGGAGATCTATGCCGCTAACAAAACTATTGATGTGGTTCACCTTGCAGGCGGCGGCATCATCGCGCATCCCGGCGGCACGGCAGCGGGTGTGCGCAGCATGCAGCAAGGTTGGGAAGCGGCACTGGCGGGTGTGCCGCTGGCGCAGTACGCCGAGACACATGAAGAACTTCGCGAGGCCATCAAGAAGTTCGGGGGGCGCGGCTGATGGCAACCGATCCGAACCTGCTGCTCGCATTCTACGGCGATGACTTCACCGGCTCGACTGACGCGATGGAAGCGCTGTCGCTTTCGGGCTTGCGTACCGTGTTGTTCCTGTCGTCGCCGACACCTGAACTGATCCGCGAGAAGTTTCCCGATCTTCGCTGTGTGGGCGTTGCCGGCACCAGCCGGGCGATGTCCCCGACAGAAATGGACGCGGAATTCGAACCGGTGCTAAGGCAATTGTGGTCGCTGGGTGCGCCGGTAACGCATTACAAGGTGTGTTCGACTTTCGATTCGTCGCCCGAGATCGGCAGCTTCGGGCACGTCGCCGACATGGCGCACAAGTCGTTGGTGCCGGGCCAGGTGATCTCGATTCTTGCCGGCGCGCCGCCGTTGCGGCGTTTCACCGTGTTTGGCAACCATTTCGCTGCTTACGGTGATGACGTCTACCGCCTCGACCGGCATCCGGTCATGTCGCGCCATCCGTCGACGCCGATGCATGAGTCCGACCTGCGGGTGCACCTGTCGCATCAGACAAAGACCGAAATCGGCCTGATGAGCGTGACCGATCTCGACGCAGATGACGCACAGGTCGATGCGCGTGAGGTGGAAAAGCTCGACGCCAAACCTGGCATGCTGCTATACGACGCGCTGACCAACGAGCACTTGCGCACTGTCGGCCGGTTGATCTGGCAGCACGGACAGCGTACGCCGCATTTCGTGGTGGGCTCGTCCGGCGTCGAATACGCGCTGGCGGCGCACTGGCGGGCGACCGGCGTCATCAGCGATCAGCGCAAGGTATTCCCGAAGGTGACACCGGTGAAGCAGTTGCTGGCGCTGTCGGGCAGCGCTTCGCCAATGACGGCGCAACAGATCGAGTGGGCCGGCAAGAACGGCTTCGATTGCATTCGCATTCCGACCGACAAACTGGTTCAGCCGGAGAAAGCCGCGCAGGCGCAGCAGGAACTGGTCAAGCAGAGTCTCGCAGCGCTCTCCGGCGGCAACAGCCTGTTGCTGTACTCGGCCGCTGGTCCGGATGACCCGAGCATCAAGGCGACCCGCTCCGAACTGGGTAAAAACACGGGCGGCAGTGCCCGGGTGCTGGGAACGGCGATGGGTCGGGTCGCGCGCGAGCTGCTGGTGAACACCGGTCTGCGGCGCGTGGTGATCGCGGGTGGCGATACATCGAGCTACGCCACACAGGAGCTGCGGCTTTACGCGCTGGAAATGCTGGCAGAACTCACACCGGGCGCGCCGCTGTGCCGCGCCTATTCGGATGATGCGCAGTTCGATGGTCTGGAGATCGCGCTCAAGGGCGGGCAGATGGGCAAGGTGGATTATTTCGGAATGGTGCGGGGACAGTAACCAGCTGTTCTCATACTTTTTTTGTAGCGACCGTGGCCGGCCACAAGCCGGATATGCGGAATTTTTTGATCAGTGGAGGTCACACGATGAGCAAATTGGCAGTTATCGGAGCAGGCGGAAAAATGGGTTACCGGGTGTCCGCCAACCTGAAAAACTCACCCTATGAAGTCAGCCATGTCGAAGTCAGCGAAGCAGGACGCGAGCGGCTGAAGGAGCTGAACATTACCTGTGTCGATGCCGACGCCGCGCTGGCCGATGCGGATTTCGTCATCCTGACCATTCCCGACAACATGATCGAGAAGGTCACCAAACAGCTGGTGGACAAGTTCAAGAAGGGCGCAACCCTGATTGCGCTGGATGCGGCCGCTCCGTTTGCCGGCCATCTGCCGGATCGTGAGGACTTGACGATTTTCGTTGCGCATCCATGTCATCCGCCGATTTTCAATGACGAGACCGACCTCGAAGCCAAGCGCGATTACTTCGGCGGGATCAAGGCCAAGCAGGCCATCGTCTGCGCTCTGCTGCGCGGTGACGAGAAAAATTATGCGGTGGCCGAAGATGTCGCCAAGCGTATGTATGCGCCAGTCATGCGCTCGCATCGCGCCACTGTCGACCAAATGGCGATCCTCGAGCCGGCGTTGTCGGAAACGGTGTGCGCAACCTGCCTGACCATCATTCGCGAAGCGACCGACGAGGCCGTCAAGCGTGGTGTGCCGGCGGAAGCGGCACGCGACTTCATTCTCGGGCACCTCAACGTTGAACTGGCTATTCTGTTCGATCAGCTTCCCGGTGTCAGGATGTCTGATGCCGCCAACAAAGCGGTCGAGCAGGCGAAGAAGAAGATCTTCGCGCCGGACTGGAAAAAAGTGTTCGACCGCGACGAGATCGCCGCGAACATCAAGGCGATTACGAGCTGACGGGCTGGTAGACGTGTCGCGCGTGCTGCACAGCCACCTTATGCGGCTGTATCGGGCACGGGCGCCATTCGAGCAATACCGAACTCAATTACTTTATTTTTTTTGATGCCAGGCGGCGAGGCGCCGCGCTGGCTGATGGAGACAAGATATGCTCAAGAAAACGGTAGAACAAGGCAAAGGTGGCAAGGTCGTCCTGATGGACTCGATCACCAAGGTAAATGAAGATGACAAGGGAGCGGTTGTGGTTTCCGCCTCGCATGGCGGTACCAGCTCGGGGGAGTTTGCCCTGGAGGTTCCTCTCAAGCTGGTGGTCTTCAATGACGCCGGCGGCGGAAAGGACAATGCCGGTACTGCTGCTCTCGAGATGCTGCATGGGCACGGCGTTGCAGCGGCGGCGGTGGCACACACAAGCGGGCGCATCGGTGATTCGCTCGACATGTGGGAGAACGGCGTGCTGTCGCAGGTCAACCCGGAAGCACGCCAGCTTGGCCTCAACAATGGCGACAAGGTGAGTGTGGCACTGAGCAGGCTGGTACAGTAAGCACATCAGAAAAAAACAGGGAGGTTTGCGTGAGCGTGGATCCGAGACATAAAAGCCGTGTGTTGCTGGAGGGGCCGGACCGCTCCGTTGCGAGGTCGATGATGAAGGCCATCGGCTTTACGGATGAGGATCTGTCCCGGCCGCAGATTGGCGTGGCGCATTGCTGGATCGGAACCATGCCATGCAACTGGAATCACCGGGAGCTGGCGCAGAAGGTGATGGCGGGCATCCGTGCGGCGGGTGGCACGCCGATCGAGGTCAATACCGTCGCCATCAACGATGCCATCACCACCGGCACCGAAGGCATGAAGACTTCACTGGTCAGTCGCGAAGTCATTGCCGACTCGGTGGAACTCGTGGCGCGCGGGCACATGTTCGACGGCATCGTCACGATCTCGGGTTGCGACAAGACCATTCCTGCCATGGCGATGGTGCTGGGGCGGCTCGATATACCGGGCGTGACTCTGTACGGCGGTTCGATTCGCTCTGGCGCATGCACGAAGCCCAACAAGGTGTTCGGCGATAGAAAGCTGACGGTGCAGGATGCCTATGAAGCGCTTGGCGCATTCAACGCCGGCAGGATCAACGAGGAAGAGTTCAAGGACGTGGAGGACCATGCCTGCCCGGGTGCCGGTGCCTGCGGCGGACAGTTCACTGCGAACACCATGGCCACGGCGTATGAGATGCTCGGTATTTCACCGTTGGGATGGAATGACGTTCCGGCGGTGGACCCGGAGAAAGCAGATGTCGCGGTTGAGTGCGGCAAGCTGGTAATGGAGCTGGTGCGAAAAGGCGTGACGCCGCGTTCAGTGGTCACGACGCGAAGTTTCGAAAACGCGATTACCGGTGTGATGGCCACTGGCGGTTCAACCAATTCCGTGCTGCATCTTCTCGCAACTGCGCACGATTTCGATATACCTCTGGAGTTGGAAGCGTTTGACCGGATCTCACGCAAGACGCCGGTGCTGGCAGACCTTCGCCCCTGGGGCACCTACACCGCGCCGGAGATGTACGAAGCCGGTGGCATGCCGGTGGTGGGCAAGCGCCTGCTCGAAGCGGGTTTGCTGCACGGATCGGAAATGACGGTTAACGGGAAAACACTGGCGCAGAACATCGAAGCAGCGCCCGAGCCGGCGGATCAGGACGTGATCAAACCGTTGTCGCACCCGCTGAAGAAAGAAGGCGGTCTCGCCATCCTGCGTGGCAACCTGGCGCCGGGCGGAAGCGTCATCAAGGTCTCCGGGCAGACCAAGAAATTCCATCGCGGGCCAGCGCGCGTGTTCGAGCGCGAAGAAGACGCGTTTCTTGCGATCAAGGAAGGGCGCATTCAACCCAACGACGTGATGGTGTTGCGCTACGAAGGCCCGAAGGGCGGGCCCGGCATGCGGGAAATGCAACTGGTCACTGGTGCGTTGCAGGGAAGCGGGCTCGGGGAAGCCGTCGCGCTCATGACTGACGGGCGTTTCTCGGGGGCAACGCGGGGCTTCGTGATCGGGCACATCGTGCCGGAAGCGGCAGAGCGCGGACCAATAGCGGCGTTGCACGATGGCGATATCGTCATTATCGACGTCGATAACCGGCGACTGGATGTTGAACTCAGTGACGAACAACTGCAGCAGCGTCTGTCACAGTGGCAGGAACCGGCGCCGCGCTATACCAGGGGCGTGCTCGCCAAGTACGCACGGTTGGTCGCGGACGCGTCGCATGGTGCGGTCACCGACCTGTAGGGCGATCGGTTTTTCGATCCGGAAAAAAACAAGAGGAGAGCTGGCATGCGTCTAAAGGAGCAGGTGGCGATCGTAACCGGTGCGGCACAAGGAATTGGCAAGGCAATCGGCACGGCGTTTGTAGCGGAAGGTGCACGGTTGGTCATCGGCGACATCAATGATGATCTGGCGCGCAAGACGGCAGCCGAGCTCGCCAAAGGCGGGCGCGAGGTCCGGTCGATTCGCATCGACGTGGCGGAAGCGACCGGTGGCCAGCAGCTCATCGACTTCTGCCTGCAGGAGTTCGGCCGGGTCGATATTCTGGTCAATAACGCCGGCATCGGCGCCAACATACGCACACTGGAGTGCTCGCTCGAGGAGTGGGAGCGGGTCATCCGCATTAACCTGACCGGCGCGTTTCTGTGTTCGCAGGCCGCGGGCAGGGAGATGGTCAAGCAAGGTTACGGCAAGATCATCAATATCTGTTCGCTGTCCGGGCAGCGCGGTGGCATAGGCCGCGCGCCTTACGGAGCGGCCAAGGCAGGACTGGAGTTGTTGACCAAGGTGATGGCGGTGGAGCTGGCGGAGCAGGGTATCAACGTTAACGATATCGTCCCGGGGCCGATCATGACGGACGTAGGTCGCGCGATGCATGATCCGGCAACGGTGGAAGCATACGAATTTCTGGTGCCGCAAAGGCGCTACGGCGATCCGAAAGAGATTGCCGATGCGGCGGTATTTCTCGCGTCAGGCGAGAGTGACTATGTCAACGGTCACTCGCTCAACGTCGATGGCGGATTTGGTTCGGCAGGATTGATG
>Ga0316187_10006092_pt1 | contig 10390 bp, 8 predicted proteins | sample CroRivburrow1_MG_FD_204927 | JGI IMG/M metagenome (GOLD analysis project Ga0316187, IMG submission 204927) | Coastal sediment microbial communities from Maine, United States - Cross River worm burrow 1 | ecosystem: Environmental > Aquatic > Marine > Coastal > Sediment | place: USA: Maine... | reverse complement strand
TGCTCCGTCAGGCTTTCGCCCATTGCGGAAAATTCCCCACTGCTGCCTCCCGTAGGAGTCTGGACCGTGTCTCAGTTCCAGTGTGTCTGATCATCCTCTCAAACCAGATACTGATCGTCGCCTTGGTAAGCCATTACCTTACCAACAAGCTAATCAGGCGCAAGCTTCTCTTTAGGCGGAAAAATCCATTTCACTCGAAAGCATATGGGGTATTAGCAGCAATTTCTCGTTGTTATCCCCCTCCTAAAGGTAAATTCTTACGTGTTACTCACCCGTCCGCCACTTGAGTTAAAAACTCTCGTATGACTTGCATGTGTAAAGCATCTCGCCAGCGTTCATCCTGAGCCAGGATCAAACTCTCTTTAAATTTCCATAAATTTGTTTTGTCAACTTCGTTTAAAAGTCTATTTCATAAAGTTGAATGATAGATTACTAAGGAATCAGAAGAAGAACGATTTATCTTTCAAATAATTGTTTCAACTTAAAAAAATATTTATTATTATTTTAAAAAATTTTTATTAGTTTTAAAAAAATTCAAAATACTAAAAAGTAGATATCTGCCATAAAAGGAGGAATCGGTGAAACGTGTGATCATTTTTCTATACTATACTCTGTTAGTGTCTATACTATACTACTATAATAATGGTAGTTAATTTATTTTGTATCCTTCTATATAAATCAATTATCTAGAAATGACTAACAGTAGAGTCAATTCAACGGTATTTCTCAGGATTTCCTGGTGTATCGTCGGATTCACAAATTTCATCGCGCCATTCAGTTTTTGCAAACTAGCGATCAGTTCAAACATTTAGGTCGGGGTCAGTATCGATTTGTGGATGGAAAAGAACCCCTTAATTTGGGGAGAGGAACTACATATCTTGATAGGGCTGCAAGAAGAATGGGCTAAAAAATTTATAAACAAAAATATAAAACAGTAGATAGTATTCGGGTTTCGAGAGATCCGATTTTGCAGATTGTAAATTTTGAATTACTTGAACCTAAAACAACGGCCAGACTATCAAAAAAATATTTATCAACCTCATGGTTTCGAAGGTATTGGATTTATAAATATAATTCAAAGAGATTAAGAAATGAAAGAAACTCTTCAAAATATTATTCTTGACAACGACAGTAATGACGGTTTCACAATTCGGAAGCAAACATTTTCTAATGAAATTAGTTTTAAAAAGAGAATTTTGAGAGGTATTATAGATCGAGTAAATTTATCAAATTGTCTATTTAAAACAATCCATTTACTAAGGACTTCTTTTTGTGATTGTATCTTTAAAAACTGTGAAATCATTCATTCTGAAGCTATAAAAATAGACTTTGAAGAAACTATTTTTAAAAATTGTGAATTTAAGCAAGTTAATTTTGGATGGAGTTATTTTACAAATTGTCCATTATTAGAATTAAGATTGGATGATATTAATTTCGAGGGAACATTGATGAGTGATTGAAAAGCTAAAAATATAACGAGTTTGAATTTCCATTTTAATGAACGATTTCCAATCCAGTTTTGGAAATCTGATCAGCCTCTTTTGTCTTATGGTGGAATGATAGTTGTTGGTATTTTAAAAGCTCAAGGTTAGCTTTTTTTGAAAAGTGAAAAAAATAAATTCACTTTTCTAAATTTTTATTCTTTTAATGGATATATTCGAGTTAAAAATTTTGAGAATTATTAATCATTGAGGATTTCAATGATCAATAATTGAGTCTTTCATTTTGACTAAAATGAAACGAAATTGTGAAAATGATTATTTATAAAATCTAAAATAATATTTGATGGAAGTAAATTTTCGTTCGATAAGACTTCCGTAGACAAAGATAAATTTGTACTAGTAATCTGACTTGTTAAGTCTAAGTTACCCTTTTGGTTAAATTCCTGAAGAATATTATTCGGTAAAAATTGAATATCTAAATCTTGATAAGCTGTTTGCATATATTCTAAAATATCTGGTCTTTGGTAATACCAAAACTCTCGGATGTTGTTTGGAATCGGATAACGATACCAGGAAATTGGTAAATAATGGAATACTAATACATCTTTCATTTCTTGGTTAATTAATAGTTTGGTTTCCTCAGCTTCACTTGGAAGAAATGGCATGGTAAATACCAAATGATTTAAACTATCTGCAATTACCCCAAGTACTCCAAGAAAAACACTTCCCGTAATATTGACTCCAAGGATTGCAGGTACAATTCCTTGTAAAACATCTTCTGTCCAATCTACTGCAGCTGCAAGATAACACCATGGAAATGTATACGGATTAATATAAATTAACCACGAAATAGCAATTCGAAGTACTACCATTTGGGAATAAATCATTAGCCCAATGAATAGAACTTCTCGAATTGTTTCTAAAAGACTAATATCTAAACAGATATTCAATCGAACTTGAATAAATTCCGAAACCCAATCGGGTAAAAAATACATGTTTTTATAATTTTCAATATAAAAATTATAAAATCCTTCCTCTTTACTTTCATAGATATATCTAGGAATGGCATCCACCTTAGGACTTGGTCCGACGAACATTTCAAACCAAGTTTCGGGACGTTGAATTGGAGGCCAATAAGTTTTATGTTTTGGAAGACTATCAAAAAATTGTGATCGAGCATACACACTGTTCGGCATCTCATAGATGGTCAGCATCCCAGGATTCTCTGGATATCCAAAAATCCCAGCTATTTTTTCGAACAAATTCCCAACTATTTCATAAAATGCAGTTCGAATTGGAATAAATTTTTCGTCTAAACTCATTTTGAATTAGTATAATATATAGTAAGATTCTAATCTATTATACAGAACTCCTTCCTAAAAGGAAACTATTTCTCGAATTTCTTATCGATTACGAAAGAATGAAATGATGCGAATTAAAAAGAGTAACTTTATTGATGAAGTCAGAGATCCGTATGATGACGGTATCGATGTTGAAGTTGCATTTAAAGATGGTTATTCTTATATAATTGTTGTTCGTACTCCAATGATTGTTGTGAAAAAATTAACAAAGAAAATTGTTACTGAAAATCTAAAAACAATTAAAATTTGAATTAACTTATGAAAATTAAAAATATTCGTTATTTTTATAAATTTAAATATTGCTTTTTTTAAAATTTTTATATAAAGTTATTTAATAACCTTAAATACTAGCTATAAATTACAATTTTATGTTTAAAACAAAATTATCAAAAGTAATAATTACTTGTTTGGTGTATGGTTTAGCAAGTGCAATAACTCAAAGAATTTGGAGGTAGAATGCCATCTTACTTAAGTCTAATGATTATTTTTTGGCAAGCGGGACTCGTAGATACTTTTAGTCTAATTCAATTTTGTATTAACTCTGGTTCTCAATATGGAGCTATTGTTGTAGCTTCAGCCGCCGGTAACTTTTCTGAAATAAGTCCAAAGGTTTTATTTGAACCAATTTTTGGACTTGGTATAAGTTACAAATTTGTACTAGCTGCAAAAACTGCAGCTGAACGCAGAGCGAGAATTGCAACTCTAGCAGCTTTTTTATCTACTTCAGTTACCTCAGCAGCTACCTTAGACCCAGCAACGAATGCAGGGTTAGGCGGAGCGGTAGCATCAAAAATTTCACATATGCGAGAAATTCTTATCCGCGGTGGAAGCTTAACAAAATCAATTTCTTCATCTTCATTAAAAGATTTTGTAATCATTGTTGATTCGGTAAAAACTCCAGCTTTGGAAATGGATCCGTATCGAACACAGTTTACTTATAATAGCAAACTAATTATTGACAATATGTTTCAAGAGCATGCAACTCATCGTTATATACAAGGATCTGCACAAAAATTAAAAACGATAGCGCCTGCTTATTTAGCTCCAATTGTTTCAACTCAAATTAACACTACCGCAGTAATTGGCTGGACGTGTTTTGGTGTTGGAATAATTAGTTTTACAATTGTGGGTTCATTATATTTATTCCAACGTGCAGAACGGAAACGTTGGCAAAATCAAAATGATGAAGTTCTAATTAATGCCACTACTTCTTTTAATGACTAGTCATAATTAACTAGTCATTAAAATTATTTTTTATTTGATCTTAGTCACACAAACCTACTCATTTTTGACTCAATTTTAGTTGAGGGTATATTCCTGATATTACTGTAAAAAGAAAGTAAACCCTAAACGCACTTCAAAATCGGGATAGTAGGATTTGAACCTACGACCCCCTGCTCCCAAAGCAGGTGCTCTACCAAGCTGAGCTATATCCCGAGTATCAATATGGATTCGGTTTCCGATTTTTAGAAAACAGAACCAATTAGGTTAGATGTTACTAAATTTGAATTCATTATGCAAGGTTTAAGAAGGAAAAGAAATTTCATTTCTTATCAAAAACTAAAAAACTTCATGGGTCAAACATTAAATTAGTGAAAGATTCATAGAATTCATATTCTTAATGTACTAAAATTATACAATTAATACTGACTAATTTTTTTCTCGAAATCGAAGCAATGTATGATGATATCATGTTTAATTGAAGATGAAGTTCACTTTATAATTAATGGACTCTGTCCATTAAACTTTAAATTACTAAAATCGATATTAATCATTTTGAATAAGTTGAAGGTTCGTTGATCAAAGATAATCTTGTTTAAGACAATATTTATCAATTCACATTTTACTAAGAAAGTAGAACTAAAATCGACATTCGAAAATTCACAATCCATAAATAAAATTTCACGAATGAGTGTTCAAGGTGTAATTTGGCAATATTTTGAAATCAGCAATTTATAAAGTTAGATCTACGAATGACTATCTCTGAAAAGATTCAATTTTCAAATAAATATTTTAGAAACTCTTAAATAATTTATTTGGATAGATTATAGTTAATAAATTTAAATGAATTCCTAGAAAAACGTTGAGTAATTAAAATATTAATTAATGATGTTAGTTTTCTGTTTAATAATTAATGTAATATAAAGAATAAAATTTGAACAACTAACTTAAACTGAACTCTAATAAATTTATCAGAGTTCAGTTTAAATCTGATTTATTGATTTAAAATTTTAGCAAACTTTGTTAATTGATAAATACTGATTTGGTTTAAAGAATAAATCGGAATTTTTTTCTTATTTGCTAATTCTTTCAGTTTAAAATTTTGTTTTAATTGTCGTTTCAAACCAATAATTAAACTTGCTTTTTTAAGATTAGTTGTTAACGTAAATTTTATACCAATTTTTAATAAAGCTTCTTTAAGAAAATTATTTGAAATTGAATAAGGATAAATTACCAATGTTTTAGAATGAATTTGAAAAGTATTTTCCTCTTTGGATTGATTTAGATAAATCCAAGGTTTCCCATTTGGATGAAACATTTCATTCCCATTATTTTGATTTTGTAACAAAAAATTCGAATAATTTTGTAATTGTTGACATTTTATTTGAATTTTATGAGCTAAAGAAAATTGTCGTAATTGGTTTATATTAAAATTGCTTCGTAATAACAAATCAACTGACGTTTTCACATCTTCATGAATTGTCCAAGAGTTTGAACTATTAATTTCAACGATAACTTCGAAAGCAGGATAAGCTTTTCGTTCTAAAATACTTTTTTGTGTTCCCCGACGTTTTGCTTCATCATCACTTAATGTAACATATTGAATTCCACCAATTAAGTCTGCTAATGGCGGGTTTTTAATTAAATTTTCTAAACAATTTCCATGTGTTGTTCCTACTAATTGAACACCTTTTTCGGCAATAGTACGAGCAGCTAAAACCTCTAAATCAGTACCAATTTCATCAATAATAATAACTTGAGGCATATGATTTTCAATTGCTTCAATCATACTTTGATGTTGTAAATCGGTATTGGGAACTTGCATTCGTCTTGCACGTCCAATTCCTGAATGAGGAATATCACTATCACCGGCAATTTCATTAGATGTATCAATTATAATCACTCGTTTTTCCATTTCATCTGCTAAAACTCGACCAATTTCTCGAATAATAGTTGTTTTTCCAACTCCAGGCTTCCCCAGGATTAAAATCGATTTTTCATATTCTAATAAATCTCGAATTACTGAAATTGTTCCAAATATCGCACGACCAATTCTACATGTTAATCCATTGATTAAAAATTGACGATTCCGAATACAACTAATTCGATGAAGTGTTCGTTCAATACCAGCACGATTTTCATTACTAAACTTACTAATTCTTTTTACGATAAAATCAATGTCTTGCCATGAAATAATTTTTTGAGATAAATATTCAGGCCCATAAAGAAATCGAGCTTCTGGTCGTCTCCCTAGATCTAAAACAATTTCAAGAAGTTGATCTTTATAAATATGTTTATTTAAATGCTCTTGAAGAAAAAAAGGTAAATTTTCAATTAATTTTTCTAAATCATTATTTGAATCCATATTATAAAAATATTTTCTCAGTTTCTAATTTATATAAAAATTCTAATGAGTAACTTCTAGTAATGATTTAAATGTAGAAGCATCTAAAATAGCAAGTTGTGACAACATCTTTCTATTTAAATCTATATTAGATTTCTTGAATTTATTAATTAATCGACTATACGAAATACCATTTATTCTTGAAGCTGCATTAATTCTACTAATCCAGATTCTACGAAAAATTCGTTTTTTCTGTTTACGACCAATGTATGAGTAACGTAACGCTTTCATTACTTGTTGATTTGCTACTCTAAATAGAACTGAATGAGCACCGCGATATCCACTTGCAAGAGATAAAATTTTCTTACGACGTTTTCGAGCTACATTTCCACGTTTGACTCTAACCATTTTGATTTATTTTATTAATTACGATTATTATTATTAGTATTATTAAGTTAATATGGTAACATTAACTGAATTGCTTTTGTATCACTTTTTTTAACACAAAGAACTTGTGATAATTTTCGTTTTTGTTTATTTGACTTTTTCATTAATAAATGACCTTTAAAAGCATGGCGACGTAAAAAATTAGAATTACCAGTGACTTTGTACCGCTTTGCTGCCGCTTTTCGTGTTTTTAATTTTGGCATAACTTTTTTTATTTTTATTTGTTAGAATATAGTATTTTAAAATAAACTTTTGATGTTAAAAGATAAGAATACAAAATTGGATTACCACATTTCTAGTGGATTATAGATGGCTGACCCGAATGTTACTTTTTACTATTTAATTGATTTTTAAATATGAAGTAATTCATTAATACTTCTACCATACAATAAGTTATTATTCGTATAATATTGAATAATTCTTTCCTTGTCAATAATAAATAAACCAAGAAATAAGTGACTTCTATAGATTGATTCTAACTAAGTAATTGTTCTTGGCTTACTTTTGTTAATAATTATTACAAATATGAAAAAGATTTTAGTAACAAATATTTAAAATTTCAATTAAGATAAAGCTAGCTTCTTAAAACAATAAAATAATCTATTTTTACTACCAATTCATGATCTAATTTCCTATTACTAGTGATCTAATTTCTAATTTGATTTACCGAAAATTAAGATTTTTTAAATCTTGACGCGAAACCTTGAAGAAAAGTACAATTAGCTATCTAACAATGTCTATAAATTTACTTTTATAACAATTTTATGTATTGTAATTGAACTCAAAAAATGTTATATAGTATATGTTTATCAAAATTGATTCCTATCTAAATAAACATAGTTAGGTAAATATATATAGAGACTACTATATTTAAAAATTATTATTATCATGGCTAACAGTAAATCTGCACGAAAACGTATTGAAATTAATAAACGAAATCGATTACGAAATAAATATTATAAAACATCCGTTAGAACATTAATAAAACTTTTCTTTAACAATTTAGAAGCTTATAAAGTTTCTCAAAATTCTGACGAGAAAGAAAAATTAAAGGAAATTTTAAATTCTATTTATAGTATTATGGATAAAGGAACGAAAAAAAATATTTTCCATAAAAATATGGCGGCAAGAAAAAAAGCAAAATTAGCTACATATTTAAAAGCAGCATAATTTCAATATCAAGAATAAAATAAATAAAGTTTTTTAACATTATTTATTTTATTTAAATTTACGCAAATTAACTAAAAAGTATAAACATAATCAATTCTTTAAGCAAGTAACAAAGATTATGAAACAAAATATGAATTATATTAATGCTCTTCCAGATTTTCTCGCAATGCAACGAGTAAGTTTCTGTTGGTTTATTACGCAAGGTTTAAATGAAGAATTAGCATTATTTTCTAAAATTCATGATTTTAGTCAAAATACTGAGTATATCATTTTTGGCGAAGAATATAGCTTAATAAAACCATCTTATAGTTTATTAATTGCAAGAAAATATAGTGGAAACTATCGAGCACAATTAGTTATCCCAATTGAAATACGAAACAAAACAATTAATAGTATTTGTTGCCAAAATCAATTTCCAATTATTACTTTACCTCTAATGACTACTTATACCACATTCATTATAAATGGTTGTGAACGTGTCATTGTTAGTCAAATTATTCGAAGTCCAGGAATTTATTTTGAGAAAAATAAAACTCAAAAAACTCAGAAAACCTTTAAACGAAAATCCTCAACGGATATAAATAAATTACGTTCCTTTTTACCATCTGGTGAAGCTTCTATTTCAGAATTTGATCTTTTCTCAATTCGATTTTGGAATTTTGATCATAATTCCATTTATCATTATTCTCTGAAACATCTGAAATTAATAAACAAAAATTCGGTATTTACCTTTTTCCAATATTTTAAATTTTATCGATTAATTTCAAACACATCTCATTCATCGTCAAAAATCAAATTAATTCAGTTATTTTTAAAATGGTTAAAATTAAGAAATACTAATTTAAACTTTCAATCAAATCGTAAAGATGATCAAACAAGTTATTTAGTAAAGTATTTTCAATTTTTATTAAAACTTTTAATCAAATACCAAATATTAGATCAAAATGATTCTGTCATTGATCCAGTTCAAACTTTGTTATCCAAACCGAGTTTTAATTTATCAAAAGGACAAATTACAAAATTATTTAAAACTTATGATATAGCGTTACTGAATTCCCAAACGTTTGTTCAACTTCAATTAAATTATAAATTGGTTTTAATTGCTAAAAATTCCTACAATTGGCTAGTAGAAATGAATAATTTTCAATTTTTAAAACACAATTTAAATCAAACGTTATTGACGTTAGCTAATATTAAAAAATTAATTGAATTTTCGAATTTACGCCCTACTATTTATTTTTCAATAAGTTTAAAAGAACGTTTCAAATATATATTTGAAAAAGATAAATATACAGAGTCTACTGAGTCTACTAAACGTAAACGTCATAAATATCTTAAAACAAAAACGCAATTACTTCTATATCGAGAAGATCATGAAATCAAAACAAATTATCATAAAAAATATGATGAAAAAGATCTATATACAGCAACTTTAATTCCTGAATATGGATCTTGGATTCGTTTCAGTTTTCAAAAAAATACCAAAATTAATCCTTTTCAATACCCAGTTAAAAATCAAGAAGATGAAGTTATTATCCAATTAGATAAAATGACGCAAAAACCAGTTCTTTCTTTATTAAAAGAAATGGGATTAAATGATTCAGAAATTTATCAAAATTTACAATATTCAGATTTTTTCTATTTTAAGAAACCATTATTGGTAAATTCAGAACCAGTTTATTTCTATTTTAAGAAACCATGGTTAGTGAATCCAAAACGTTTAAAGCAACCTATTTCACGTTTCGATTTGGATTTAAAATATTTTAAAAATATTTCAGAATTTTCAAGAATTTTTGACCCGAATTATTATCGTTTAGGACGAGTTGGGAGATTACAAATAAATAATCGGTTAAACTTAAAACTTAGTGAACGACTTCAACTTATAACATATGAAGATATTTTTGCAATTATAGATAAATTAATTAATTTGACAGTTTCAAAAGCAGTCGAAGATGATATTGATCATTTAAAGAATAAACGTGTTCGATCCGTTGGAGAATTATTACAAAATTTATTTAGAATAGGTTTTCAAAGATTAATCCGGAAAGTACGAAATCAAACTAATAAAATTGATTCAGGATACTTATTAAGTTTTAATATTATTAATGCAACAATCCGAGAATTTTTTGGATCTAGTCAATTGTCTCAATATCTTGATCAAACTAATCCATTATCATCTTTAACTCATCGACGTAGAATTAGTGGGTTGGGACCAGGGGGACTTGATCGAGATCGAATTAGTTTTGCTATGCGCGATATTCACCCGAGTCACTATGGGAGAATATGTCCAATTGAAACTCCTGAAGGACAAAATGTTGGTTTAATTGCATCTTTAACGACATGTGCTCGAATTAATAAATTAGGATTTTTAGAAACTCCATTTTGGCGAGTTCTAAATGGAAAAG
>Ga0316187_10006090_pt1 | contig 10394 bp, 6 predicted proteins | sample CroRivburrow1_MG_FD_204927 | JGI IMG/M metagenome (GOLD analysis project Ga0316187, IMG submission 204927) | Coastal sediment microbial communities from Maine, United States - Cross River worm burrow 1 | ecosystem: Environmental > Aquatic > Marine > Coastal > Sediment | place: USA: Maine... | reverse complement strand
ATCGCGCTTGCCGTTCTGGGCAAAATATTGCGTGATATAGAGATTGTTTTCTTCATAAGTGAAGGACAGGGCAACCACCCGCAGAACATCGTCCAGAAGTTGCTGGTCGGCCCTGGACAGGGCCGGATTGAAGTCGATTTCGCGAATACTGTCGTTTTCCAGGTTGATATCCAGCAGGCGAATGAAACTGCTCTGGGACTCCGCGAAGTGCCCCTGCTTGAACTGGGCCCAGCCATACTTGTAAAGCGCCTTGTCGAAAAATTTCGAATCTGGATATTGATCGACGATATGGCCGTATGCCAGTTCAGCGGCCCCGTGCTCCCGCGCCACAAACAGGATCTCGCCGCGGCGGAACTGGACTTCGTCCATGTAAGGTGAGTCGGGGTAGTCGACGACGATGCGATCCAGCGCGTCCATTGACTTCCCGGTCTCGGCTTCGAGCGCGTAGGCGCGGGACATCTGGTAGAGAATCTTGTCGTTGTCTTCACGCCCGGGGTACTTCTGCAGGTAGGTTTCGTAGATGCCGATGGCGTGCAGCGCTTCCTGCTGCCCCAGTTGCTGCGTGGCAGGATCGTCCGCGAGGCGATTGTCGAGGCTGGATTCAAGCTCGAGGTCAGCCAGGCGTCGCATCTCGTCCCCGGTACCGCCGCCCTCGGCCGTGATGGCTACCAGTTCGCGTAAATTGTCGATAACCTGCTGCCGATCGGGTTCGAAACTGGCCTGCGGCTGCAGCTCGGCGGCTTCCATGATAGGCGGCATATCGGCCAGGTCGGCAATGGTCGGCCCGATATCCACGCCCCCGGAACCACAGGCACTGAGCATCATCGTCGCAAGCAAAAACTGCAATCGCTGTCTGCGCTTGCACATCAATTTGCTACCGCCAGTTTGTCGTAGATGCGTGCGAGCTCAAAGCGCGCATTCAGCATCAGCTTGCGGACATGCTCCTGCTGAACCCGGATTGCATCGATGGCTAGCCGATTGATCTGTTGTTCCTGCTGATTTAACAGATCGGTTACGCGCAGGCGTAATCCGTCAATTTTTTCCGACTGACCGCTGATGCGGCCGCGAAATTCGCTGAGATCGAGCTGGGTACGATCGGTGATGCGACCCAGACCCACGACGCGCTCGTCAGCCTCGGCGAGCGCACGATCCAGATGTATCAATTGTTTTTTCGACTGCCAGATTCGTCGCGGGTAGTCGGTGGCGAGCCGATAATTCATTAAACCGGAAAGCACTCGCAACATCTCCTGCTGATCTTCGGTATTGCGTTGTGCCCCAAGCCTGTCAATAGAGTCCGCTACGCGCTGCAGGCGCTCCAGGTGCTCCAGTTCGTCGACCTGCGCCAGCGCCTGGTAATCCTTGCTGGACTCGATCGCTGCTATCTGCGTGGCCAGCCGGTCGCGCTGCAGGCTAAGTTTTTCGTACTGATCGAAGCTTGATGATTGCTGCAACGCCGGCAGTCTTTCGGCAAATGCCTGGCTGCGCTCACCCAGCATTAGTTCGAGTGTAGCGAAACTGCTGTCCCAGTTACTCAGTGATTCACGAATATCGAGCAGTTCCTGATAATGCTTTATTTCGCGGTGGAAGCCCTTCGATGCCAGTAGCAGGTGCAGTTGCGGCGTGACAGCGGAACTGGGTGGCTGGCGCTGCAGATCGCCGCGATCCTCGAGCAATGCGTTGTTACGCAATGCGTTTATCAGTTCGTTGGCGCTGATTGACTGGATGGCGTCTTGCAGCGATTCGAGCTGCAGATCAAACTGTTTGGCAGCAAGTTCGTAATAGCGGATGGCGAGCCTGTCCTTGCCGACTTCGGCATAGTTGGCAGGAATCGCAAGAATAGCTTCCTGGGTGGCTGAGTCGACGGCATTGCGCCGCAGTAGCAGTTGCCAGGGTAGCAGTGATTTGTCGAACTGTTGCAGACGATACCAGGCCCAGCCCGATGCCAGCAGCGCCTGATTACTGAGCGGCCCTTCAAGACGAATGCGCAGCAGGCTTTCCAGTGCAGGTTCCGCGTGACCCAGGCGTAACTGTTTCAGCGCAAGTGACAGGTTTGCTAAATCGCGCAGGGCGAGAAGTTCGTCATTACCAGATTCCAGTTGCCCGAGTTGATCGAGAATGTCCCTGCCGCGCTCCAGGCCTTCATCTTCGATCAGCGCCACACCCAGGTTGTAGTGCGCGTAAGCTTGCCAGATCGATGCCGAGTCGATCTGCCCGCTAAGCTTGGCGGCCCGTTCATAATCACCACTGCCGAGATAGAGGTTGCTGAGCAGGTACTTGCGCTCCGCCTCGATATTGTCCGGGAGCTGATCGTTGATGAGCGAGAGCAATTCGCGAGCGTGATCGTAATATCCCTGCTCGTAGCGCAGTCGCGCAAGATTAAACCAGATGCGATTTTGTATGGAATCGGAAACCTCTGCGTTCAACAGTTGTGCAAACAGCGAGCGCGACTCTTCGTGCAGGCCGTAGCTGTAGTAGAGGTCCGCGAGCAGCAGTCTGGCTTCGTCGATTTGCGAACCGGCGCGCGCTGGCCTGGCGGTCGCCGTCATTAAACCGGTTATCGCGGCGAGTTCGTTGCGCTGGAAAAATTGATACAGCGCCTGACCGTAGTAAAGGTCATCAACACGATGCTTTCCAGTGGGCGTCTCTGCCTGGGCCGTCGAAACCACACAAATCAGCAGTGCAGCGAAAACCTGGCGGGCACGCAGGAGCAGGTATCCTGCTGAACGCTCGGAATTATTCCCAGATGCGGACATCGAAACTGGGTTGCTCCTTGGCGGTATCGTCGGTAATCAGAAATTCGACAAACTGGGGCTCGGTGGATTTCTCGATCACGATCGACTTACCGCGTCGATAATCCCGGCCATTGGGTCCGATGCCGACAAAAATTGCCACGATTTCATGCTCCCCCGAAGCCAGGTTGCCAATGTACAGGCGTTGCACGCCGCCGCGCTTCAGTGCATTCAGTTCGCGCTCGGTGTAGAGGTGGTTGGCAATATTCTTGTCGTCTATTTTCAACTGCACCGAGTCGAGGCTGAAGAACAGTCCTTTATTCATGGACAGGAATACACTGAATTGCGTGTTGGATGGAAACAGCAGGTCCTCTTCGAGAATGAAAAGATCGCGATTGAGCGACAGCACTTCTTTCTTCAGGGCTTCGATATCCGCTTCCAGTGAGCTGCCTGCTGTGTCTGTTTCGCTGGCTACTTCCTGCGCGCCAAGAGGGGTCGCCAGGCAGAATAATAACAAAGCGATATAGGTGATTAGTTTCATATGTTTAAAGCGTTTTCCAACAGCTACTCGTTCGACGCATCAGGTTCTTCGAAACCTGACGAATAGTGGACCTTGCCATGGCTGTCGATGATAATCGCGTCGAAGCCTTCGAGGCTTTCGATCAACGCGAGACCATCAACCGCCCCCAGGATAAAAATAGTAGTTGATAAGGCGTCGGTTGTCGTCGCATCCGGCCCCGTCACCGTGGCGCTCCAGCTAGCCTTCGACGAGCGCCCGGTGGCGGGATTGATGATGTGATGTATGCGTTCTCCGTTTTCGATAAAAAATCGCTCATAGTCCCCAGAGGTCGAAATCGCGCTATCGTTAAGTGGCAGACGCAAGGCGATTCCATCCGGCTTGCGAGGATGCTGAATGCCGATTACCCAGGGGCGGCCATGGCGGTCGCCGATGATGCGGCTGTCACCACCTGCGCTGACCATCGCCTGTTTGATGTCACAGGCCTGTAGCAGGTCGATAGCACGGTCGACTGCGTAGCCCTTGGCAATGCCCCCGAGATCGATGCGCACCGAATTATTGTTGAAGCGCACTCGCTGATCGCTGAGCTCAATGTGGCGATAGTCGATTGCCGGCAGTTTTTGCGCAACGAACCGGTCGCCGGGTTGTTGCTTATTACGGTAATCGTAAGCGTAGCCAAGGCTGGCGTAAGTGATATCGAAAGCACCCTGCGAAATTTCTGAAAAGTATATTGAGCGGCGAATTAAATAGTGTAGTTCGTCGCTGACCTCTACTGCCGACAGGGCCGCATTGTTGTTAATAAACGATAACTCGCTGCTTTCCAGGTAGCTGCTCATGAGCGCGTTGATGCGGTCCATTTCGGTGAACACGCGCGCACTGCAATCGGCCGCGACAGCTGGTTCTGTGTGCCACAGTTCCACCGATATGCGAGTGCCCATGATGTCGCGTTGCTGTTGGTACCAGTCGGCCAACGCACAAGGCTGGATGCCAAGGGTCAGCGTAGCAACGAGCAAAAGAAAGTTGACGTAAGGGTTTGACCTGATTGACTTGCTCACTCGAGAACTCATCGCCTGTAACCAACCGAAGCGGCAGCTTATAACGGGTCAAAAGCGATGTAACTGGCCAGACTGGCGTCGCTACCCAGCCCATGATTCGGAAAAATGGAGTTGAATTCCGCAATCACATCGGCAAAGCCGGGTGAAGGACCGTTAACCGCCATGAAATTCAGCAACAACATGTTGACCAGCAGGTTGGGGTTGTTGGCGGCCGGGGTTGCCGAGGTGACCACCGAGGCTCCGGCATTCATGAAACCGATCTGGCGACTACCGACCAGCGAGGGTGGCCCGTCAGGATCAAATACGAGGAAATAGGAGCAGGCGGTAGAGGAATTGTCGCCGGTCCACTGACCCTTGCCGCCGCCACCGAGTTGCAGTCCGGCCCCGACACCCGTGTTCTGGCTGTCATCAGGCATACCATTGCTGGCCACCGAACCATCGCTGAAGACATAGATCATCAGCGGCGTATTGACCCGGCGCGCGTATTCCAGGCAGGCTCCGATACAACGGCCTGCACGCAGGTCGCGATTTTCGCCGGCCTGCCTGTCACCGGTATGGTAATCGTAGCCACCCATGGTAATGCAGCCACCGGCGGCGTAACCATTTACTACCATTTTCATCACCGAGGCCGCCTTTTGAAATTCCCTGTCGTTGAGACCGCCAACGGTTGAGAAAATCGATTGAATGTTTACATCGGCGAGGGGGTCGACGGGCACTCCGGCGAAGCGATCTGCGATATCGGCAGACTTCAGGTAGCCGCAACGCACCATGTCCTTGACGACTTCATCCCGTGTCGTACCGAGCAACGTGTCCACCCCAGCGAGCTGTAATTTACGGTGGGTTACCCTGGCGATCGATTCCATCACCGCGGTGACGTCGCTGGCCTCGAGGATGGCAGTGAGATCGCCAACGTCTACCATGCCGGTAACGTCGGTGGGACGGTCGACCTTGGTCGGGCGAAATTCGGGATTGATCTGCGACGCCGGGGCCATCGAGTTACCACCCGATTCGCTGCTGCGTGATCCAATCAGGTCGACAACATCGCCACGGGCCCCGGTCATGGCGAGGCCATAGAGCGGGTTATGGGGGTTATTGGCGGTATCGTTATCGGATCGAGCCGGAATAACGCAGCCGTCGACATTACCGCCTGCGAACGCGGTAACGGCCGTATCACGGATACCACGCAGCATCGCGCTGTCGGCGTGAAACACCAGGTTCAGTTCGCTATTGGTGAAGTCGCCGTCGCTCGGATTGAGCAGGGTAACGCCGGTATCATCCAGGCCCGGGATCATGTCGCCGGGAATTCCAAGTTTGCTGTAACCAGCGGTAGACAGTAAGTCCATCTGTCCGCCACCCTGGCCCACGAGTACATTGGATCCGGCCAGGTTGGCGCCGCCGGCGAGGTCGAAACAGATAAAAGGCACTTTTTGACCACCCGCAATTGCACCGATACTGCAGTCAAAGTTGCCCTTGCCGGTAATATCGTTTGCCAGCGCCTCGAGGTCACCCGATACCGCTGCATAGGCGGCATGCGGATTGGCAAACAGGCTGAAAACCCCGGCGGATAAAATGGTCGCCGATCCACTCATCAATCCCTGGCGGATAAACTGGCGCCGTGACGTCGGGCGTCCGTGATCTTCGTAAAGCAGCGGCGCGTCGGGCGGTATGTACTGGTTTTTTTTGTATCTGGCCATGATTGATTCCTATTGTACCAACATCACTGCGCCACCGACTGTGGCAGCACAGACCGCCTTGACGATCTGGGCGGCTCTCACCTGGGTATCGATCGGGGTGCAGGTCGTTAGCGTCGGCGCCGGTGGCGTTGTAACTGGTGGTTTACAGCTGAGCATTTCATCAATCAGGCTTGTATACACGGTGTTGGCGATCGCCGTATCGAGTACCTGGAGCTGGTCCGAACCGAGCATATTGTGGATGGCCACCGCATCGGGTTGACTGGTTAAGTTTTTACTATTCGAGGGCGCAAACACATTCATCGCCCGTGCCAGCAGCGGATCGATGATCAAACTCCGGTTTGCCAGCTGTGTCGGATTCGGGTCAGCGGGAAGCGGATCCGGATAATACAGGTCGGCAGAGGGAGGCGGCGGTCCGAATGCCTGCTGGGAGGTGAGTCCGAAATCGAATCCCGGGAAAAAGGCGCTGGCGGGGATCGTGCCTCTGCCTTCAACCAGTTCGCTACAGGATGTCAGGGCCAGCTGGGCGATCGCCATTTGATGCGACGGCAGGAAGGCGTCGATCGCTTCGATCGAAGGTAACTGCTGATAATAATCATCAAAAACGCCTTCCACCCCTTTACTATCAGGATCGGCGGGATCACCCGTGTTGGTGACATCAACCCCGGTCATTGCGGCGATAGTCGCGTTAATTTCCTCGAATGTGCGCACGCCAATATCGGCGGAAACCGGCTCGTCAGGGTCATTCGGATCACCAGCGACCGTTACCGGGGCCTCCTCATAGGTTCTGCTCAATGGGCCGATCTTTTCGAAAGTGAGGAAAAACTCGTCGCTGTCGGGGCCTTTTTCAAGCGGTATGATGGTGCCCAGTGGCGAGAGTACCTGGCCGAACTGAGGGTTGTAGCTGCTATCGACGCTGGTATTGAGACTTACATAAGCCTGCCCGGCACTGGCCTCCCTGCCATTGACGGCGATGCGCATGCCGACGATGTCAACCGCAACCGGCGTCCAGTTCGGATCGAGGTTGATAAAGGTCGGCTTGTTGAACAAATAGCTGTATTCGTCGAAACGCGACACTTCGAACATGATGTAGCTGTCGTCGATGCCGATTCGGTGACCGATGTAAAAAAGTAATAAGTACTTCTCGCCGACGCCGACGTCAAAATTTTGCTGAACCTGCGCCTGGTTCAGGGTACGGTTGTGCATGGCCAGCATGCGCAGCTGCCCGCGCCAGGGGCGAAGGCCGGAGGTTTCGTTACCGAGAACCAGGGTGAAGCCATCATCCCAGACGTTGCTGATGGTACTTGATCCGGCTACCGGATCGTCGACGTCCACCAGCATGCCGTTTACGTATATGCTGCGACCAGCAAGGGGATCATAGTTGACCACTACGTGCTGCAGGGTGGCCTGGGCGATTTCTTCGTCATTGGCACCGGTCGACAGGAAAGGTTCTCCGTTAGGCTGCGCCGGATCCGCCACGATTCGGTTATAAAAATCGTAGCTGTACATATCCTGTCCAAGGGTGAAGTTACGCGCGTTATCAGTAGCCGAGTAGCTGATGATATTCGCGCCTGTCTGGGTTACGTTTGCTGGAACCACCCAGGCTTCGATTGCGTACTCGCCGGTCGCCTGGATAAAACTGTGAATTTTCTCGCTGTCAAAGGTCAGTGCCTGGGCACGGCCGCCATTGAAATTAAGACCATAGCTGCCGAGCCAGGAGACGGTAGTGGGATTACTGATCAGCGTCAGGTTAATCGCCGGGTCGATACCGCTGGTATCATAGGCCGTGTTTCCACTGCGAGTTTTGAATTCCCACAGGGCGAACAGGTTACTCTCATGGCGATTGCCGCCCGCCGCAACGATGCCGTCGGTCAGCCTCAGGGCCATGCTGGTGCGCAGGGTTTCGTCGACATCAATCGGTTCGATGCCGTCCGCGTACAGTTTGATGATGTCGGTCATGGTTTTGACGTCAGCGGGGCAGTTGCTCCAGCAATTGTGCAATTGTGCCAGGCGCTCGACGAAACGTGATTTCTCCGGTGAATCGAGGTTTATTTTCGATTTGGCCGCGGCAAATGCACTGTCCACGTCTGGACTTGCGAAAAATGGCGCCTGCGGTAGCTGGGGTCCGATTTCCTCGTGGCACTGCTGACAGTTGTTATCGGCGATGGGTGGAGTCGTGCCGATCAGTAGCGGGTATACGGTGTCTTGAAAACTGCGACCATTGGTACCTGCTGTATCGGCAGCGAGCGGAAACGATTTTGATTTGCCCGGCTCGCGCAGCTCGGGTGGTTTTAGCTGGATCAGGCGTGCCGAAGCGACGTCCGAATCGTTCGCCCAGTTACTGATCATCTGTTCCAGGGTGGTGGCGCAGGCGCTCAGCGACTCGAGCCAGCACTGGTGTCCCTTGCCGACTCTATCGACGAATTCGGACTCGACCGGATCCTGCAGGTTGACGTACCTGACGGCATTCGAATAGGCCTTGTTGACATCATTGGGATTGACGAACAGGGGCGTCTGTCCTTCGCCGTGACATTGACCACAGCGATTTTCCTCTTTCAGGAACTGCCAGAAGTTGAGCTGAAATGAACGGATGTCGGCCGTTTTGGCCGGTGGCCCGGTATAGCTGCCATCGTTCGCCTGAAGATCGGGGTTGCTGGTAGTGCTGACACTGTTGTCGCAGGCTGCCAGAGCAGCGCCGAAAATCAACAGCAACAAGGGGTTGGCGAGCGCGCGGATACGACTCATGGCCATTCTCCCTTGCAGTGAGCTGCAACGTCGGTGAAAACCTCGCGCATGTTGTAACCACCAGCTTTGAAGTTGCTGACAATGCCGTCACGCGCAATGCGATCGTCTGCAAAGACGTTCGGGTCGCGCAGGCAGATTGCCTTGAAAGTCTTGTCCACCTGGCACTGGGCAAAGGCCTTGCTGTTAGCCAGCTCCATGCCGAGCGATTTGGCACCCTGGCCGATGGCGTTTTTCTTGCTGTCCAGTACTTCCGCGCTATGTCCCCAGCCGATACCGGTATCGGTGGGCCGATTACCGAGCTTCGAATTAGGGCCGTTTCGCCAGTAGTTGATCCAGCTGTCGTCGGTGGTGATATAGCCATATTCGAAGTTGTTCTCGTTAATATTGTGCTTTAGCGACACCAGGCCCGGGGTTTCCGCATAGGCCAACCGGCCGCCGGACTTGTCGTTAGCGTATTCCCACTCGTAGTAGGCGAAGGCTCCGGCCATACCATCCATACCGGCGTGGCAACCCACGCAGCCGTTCAGAAATATGCGGCTATCGCCGCCCGGGCTGCGCGACACGTCCCGGCGCACGCGATCTGATGGACGCGACACGTCCTTGAGTGGCTCGAGATCGGTGCACAGGTGGTTCATCAGGGTGAAGCGGAACATGGCGCGATTGGTGCCGTCGGAAAAGAAGGCCATCGCACCTGCGCGACTGGTCATCACGCCCGCCGTGGCGTTGGTATCCAGTCGGCTGACACTGCTCTGAGTATCGTCGACCAGGATAGTGGGGTCAGACAGGTCACCGTCGATTGGACCCAGCGCCTCCAGATCCTCGTAGTGGTTGTTATTGTTGTTTCGATAAGGACTGATCCCGCTCGCATTGCCTACATAGACGAGGTCATCGTAGAGTATGCGTCTGAAATCAATGGCGTCACGTATCGCGCCGACGACGGTGGCCGAGTAATCGTTCAACGGGGTGAAGACGGTTTGTTCTTCGTTGGTCCAGGGAGCCGCAAAATTTTTCAGGGTGACGTTATAAAAGTAACGGGCGTTTGGGTTGTTGGCCCGATCAATGGCGTATCGCGCTGCGCTTTTGCCGCTGGCGTCATCGTTTAACAGGCTCTCCATGTCATCGAGAACCGCATTGGTGGCGTTGACACCGGTCAGGCGGTCGTGGATGCGCTTGGCCTGATTACGTTCCTCGTCACCGGCCACTGCTGACTGGCTAATGACCAGCGCAACTGCACCCAGCGACAACATAATTGTTTTCATCATTCCCATGAGTCTTCCCAACTCTCTCCTTGCAGAATCCAGGGCCGGACAGATTCCAGGGCCTCAATATCACTGCATAATCCAGTAATTTCTAAAAACTGCTGTAGTAAACGTAGCACAGGGCGCTAGCAGCAGGCTGACTATAAATCCGGTAATTGGTCGCAGAAAGAAAAATAATACTGAGCATTTCTGGATTACAGCTAAGCTTTTAACTGGTTTGGCGTGTGGATTACCTGCACTCCATCCTGAAGGTTAATTTTACGAGAGTGCAGAGTGCATAAGTATACCGTTGGTAAGCAAAAACAGGCCCCCTATCAGAAAGCGAGAGCTAGCTGTGCAGGGACGCAGATAAACTTGATACAGGTCGCAGAAAAGCTCGCAAACTCGTGGCACCGCCT
>Ga0316187_10006089_pt1 | contig 10395 bp, 9 predicted proteins | sample CroRivburrow1_MG_FD_204927 | JGI IMG/M metagenome (GOLD analysis project Ga0316187, IMG submission 204927) | Coastal sediment microbial communities from Maine, United States - Cross River worm burrow 1 | ecosystem: Environmental > Aquatic > Marine > Coastal > Sediment | place: USA: Maine... | reverse complement strand
ATGCTCCATCAGATTTTCACCTTTAAAAAGCCGATTAGAAGAATATAGGCTAACACCCAGGCAATTGTGCCGAAGATGATCAGGTATGCAAGTATCGGAAATGGGGCGTTGCGGCCTTCGATTCCGCCCGGATAGCGCTCGATGATGCGGGCTTCGCGTTCTGCTGAGTCCTTGCGGTAAATGTGATAGAACCCCAGGCCGATAACAAACAGCGCGATAGTGGCGATCGCCGGGAACAGATACATGAAAAAATGCTGGATGCTCAGAACTTCGAAATATCTCATGGTTCATTTCCTTCTTATCTCACCGGAACGAACAAATATTGGAAAATACGAACTTGCCCGCCCCGATGTGATCCACCTGCCGGTCGAATTTACTTTACGGCCTTCATTAAAGCAAACGTGATGACCGCAATGGAGCACGACAGACAGATACAGACCAGCGAAAACAAAGCAATGGTCTGGATGCGTGCAAATCGCGATGCTTTTACCGGATTCGGATTCGGGTCGTTTTCCAGCGGGATAAACCGCGCCCGCTGCTGGTCTTTAAACTGGCCGTTGTTCAGGGCCCAGATAAACACCACGATGCTGATCACAAAACCGGCTGACATGTATGCAATAAAATATGGGAAATACATAGTTAGCTTTGAAAGTTATTAGTTATTAGTTATTGGTTATTGGTTATTGGTTATTGGTTATTAGCTATCGGTTATTGATGTGATCGATTTTATCAATCTTTTTTCTAATAACGAATAACAGATAACCATTAACAACCGGATCATGGTTCCCACGCCGAGTCAATGCCGCGGGGTTCGGTGTTGGCATCACTTTGGTTGATGAAGTAAACCGCCACGTAATCGCCGACTTCCCAGATCTTTTGCGATTCCAGATCGCGCTTAAAATAGGGCATGGCCGATCCGGTGATACCGTTCATCAACTGATAATAGATGATGCCGCCGGAGATTTCTCTGCCTTTTAATATCGTAAAATTCAGCGGCGGCGGATAAATCCAGGGCTGTGCCGGTCCCATACCGTCGCCGATCGGACCGTGGCAGCCGATGCAAAAATTCTGATAGATCTTTTGCCCTCGCTGCAGGCTGGCTGTCGTTGTCGGATAGGGGTTGGGAATTATGTGCCAGCCCTCGGGAACAATATCCGATAGCCAGCGGGCATTGGCATCGGGGCCGGCTTCATAGGCTTTGATGGATTCCGCTTTCCAGTAGTTCTGTCGTTCCATACGGCGGTCCGCATTTTTATACCCCAAACTCTGGATATAGCGGGTCAGATTTTTGATGCGCTCCATTCCCAACCATTCAAACGGTGGCATGATGGAACTGGGACGGGTGTAGCGCGGATTGATAAAATGGGCAATGTGCCAATCGTCCGGGTGCTCGCCGCCTTCCTGGGATAGGTCAACGCCGGTGCGCTGGGACCCTAAGGCGACCGGTTCGTCGGCCACATAGTCGCCGGATTGGGCGATACGGTCCGCACCATGGCCCCAATCAATGCTGCGAATAGATTGGCTGTGACAGTATACGCATCCGTTTTCCAGATAAATTTTGCGACCTTCCGCTTCTACTTCGCTTCGCTGGCGAAATATCTCGGACGGGGTCACGTTCCGTTTGGCATACGGCCAGTATACCACTGTCAGGGTAATGGCAGCTAACAGGGACAGGATACCGACCAATATGACAGTTGGGGTCATTCTCATGCTGATGCTCCACGATTGAAATACAAGGATCGGACGACATTGTACAACCCAAGATAGGCGCCGATCATAATAAACGTTCCAAGCGATGCTCTCAAGATATAATAGGGTTGGATTTCAGGTAGCGTTCGATAAAGGGTTTCACCATTGTACCAGGCATTTCCCTGAATTAATCCGACCGTTGTCAATACTAGGGCGAATCCGGTAATGCCGATCAGCACCAGCCAGTATTGCACGTCGGCCAGAAACCTACTGTAAAGCGGTTTGCCGGTTATTCGCGGCAAAATGAAATACAATCCCCCCAGAGCCGTCACACCGGCAAACCCGAGAACTCCGATGTGGGCATGGCCGACAACCCAGTTATTAAAGTGGGTGATACGCTGTACATGAGGCAGGGCCATCATCGAGCCCTGAATGTTGACGAAAAAGTAAAAAATGGTGCCGGTGAAGATAAACTTGGCGCCGATGTCGGCATGAATATCGCCCAGCTTGCCTTTGACAGTGTACCAAAGATTGATCAGAACGATCATAACCGGAATGACCATGGCGACGCTATCCACAATCGATATGGTTTTCAACCAGGTCGGTACCGGCACCTGCAGCAAGTGATGGGTGCCGATGTGGGTGTAAACGATAATCAGCGACCAGAAGCCCAGCAGGGAAAGGGTATGGCTATACAGCGGGCTGCGGGTGGCAATCGGCAGCGCATAGTAGGCGATACCCAGGGCCATCGGGGTTAACAGCAGCCCGAAGATGTTGTGGCCGTAAAACCACAACAAAATTGCGTCCGGAATACCCACCAATGCACCGGTATCCGGTTTCCAGATGACGTTGCCCAGACAATAGGTGATGGATGTCAGCACCACGGCAGCGGTCGTATACCAAACGGATACGAACAATATCCGCTCCTGACGTCGCCGGACAGTCATCAGGATATTGAACACCACCATGGCGAAGCTAATGACCACCATGATGTCTACCGGCCAGGCCAATTCGGCATATTCCCGGCCCTGGGTGTGTCCCAGAGCAATGCCGATGACACCGGCAGCCACAGTGATGTTCCAGAATACCGCACTGAACACACCCAGCTTATGGCTGAATAGCTCGGTTCGCAGCAACTTCGGGAAATAGTAAAAAGCGGCAGCTAGCAAACCGGGCGTAACAAATCCGAACAGGACAGCGTTGATATGCATCGGCCGCACGCGCCCGAAATGGATGTACTCGATATTCGCCAGGAAATCAGGTGCAATCAGATACCCCGCACCGATCATGCCAAGGGATGTCGCGGCGGCAAACCAAAAGGCGGATGTCAGGGTAAACGCCTTGGCGGTCGGGTTTTCAGTCGATACATTCTCGGTTGCTTCTTCAGACAAAATGAAACTCCTTTAACGCTTCACATAGTTATTTGTTAATGGTTATTAGTTATTAGTTATTAGTAATACAGCGATCTGATCATTTTTAACTAATAATAAATAACGTATAACTAGTAACTTATTTCGTTAGCTGTGACACGACAGCCAGCAATCGACGTTGGCATTTTTCTCATTATGACATTCCAGGCACATCCCCATCCGCCAATCCTTGGAAGGCAGCCGCTGAAGGTTTTCAACCAGTCCATGGCATTCCCGGCAGGCGACTTTTTTGTTGATATGACGCTGGTGGTTGAACAGAACGTGTTCCGGTATGTAGTTTACCTTCACCCAGGGCGTGGAGGTTTGGGTGTTGAAATACCTGTGCTCCTTCTGGATCCAGGGATGTTTTTTGATGATATAGTTATGGCAGTGCAGACACTTTTCCACCGGCGGAATGCCGGGAAAATTTGAGTAGGCAACGTAGGGGTGGCAATACTGGCATTGGATCTGCTTGACGCCACTGTGCACATTGTGGCTGAAGGGGATCGGCTGTTCCGGGCCGAGACCGCGCGTCGGCCACTCCCAGAAAATATAGATAAAAGCGGCTGAAGCCAATATGGTGATCAGTGTTAGGAGAACCGGTATCGTATTTTTTTTCAACGTCTTATCCCTTGTCAAAAAGCGGCCTGAATTTTAAGATCAATTGCTTTCCTTTACCGGTATGGTTTCGGGAAAAACTTTTAAAAAATAGCCGACGGCAATGGCCATCAACCCTAAAAATCCCAGCGAAATCAATCCGTCGGAAAGGCTCAATGGAATCGCCTGGGTTTCATGGCTCAGCGCCGGACCCAACAGCAGGAGATGCTCCAGCCAGATGCCGACAATCACGACCGAACAAATCGTCAGCATCAGAACTGGTTTGGTTTTAATTCGCTGATTCAACAGAATGAAAAAAGGGCCGATAAAGCAGACAATAAATACTGTCCAGGCCAGTTTATTCCAGGGCGCCAACATGGTGCGCACAATCACATAATGGGTTTCTTCAGGGATATTACCGTAGTAAATGACCATCAGCTGGACATAGAAGAAATCCGCCCACAGCAAACAAAAGCCGAAAAACAGTTTGCCGATATCATGAAAGTGGTTGGTCTTTATACCAGACGCTTCCCCTTGCTTAATTCGGATGATGGCGGCCAGAATGATCAGCGCCCCCAAGCCCACAAAGAATGATTTGACGAAATGGTAGGCGCCAAATAGCGTGGAAATCCAATGGGGATCCATGCTCATCACAAGGTCGAATCCGATCAGAGACAAAACCAGCGCAAAAGCCAGGATATAGAGCCCCCCCCAGACGGTCATTCTGCTTTTTATACGTTCCGGTTTAAGATGGTTTTGTTTCCAAGCATTATAGATATATTTACGTATTTCACCCATGGGCTGGTTCGGGTCATATTTTAATTGCAGAGCATTGAACAGATAAGCAAATCCCAGCAGGTAGAGGATCAAAAGGCCGAAAAAATCCCGCCAAAACAAAAAGGGTATATTGAGCCAGACTTCCTTACCGTGCAGATCTTCCTGCAACCAGGGGAAAATATGCGTTCGGCCGATAAAAAGGAGCAGAAAAAGAATAAATGAAAGCGGGAAAAAGGCTGTAAAAGATTCTGAAAGACCGGAAAGCGGACCGCTCCAGCGCGCATTGGTCATGTGCATGACCGCTGAAAAAAGAACCGCTCCCTGGGCAATTGCCGACCACAGCAGAAAATTGATGAGGTAGGCCTGCCAGGCCCTTTCCGGGTGCTCACTGGTCAGCCCAAAAATAAAGGTAACCACACCAATCGCGACGAAGATGAGAAACACCCAGGATGTTTTTGATTTCTCGATTACCATGGTCTTTGTATTGTCATTAGTCATGGCTGTGGACTTTCCTTATATTGTTCGAATACCCGAACCTCTGCACCCTGTTTTTGAAAGAAATCCTTAAGTCTATCTTCCTGTCCGACCTCACAGGCTGCCAGTACGCCGAAATGTTCTCCGGAACAGCGTGGATCATAATATTTGAGCCATTTGTAACTGGGCAATCGGGTCTGGGTCAGCAGGCCGATGACGTTGCCGAACACAGAAAACAGAATGGTCGCTTCAAAACCGACGATCACAAACGGAATAATCGCAATGATCGGCTTGCCGCTGACAATCAAATTCCAGCGCGTGGCCGTGAAAATGGCCAGTGCAAAGCCGCCGATAAATCCCAATATCCCGCCGCAGAGGGTAAACCAGCCCACCATGCTCTTTTTTAACTTCAAGGCATCCATTATTTTGTGGCTGGGAATGGGGGTATTGACCCGGATAAATTCATAACTCGATTGTTTGAGCCCATTTATTGCTGAAACGACGTTATCTTCATTTTTAAAGAGCCCCATGATGTGTCGTTTACGCGGCATGACCAGCTCCTTCTTTGATGGTTTCTTTCATCTCCGTCATGGAAACGGACGGCAGATGCTTCACAAAGAGGACAAACAAAAAGAAAAACAAACAGAAGGCACCGAGCATGATGCCGTATTCTATTAGAGATGGCGCATAAAGCCCCCAGGCATGGGGTGCGAAGCCATGGGCGACGCCGCCGGCGATGATGACAAATCGCTCCCACCACATGCCGAAATTGACGATCAGTGAAATAATGAATAGGGTTGCGAGGGTCGTACGGACTTTTTTAAACAGGAACAAAAGCGGGGTCAGGGTGTTGCACAGGACCATGAAGTAAAATCCCCAACGGTAATCACCGAGCGCCCGCCAGCGAAATTGCTCCATTTCGATCGTGTTGTGGCTGTACCAGGCGATGAAGTATTCCGTGCCGTAGGCCAGTCCGACGATCAAGCCGGTCAGCACAATGGTTTTGGCAACATTTTGCAGGACTTCGATGGTGATGATGTTCTCGTACTTGAACAATTTACGCAGCGGGATCATCAGGGTCAGCACCATGGCCAAACCGGAATGGATAGCCCCGGCGACGAAGTAGGGGGCAAAAATGGTGGTGTGCCAGCCGGGGACGATACCGAGGGCGAAATCCCAGGAAACGACGCTGTGTACCGAGATGACCAAAGGAGTGGCCAGGGCGGCAAAAAACAAATAGCCCCGGGTGTAGTGGCGCCATTGCTCGTGCGCACCGGTCCAGCCGAAAGAAAGAATTTTAAAGATTTTATAGCGGGTCCCGGTGGATTTGTCGCGCACCGCCGCAAGATCGGGCAGCAGGCCGGTGTACCAGAACAGAGAACTCACCGTTAGATACGTGCTGATGGCAATCACGTCGAACATCAAGGGCGACAGAAAATTGGGCCACAGCAGCCGCTGGTTGGGAAACGGAATCATGTAATACACCTGCCAGGCGCGTCCCAGATGAATAAACGGAAACAGTCCGGCAACACACACCGCAAATACCGTCATGGTTTCAGCGGCCCGGGCGATCGGATTGCGCCACCCGGCTCTGAACAGATGCAAAATGGCCGAAATGAGCGTTCCGGAATGGGCGATACCGACCCAGAAAACAAAGTTAATCAGATAGGTTCCCCAGGCCACCGGGTTGTTTTGACCGCCCACGCCAATACCGGTAAAAATCTGATAGGCCCAGCAGGCAGCGCCGATCATCACCCCGAGGAACAACATAAAAACAATCCCCCAGTAATACCTTTTAGGCGGTGTTAGGGTGTTCAGGATCGTTTGATCAATACTCGCGTATGTCAGTTGGGGCATGATAATCTTTCCTATCCAGTTTGTTCTATTTCACGTCAAATTCAATATTAATATCTTCGCGAGAGCTATCAGTTATTTGTTAATGGTTAATGGTTATTTGATAGTTGCGCAAACGGTGCTGAAGATTCGTATTTCCAATAACTCATATGAAACTTCATTTCAAAAATTGGAGTTGGTTCTATCCTGGGCCACTTTGCATTTTGTAGGTTGGGTTGAGCCTACTCCATGCTTTGTTGGGTTTCGTTGCACTCAAGCCAACCTACATTTTGCCGCTGTTATTGCGAATTGCAAAACCCAAAAACGGCCGATTCCGGAACCGAGCCCCAAAAGTTTCTTTTTCGATTAAACTGGCCGGTTAAATCAGCGGTAAATTAACCGACGGGCCCTGGTTTCTTTTTTCGATAAACTTATGTGCAGAAATGTCTATTTCTGAAATAACCGGCCAACGGGCCAACCGGCTTAACTTTTTTCAAACTTCGTGCACTACTTTCTTTAAATAAATCACCGCCGGCTTGGTATTTACGTAGCCGATGGCCTGGTAAGCGCGGGGATCATCGACCATCTTGCGCACCCGGCTTTCCTTGTCCATCAAACTACCGAACACGAGGGCATGGGTCGGGCAGGTTTGCACACAGGCCGGAGCGACTTCACCGTCCCGGATCATACGCTTTTCATTTTTAGCGAAGTTGTGGGCCGCTTTAATACGCTGGATGCAAAATGAGCATTTTTCCATCACCCCTTTGCTGCGTACGGTAACATCCGGGTTTAGTTGCAAATTCATGGGTTCGGGCCATTGCCAGTCAAACCAGTTGAAACGACGCACTTTATAGGGACAATTCTGGACACAATAACGGGTTCCGATGCAGCGGTTGTAAATCTGATTATTCAACCCTTCCTTAGAATGATGGGGGGCATACACCGGGCAAACCGCCTCGCAGGGGGCGTTGTCACAGTGCTGGCACATCATGGGCAAAAATGTCACTTTTTCCATGTCATCTTCCATATGGTACCGTTCGACACTCATCCACCCCATTTCGCGTCCCTCGAGCACCCGCTCTACGCCGACAACACCGATGTTATTCTCGGCATAACAGGCAGCCGCGCAGGCACCGCAGCCGATGCACTTGTCCAGATCAACCACCATGCCCCAGCGATAGTTTTCGTGCTCATGGGGCGGATAAAAATCCCGTTTTGGATCGTACCCTTCAGGCAATGGGAGTGTCAGCGGAAAATTTCCCATGGTCAGACCGGTCCTATGGTGAGATTCCGGCTTTTTTAACTGCGCCAGCTTAACCGAAAGCGCAAACGTTCTGCCATGCTGCGTGCGACTGCCGGATGTGCTGGCCAACTTCTGAGTCCGCCCTGTTTTTTTGATGGTTATCTCAGCCACATTCAGGCTGGCGCCACCGGAATCCGCATTAAAATTGGCTGAGAGCAGCTGTATGGGGTTGACCCCGACATCTTTGGCATACCTTCCATATGCTGTGTGCCCCTGTCCGATACTCATGACCGCGAGCCCCGGAGTGACAAGCTCACTTACATACACCGCTGCCGCCAACTTACCAAATTCGGTCTGAAGCTCAATGATATCTTCTTGATCGATCCCGTTTGCGCCGGCTGTTTTGGGATTCAGAAAAACAGGTGTCTGCCAGGCGATACGGGACAGCGGGTCCGGAATTTCACACAGCCAGGGTTTATTGGCACCGCGTCCGTCGAAAAAGCGGATGGACGGCATGGCCGCAAACGCTAAATCCGATTTCGGCGGTTCGAGCTTTTTCGTCAGTATGTCCGCAAGGTCTTTTGAATCGGGTATTTTTTGATTTTTTGCGGGTTTGGCCGTCAGACCAAAATTCCCCCCTTTTTGAAGCGTCTCAATCCATTGGATTTCATCGGCAATGCCGCGCATTTCAGCAAGATTAGAAATAAGGTAGTCTTTGTATTTCTTAGCCGGAGGATTACCTTCAAAACCGGCATACAGCACCACATCCCCCAGACTGGATGCCTTGGTCATTTTGCCCGTGGCCGGTTGCAAGGTAGATACCAGCAATTGATTTCCGCCATACTCATCCCAGGTTTCAAGGGGCATTTGAACCGGCAGGACAAGATCCGCCATCTCAGCGGTTTCATTCATGAAATTGCTGAAGCACACAACGAAAAGATCTTTGTTTTCAAGTGCTTGTTTTACACCGTTGTTCTTTGGAAGGGCAAATACCGGGTCGACATTATTGAGCAGAAGCAGATCGGCGCCTTCGGTATTTAAAGAGGAGAAAAATTGCAGAATATCAGACCGCTTGGCCGCCGTTTCAACCCGGTGTCGTCTGGAGAAATCTATTAAGCCCAGATTTGGATCGAGAAGAAGATTGAGTAAATTAACGGCCAGGTTGGTTTGCAAACCATTGAGATCGTTTGCACCGGCCCCTGTGCCGAGCACCAATGGATTGCGTGCATCCATGAGTTGGATAATCAGTTTTTCATACAATGTCAGCGGAATTCCGGCCCGTTCAAGGACCATGTCCTGAATATAAGGTGCAGTGGCTTGGTTTAAAAATTCTTGAAATGGTTTAGGAAGATTTTGACCTTTGCCGATATCCAAAGCCTGCCTGACCAGGCCGAGCGCGATAACGGCCTCACTGCCGGGGTTGCAGGCCAACCAATGATCGGCATTCGCACCGGTCAAAGATTGATAGGGGCTGATCTGAAAAAATAGATTTTTGTTTCCGTCATTGAGCGCATGCATGGCTTTAAATTTCCATGCATATTCGACGGGTGACAGCCAGGTTTCAAGAAAATCAGCGCCAAAGGACACCAGGATATCGGCCTGTTCCATACGATAGGACACCAGTCCGTCAACGTCGAATGCCTTAGTATTGGCTGTTTTTAATGACTCATAGGCGTAAGGTTCAAATACCAGGGGCGGCCGGCAGTTTAAGTTTGCCAAAGCAGCCGTAAGCAAATTGATGAGGCTGTCGCCGACGGTTTCCGTCAGCATGTGCACCCGATTGGATCCTTTTTGGGCTGCCTCAGCGGCTCTGATTTTCAATATGGATTCGGCTTTTGAAAAGGAAAGTGATTGCCACTTGCCGTTTTCTTTGAGCATTGGAGTTTTAAGTCTATCAGGGTTGTAAATCCCCTGCAGAGCCGCCTGGCCCCGCATGCAAAGTCTGCCTTTGTTGATCGGGTGCAGCGGATTACCCTCAATTTTGACAACACGACCTTCTCTGTTTTTAGCCAGGATGCCGCAGCCTGCCGGGCACTCACGGCAAGTGGAGGCATACCAGGTGGCCTCACCGACCACCATATCATCAGGGGCTTGAACAAGAGAGAACAGATTCTTTTGAGGGGGATTGCAGCCAAATGCAAAAGAAATGCTGCCCATACCGGCAATTTTAAGGAAGGTGCGCCGATTCATATTAAAAAAGATCTCCCGAAACATTACAGATGGGGGGTTGATAAAATACCCTGATGCTCGTGCTTAACGTTACTACGTAACCGATCTGAATCACCCAAGTTAGATGGGAATCATAAACAGATCTGTTTTTATAGAAAAATATGAGTTGCTTGTCAAGCTGGGATGATCTAAAAAATACGGGAT
>Ga0316187_10006088_pt1 | contig 10396 bp, 8 predicted proteins | sample CroRivburrow1_MG_FD_204927 | JGI IMG/M metagenome (GOLD analysis project Ga0316187, IMG submission 204927) | Coastal sediment microbial communities from Maine, United States - Cross River worm burrow 1 | ecosystem: Environmental > Aquatic > Marine > Coastal > Sediment | place: USA: Maine... | reverse complement strand
CCTATAACAATATTCTATTATTATTTTTACATCTTTTTCTTATTATTATGGATAACATAAATGTAAATATTACTTTTATGATATTATATTAATTGTAAGCAATTAAAGATACTATTGGGTTATTAAAAAGATATATTATGATAAGTTTTAAGAGGGGTTTAATTTGCTTAGTAGGCTTTATTTTTATTGTTAACACGAATGCTTTTGCCCAAAAACCCATACATGATGATTTTATTAGTTTGGCTAAGTCGTCTAATTTATATGATGAATTTGATGAGAATCATAGATTACTATTATTAAATATTATAACTCATCCCGATTCTTATTTCAAAAGGGCTGAGGGAAAAACTTATCTAACTTTTAAAGTTGTAAACCAAGAATACCAAATGGAACTTGATGAGTATGCATTAGATTCGGGTATTTTTAATTTCCAGTTATTATTGAAATCAGTTTATGGCAGAACAGCTTTTTATAGGGTTGAAAATGGTGAATTAGCTGAATGTTGGTATAAAGAACGAGGCATTAAATATAGTAATAGCTCTGAGAAATCGGCCACGATGTATAATTTAAGAACTGGATATTACGATTTTCTTAATCTTATAAAGAAATTTAATGGTTACTTGACTCAAAAAAGAACTAAGAACATTAAATCGAAGCAGATGCGTAGAGCTTATCGTTTAATTAATAGCATTAGAGATACTCAGTATTCAAGGCTACAAAAAATGATTAAACGCTACGATAAGTTTTTAGCAAAACGAATTCAAAAGCAAGATAAAAAACTTGCTAAAAAGCAAAAGAAACTAGAAAAGGAGAATGCTAAAAAAGCTAAACAGGAATAGAGTAACTTTTTTAAAAGTTTAAAGGTAACTAATTCATTTTTCATAGTTTCTAATATTTAACTCATAATTTTCCCTATTCCTTTCTGTCTGCTAATTTGCAATATGAAATTTAAATTCTTCAATTTGTTTATTTAGGTTTTAAAACAGCCTTGTTTAAAGTTGATTAATTATGCAGGAATAGTATATTCCAATAATTATAAAAATTTGGTTGGTTATATCAATATTTTAGTGCTTTTAATAGAAATTATCAGTGTTAAAATGTGTAATTAATAAAATCACAAGTGGTAAATGTACGAGAGGTTTTTTTGGTGCTTTTTTGTTTATTTGTAATATAGTCCATTGCTAATTAGAATTGTATGGTATACTGTAAAAAAAATAGAATTTTAGGTTTTTATTGTTTTAATAAACAAATAACCTTGTGTAATCTTTTAAATTACTGATTTTTCTATTCTAGTTAAGAATTCGTTAATGGTAGAGATGCTGTTTTCGTCCAAATCACTTTTTTTAATTTCGTCATTGTCAACCATGGCATTAAATTGCGATGCCAAATAACTACCTGACAAATTATTTATTTCAATGTATTCGTTGTTTGTTTCAGGAATACCTATACGTTTTTTAAGTACATGTTTCTTAAAATCAAGCTTTGAAAGAAGATCTACTACATTTTCTTCATGCATAATAATTATTCTCTTATTGCTTTCCTGGCTATCATTAACAAAAATACCTTCCTGTAATTCTTTTAGTATTTTTTGGCTGTTACCATTTCCTGGTAATAGTACTGAAAAACCGGTTCTCCAACCAGTAAGTATATTAGTCATCATAGGTATGTTTTTTATGCCATTGGCTGGTATAAAATGTATGTTTCCATTTTTACCCATAAGTTTCGAAAAGGCTGACAAATAAAAGAAGGTACTTACATCATCAACAATTAAATTTTGCTCTTTAATTAAATTCTGATTTTTAAAAACTTGATCGCCTAAAACCGAAAATAGTGGCATCATAGTTTCATTATTTGCCGCTTTTAAGGATTTAGAATCAAGTATTACTGATTCACTATTTAAGTTGTTACTTTCTTTACGCTGAACAGCAAGTATACGATACATTTTTTCATTATCGATAAGTTGCGGAGAATGTGTGCAATATATAATTTGCAAATCGTTTTTTAAATTTTCAAATACTTTTAAAACATCTTGCTGTGCTTTGGCATGCAAGCTAAGTCCAGGCTCATCAATAAGCAATATCTTTTTTTGTTTGCTCATTGCAGTTGCTTTTAATTCAAGATAAAACGACAAAAACCAACGAACTCCACGGCTGCGCTGTTTAGGGTATAAACGTTCAAAGTTGTCTTTAATCCAGAATTCAAGATAGGGCTCACCACTTTTTTTAGGTTCACTACTATTGTAATGTTCCAATTCAAAATTCAAATGAATTTTATTTTGCGATCCTATATTTTGGCTCCAAAACTCATGGAAATCGATTGTAATTTCACCATTTAAATTTTCAATACGTTGTTTCAATAATCGATCGTTATCTTGATTAAAAAAGTCGGGGTTCAAATCAGATATAGCCAAAAAATTCTTAACGGCCTTATAACCCTCTACCATAGAATTTTCATCAAATAAATCAGATAAATCAATTCTATTGGGTAATAAACTGGCAAAATCTTCAAAAAATTCAAAAACAGGTAAATGTTTAATGAGTTCTTCACCAATTTGCTCTAAATCATAAAACTCTTTTTGTTTCGAAAGTTCTATTTTAACCTCACTTTCAGCGACTCTTGTATTTTTATCATTCAATACTTTTTCTGCTACCCGTTCAATAAAATCTAACTTATATTCGGCTTCAAGTAGTTTGCTGTGAAGACTATTGTGGGTAATATTTAATTGTTCAATTTTATCGGCAAGCAATTCATTTTCTTTTGCTTTAATTGCCTTTTTATACATTTTCTCGGCATACTCCAATTCTTCATTGCAGCGATTAAAATTTTTGTTTTCAACAACTTGAATTTCCTTGATTTTAAGAAAACGATCAGCTAATACATCCTTTTCACCATATGCTGAAAGTTTGTCTTTTTTCTCATTCAATATACTTACAATAGCATCCAGATCAGTTTTTTTCTGGGTATATAGCTTATTTGCTGCTTCGAGTTCGTGTTTCCAACTTTGAATTAAATCAGGTTTTTTTGCCCGTTTTAGTTTTCGTTCAGCTTTATTTAACCTTTTGCCAGCTTCTATTTCCTCCTTAAGCAAGTCGTCTTTTTCTATCTGAATAATCTGAATTTCCGATCTTAAACTATTGGTTTCATTATTAATTTTTTGAATTAATCCATGTATAGTTTTAATTCTGGTCTGAAACGATTCATCTATCTCAGTATAATAATCTACCAAATCAGTATCACTGCAAGTAAAAGTTGTCGTTGCTAAGTTTTTCCAACTTCGTTGTAGCCAAATACTTTTTTTCTTTAGTAGTTTCTTTTTTAATCCTTCAGGTACTTTTTCAATATTAAGGTAGTCTTTTAAATATTTGCCATTAAATTCAAATAGGCATGAAATAACTGGGAAGGTACTATCGCTGCGCAATATGTCTTCGGTAATTGTTCCATTGGAAAAACTATGCAATGCTTCAAGTATGGTTGTTTTTCCCGATTCATTTTTTCCTATTAGTGTAGTAATATTATCGCTTGATAAATAAGTTACTTTAGAATCAATCATCGATCTGAAGTTAGTTATTCTAAATGCCGAGAGTTTCATACTTAATTATTTATAATTTTGTTAAATCATTAGTCTTTTTCAATCAAGTACCTAATACCCATTATTAACACATCGTCAACCTGATGGTATTCTCCTTTCCAGGACATGAATTTCTCATGAATAATTTGTTTCTGATCTGGAAGCTCTAATTCTGCAATATTGCATAGTAGATTTCTAAATTCTTTTATTTTGAATTTTTTGCCTTCATTACCACCAAACTGATCAGAGTAACCATCTGAGAATACATATAGCATATCTTCGGGTTCCAAATTTATTTTATGCGTTTTAAATGGTCTTTCTTCAATAGGATCAATGCCTATTGGCATTCTATCGCCTTCATATTTTGTAATTATTCCCTTTCTAACATGAAATAGAGGATTAAATGCACCAGCAAATTGAAGTTCATTGTTTGATACATCGATAATCCCTAATGCTATATCCATACCGTCTTGCATTTCTCCTGAAGCTCCGGTTTGATTTAATGATTTCATGATATGCTCCCTCAATAAATCTAAGATATTTCCGGCCGAAATATTTTTATGACTCAATACAATCTGATTTAATACTGAAATTCCTAGCATGCTCATAAATGCACCTGGAACTCCATGTCCTGTACAATCAGCTGCAGCAAATGCAATTTCATTTTTTAATTGGTGAAACCAGTAAAAATCGCCACTCACAATATCTTTAGGTAAATAGTAAATGAAATTTTGAGGCAAAAAACGATCTATTTCTTTTTGAGATGGAAGTAAGGCTTTTTGAATATAACTGGCATAACGGATGCTGTCATTTAACTCCTGTTTATGTTTTTCCGATAGAATATCACTATCCTGTTTATTTATCTTTGATAAATTGTCCATACCTTTTGATAAATTGTTATTAAGCTTTTAACTAGGAATTAATAACTTAACAACGCCTAATATAGTTTTTATAAATTTGAAAAACAAGAATTAGCTATTCTTGAGAAAGATATTGCATGAACTACATTCATCCATTTTGAGCATTAAGTTTACTTTGAAGCTCTTCATTTAATTTAGTTAATTCGAGCTCTTTTCTTTTCATTTCTTCTTGAGTAGCTTGCAGTTCTTCAAGGTTTTGACGCATCTCTTCTTCTTTTGCACTTAATTCTTCTCTTTGAAAGCTTGTTTCTTCCAAAAGTTTCTGTGTTTGGATATTGGTTTTAATGTTAGCAATAGTTGATGCCAGATTTTCACCAATATTGATGACAAATTTAATTTCAAAGTCATTAAAATTTTCAAATGATACCAATTCTATAACAGCGTAAACTTTATTATTTAATACTGAAGGTATTAACAAAATACTTGTAGGGTTTGCATCACCTAATCCTGAGGTAATATTTATATAATTATCAGGTACATCAGTTAAGATGATAGGTAAACTTTCAAAAGCACATCGTCCGACTAATCCTTCTCCTAAGGCTATGTTTTTTTGTAATTTCTTTTTCCGATCAAAAGCAACGGCTCCCTTCAATTCATATACAATTTCATTAGGATTTTCTTCGTTAAGCACGAATAACCCTCCTTGTACTATATCAAGATATTTAACTAAATTTTGTATAAAATTAAGAGCTAAGTTTTCCATATTATTAGCATCGCTTCTTAATATCTCACCAAACTTAGCAATGCCTTGGTTTGCCCAGTTTTCTAGTCTCTCTTTTTCTTTACGGTCCTCTTCGTTATTTTGAGCAATCTTAAGATTATCTCTCATGCTTAGCAAAGATTTTCCAATTGTATCTTTATCACTAAGTATTTTGTATTCATGGTTGTAGTTGCCTTTTCCTATTTCATTGGAGAATTCAGCAGTTTTGTTTAGCGCTAGCAGTAATTTATTAAAAGCTATTGCAATTACTTCAATTTCGTCTTTTGATTCATGGTTAAACTTATAATTAATATCTCCTTTGGCTAAATGTTCAGTAATATTTTTAAGTTCAACTATAGGTTTTGTAAATAATGATGCAATATAGTAACCTAAAATAATTGCAACAATCATGATTATAAAACCCGCAAAGCTGTTTTGTATTATCGAAGCATTCACTTGTTTTTGAATTGGCTCCATTTCTGATGCAACCATAAATACTCCTCTTAAATTACCATATTTATTATCCGCTGTTTCAATGGCATGACAATCTAAACAACCTTTAGTTGCATCATGTATACTGGTCGTATCACTAAAAGTTCATTATTCGATTCATCAACATGTGTTATGTCAATTATATTTTCATTTACAAAACGATTAAAATATACAAGATCGTTAGCATTGGCTTTATGATTTTCGTTGCTAGCATTTGGGGCAGCAATCCGAAAGGTATATTGTTGATGTGTAGAATCTATCTTTGATGTTACTCCTTTTAAAGCTTCTTCAATATCCATTTCAACTACAGCATTTCCTTCAATATGGTTGTGTACAAATTCAAGTATACTTAAGTTCAATATCGAATTACTTTTATCAATTAAATCGTTAATGCCTTGTTTTTGAATCTTTATGGATGATAAAATGACAATAACACTAGTACAAACTATAACTGGCAATACAATAAAAGCAATTAGTTTTTTATGAAGAGTCATATTCTGCAATTTAAATGAGTTAAGATTAAAATAAAATTAGTTAAAATTTTCATAATAAGTATAATAACTCTTGTAACGAGTAATACTATAATTTAATATTGTATAAATGATAAAACTATTTAGCTTAAGTAATAACTTTATCAAAATCCCTATTTCTTAGGATTGACGGACATGGCTATGGAGTATAATTTTGTTTTGTAATTAATAGTCAAAACTTAGAAAGTGAATAAAGCACAAAAATTAATTTTATCGATATTCTTAAGCTCTTCCGTTTTTGCTCAATCTAATTCTAATAAATTGCCATTTACGTTTAACGCAGCGTATGTTGGTAATATACTATATAACACCAGTGGTGGTTTACAAACAGGCGCAGCCTACCTTGGTATAGCAAATATTGGTTTAAGTTTTAGTACCGAAAAAGCTAATTTATGGAAAGGTGGCGAGTTTTATTTACTTGGAGCCAATTCCCATGGAGCTGAACCAATGGCTAATTTAATTGGCGATTTTCAGACTGTTTCAAACATTGAGGCTGGTAGTTTAACCTATCTACTTGAGTTTTGGTTTAAACAAAGTTTAGGACCCTTATCACAACAAGTTGGGATACAAGAATTAATTGCTGAATTTGTAAAAACTGATGGACGTGGAAATTTTATTAATAGCTCGTTTGGTATTCCTTCGGTTTTTGCCGATAATATTCCATCCCCAATATTCCCAAATACAGCTCTAGGATTATCCTTGTTTTGGGAAATTTCCAATTCTATTATGCTACAAACTTTTGTTTTTGATGGCAATAAGTCTGATTTCGCCAGCTGGAACCAACGAAAAAATAGATCCGGCATTGTTAGCAATAATTCGTTTAGGTCTTAATTTTTAAAAATATTTATAGCAATTAATATGGAAATAGTAGAGGCATTAGATTCAAAACAACTGGTAAATTTGGTGTCGGGTGACGAAGCCATAATTGTCAAAATATTAGGACATGGAGCCTTTCGTAAGCGAATTACTGAAATGGGTTTTGTGAAAGGACAAAAAATTAAGGTCATTAAAAATGCACCTTTATTAGACCCCGTTGAATATGAACTCATGGGCTACAATGTTTCATTGCGTCGCAGCGAAGCTGAATTAATTGAAGTTGTATCCTTGAAAGACCATTTAGCTGTTGAGCACAAATTTGAAGGTACAATTGACACGAACCTATTAAAAAAGACAGCCGGAATAAAAAGGAAAAACATAAATGTGGCATTGGTGGGTAACCCCAACTGTGGTAAAACAACATTGTTTAATTATGCATCGGGTTCGCGTGAACGAGTTGGTAATTATGCTGGAGTAACTGTTGATGCTAAAGAAGCAAAGTTTAAATTAAACAACTATACTTTTAAAGTAGCCGATTTACCAGGAACTTATTCAATTACGGAATATACCCCCGAAGAGCTTTATGTGCGTACACATATAATGAAAAAAAGACCCGATGTGCTTATAAACGTGGTTGATGCATCGAATTTAGAGCGCAATTTATTTCTTACCACCCAATTAATAGACATGAATATTAAAGTGGTTATTGCACTTAATATGTACGACGAATTAGAAAAGAAAGGTGCAGCTTTTAAATACAAACAACTTTCAGAAATGATAGGAATTCCTATTATACCAACTGTTGCGGCTAAAGGAAAAGGAATTAACGATTTGTTTGAAAAAGTAACAGAGGTTTACGAAGAAAAAGATCCGGTAGTAAGACACATACATGTTAATTACGGAAAAATTATAGAAGCATCCATCCTAAATATTCAGGCACTTATTAAAAAGAACCCATCGGTTCGTGCTAAATTTTCAACCCGTTACTTATCAATTAAATTATTGGAAGAGGATGGTACTACATTAAAACACTTGCTTGAATGTGAGAATTATGAGGAAATTAAAAGCACAACGGAACATGAAATAAAAAGACTAGAGGCAGAATATAAGGAGAAAGCTCAAACTATTATTGCTGATGCCAAATATGGTTTTATATCGGGAGCATTAAAAGAAACTTATAAATCGGGAGTAGAAGTTAGACGAAAAAAGACTGCTGCTATCGATGATTTTATCACACATCGTATATTGGGTTTTCCCATATTTATTTTATTCATGTGGTTAATGTTTCAGGCTACTTTTACCCTTGGTAGTTACCCCATGGATTGGATTGACGCAGCCATAGGATTTTTAGGCGAGTTTATTTCTTCGGCTATGCCTGGAGGTGCTTTAAAAGATTTAATTGTTGACGGTATAATAGGGGGCGTTGGCGGTGTAATTATTTTCCTACCCAATATTCTTATTCTGTTTTTCTTTATTTCCTTAATGGAAGATACAGGTTACATGGCACGCGCTTCGTTTATTATGGATAAGCTAATGCACAAAATGGGTTTGCACGGCAAATCGTTTATACCCTTAGTAATGGGCTTTGGTTGCAATGTGCCAGCTATTATGGCAACACGTACACTCGAAAACCGAAAAGACCGTATACTTACCATGATTATTGCTCCGTTTATGTCGTGTAGTGCGCGGTTACCGGTTTATATTTTATTAATCTCGGCTTTTTTCCCAAGCAATCAAGGTAGCATTCTGTTTTTAGTTTATTTAATAGGAATATTAATGGCAGTACTCGTTGGGCTGATCATGAAAAAAACATTCTTTTCTAAAAAAGATGTTCCATTTGTAATGGAATTACCTCCATATCGTATACCGACCCTAAAAAACACATCGATACATATGTGGAACAAGGGTGTACAGTATTTAAGAAAAATGGGAGGTGTAATTCTTGTGGCATCTATATTAATTTGGGCTTTGGGTTATTTTCCTCAAAACATTGAATATTCACAAGATTATTCATCACAAATAACAAGCATCACTAATTCTGATTTAAATGATACCGAGAAAGATAAACAAATAAGTAAAGTTGAATTGATGCAAGAAAGCGAGCGTCAGGAAAAATCGTATATAGGTCGTATGGGGCATTTTATTGAGCCTGTAATCAGACCTTTAGGTTTTGATTGGAAAATAGGAGTAAGCATAATAACAGGTATGGCTGCCAAAGAAATTGTGGTTAGTACAATGGGAGTGCTTTATCATGCCGATTTTGAAGCGGATGAGTCCTCAGAATCGTTGATGCAGAAAATGCAAAATCAGGAATATACCAGTGGTGATAAAAAGGGACAGAAGGTATTCTCACCTTTAATTGCCTTTACTTTAATGATATTTGTTTTAATCTATTTTCCTTGTGTGGCGGTAATTGCTGCCATTAAAAAGGAGGCGAACTGGAAATGGGCCGTATTTACTATGTTTTATACTACTGCAATTGCCTGGATAGTATCATTTGCAACATACCAAATTGGAAGTTTATTCATTTAATCTGAAAGATATGACTCAGTTATTTATTGTTTACCTAATTATTGCCGCAGCTATTGCTTATACTATTTATTCCCTAGTTAAAACCATAAGAATAAAAAGTACTGGTGGTTGTGGAGATTCTTGTGGATGTACAGCTAAAGATGAATTTAAGAAAGCGTTAAAAAAGGGAAAAGTTAAGAATTTATCTATTCTTAAGTAGTTTCAATAAGTTTATTTAAATATTTATACGATAGTGATGATTAGATAGGAGTGTCCTATGTATTCATCACTTTTTTTATTTAATTCATACCATTTCCTCTATTGATTTAAATTTGAATTTCATGGCTTTGTAACAAGTGTTACAAATTAGACTTTTATTTTGGCATATTTTTGAGAATAGAAAGTTGAAAATTAATATCTGATGCTTATGCCTATTATTAAACTCACTAAAAAGCTAATGCCACCCGATAATTGGAAGATTCCAGTTATTATCCTTCTCGGAGTAATTAGTGGATTAGGTTTTTTTGTGCTTAAAATCTCTAAAGCAACATCCTATTTATCCGACAAGCCTGAAACGTGTATTAATTGCCACATAATGGCACCCGAATATGCTACTTACAAGCACAGTTCGCACCGCGAGTGGGCAACTTGTAACGATTGCCATGTACCGCACAATAATGTTTTTAATAAATATTATTTTAAAGCTAAAGATGGCCTAAGACATGCTACTATATTTATGTTACGAAAAGAACCTCAGGTAATTTTTATCAAAAAAGAAGGACGAGAAGTTGTTCAGCAAAATTGTATTCGTTGCCATACAAAGTTATTGGATCTAGATGCGAAACTTGTTCAAAATAAC
>Ga0316187_10006087_pt1 | contig 10396 bp, 15 predicted proteins | sample CroRivburrow1_MG_FD_204927 | JGI IMG/M metagenome (GOLD analysis project Ga0316187, IMG submission 204927) | Coastal sediment microbial communities from Maine, United States - Cross River worm burrow 1 | ecosystem: Environmental > Aquatic > Marine > Coastal > Sediment | place: USA: Maine... | reverse complement strand
CGAGTTGCGTCTGCGGAAATCGGTTGGTGAGGCTGAGCTTCTCAGGACTGCTAGTCGGATCAGCGCCGACGGCCACGCAGAAGCCATGCGCTTCGCGGCTCACGGATTGTACGAGTACCAGGTGCAGGCCGCGATGGAATTCGTGTTCCGTCAGCAGGGCTCGATGCGCAATGGATACCCGTCGATCGTCGCATCAGGGTCGAATGCCACGGTCCTCCACTACACCGAGAACGACCGGCAGATGCAGGACGGGGACCTACTACTGATCGACGCGGCGGCCGAGTTTGGTTACTTCTCAGCAGATATCACGCGAACGTTTCCGGTAAACGGGCGCTTCAGTGGTCCGCAACGGGCCTTGTACGAGGTAGTGCTCGCCGCGGAGAAGGCGGGGATCGCCGCCGCGCGACCGGGTGCGACGATGCGTGATATCCATCTGATCTGTTCCCGGATTCTCACCGAAGGACTGGGTGAACTCGGTCTGATACCACTCGGCGCCGACGAGTCGATGGCGTTTCACCACTATCGGGAATTCTTCATGCACGGCACCGGACATTGGCTAGGGATGGATGTGCATGACGCCGGCACGTATCAGGTCGACGGAGAGCATCGAAGGCTCGAACCCGGAATGGCTTTCACGGTCGAGCCAGGAATCTACGTCCGGCCGGATAGCGAGACGGTCAAGTTTCATCTGCTCGAGTACGACCTGGACGAATGGACCGAGCGGCGCATCAAGCTGGGATCCAAGAAAGCCAGAGGGCGCGAGGCTGAGGATCTGGAGAAGGCCGACTCGGTCGAGCACACGATTCCGCCCGAGTTCAGGGGAATCGGTATTCGAATCGAGGATGACATTCTCATGACGGAAACCGGTCATGAGAACCTCACCGGGGCGGTGCCCGTCGAGATCGACGACATTGAAGAACTCTGCCGGACGGCAAGCAAGCTGGGCTGAAACCGCCGGCAATTGAGGCGATCGGCGGATGGCTCCCGGCCATGCCGGTACGATTGGAGAACGTCATGGCAAATCGCGATCGACTACTCACTCCGCTGTACCGCCTGTATGAAGGCCGGTTGGAGCGCGATCTCAGCCCGGAAGTCGTTCCGCACCACATCGGGATCATCCTCGATGGTCACCGGCGATACGCACGCAGCGAAGGCCTTCCCGACTACATGGCCAGCTATCGAGTCGGCATGCGGAAGTTCGAGGAGTTCCTCGGCTGGGCAAACGATCTGTCGGTCCCGGCAGTCACCGGGTGGCTACTTTCGACTCACAATCTCCAACGGCCCGCCGAGGAACTAGAGCCATATTTCGAGGTCCTGATCGAGCTGTTCGATCGGCTTCCACAACTCGCCATTGAACAGGACATGGCGGTCCGCTTCATCGGGAGCCTCGACTTGCTTCCTGCGGAGTTGGTGACGGCAGCTAAGACGCTCGAAGAGCGATGCTCGGAGGGAGAGCGGAGGCTCACGATGGCGGTGGGGTACGGGGGCCGGCAGGAGATCGTGGACGCGGTGAGGGAACTGGTTGCCGATCTGGTCGGCGAGGGAGTCGAACCGGCTGAAGTGGCCAATCACATCGACATCGAATCTGTGCAAGCTCATCTGTACACGGCGGGTCTGCCGGATCCGGACCTCGTGATCCGCACCTCCGGTGAGTCGCGGCTGTCCGGCTTTCTGTTGTGGCAGAGCGCCTACGCGGAATACGTGTTCGTCGATGTTTACTGGCCGGCCTTTCGCCGGGTGGACTTCCTGCGCTCGGTGCGCGATTTTGCGCGTCGGGAGCGGCGCTTCGGCAAGTAGGCCCTGCTCCGACCCGCTAGGTTGTGTTGATGGCAGAACAAAGGCACCCGCGTCACTTCGTGAACAACTTCAGGACCTTTGATGCCCCGCTGTCGGTCAAGTTCCGGCTGGTGGTGAAGAACCACGCCATCAAGATCCGGAAAGCGTCCGGCTGCTGCGGCAACTACGGCGAACCCGGCTGTTGAGTGGGTCCGGTTGAGGAGTCCGGTTCGGATTCCTGAAATCCCAGTACCTAGTACGTAGTACCCAGTACGTAGTACCCAGTACGTAGTACCCAGTACCTGAAGCGACCGCCCTGGGAAGGGGCGGTCGCTATGGTCGGGCTAACACGGGAGGCGGAAGCGTGTTATGCACAGGGTATCGGTCACGGAGAGTGGTCACTTGAGCGATTTGTCCGGCAAACTGATCGAACACCTCGAATCTCATTCGGTACGCACCGATGGGCCATTCACACTCCGTTCCGGCCAGGTTTCATCATGGTATTTGGATGCCAGACAGACCACCTTCGATGGTGAGGGTGCTCATCTGGTGGGATCGGCAGTTCTGGAGATTCTGCACGAAAGCGTGACCGCGGTAGGTGGTATGACAATGGGCGCCGACCCGATAGCCGTTGCCACGGCGGTCGTCGCTTCGACTCGCAACCGTCCGCTTCGGGCGTTTTCGGTTCGCAAAGAGGTCAAGGCTCACGGTGTCGGTGGTCGACTCGTCGGTCCGATCGGCGCCGGTGATGTGGTGGCCGCAGTCGATGACACGATCACGACCGGTGGCGCCCTCATTGAATCGATCGAGGTGATGCTCGAACAGGGGCTCGAAGTTGCCCAGGCAGTCTGCGTGGTCGACAGGAGCGGAGGCGCCGCGGAAGAACGATGTGCGGCGCACGGGATCCCGTTCACCGCGCTCGTTTTGCCGGCCGATCTCGGAGTGGAGGGACCATGACGGCACTACGGGTAGGTCGTTCACCCTTACGGATGTGGCTGTTTGCCCTCGCCGGCGTCCCCTTCGTTGTGATCGGTGCCGACTTCCTCGCCAGGCAGCGGATCCTCGGCTGGCTCATCAAACTGATCTACGAGGATCGAACACCCGACTCGTTCGAGGCGCGAGACACCCTCTGGGCGATTCTCTTCGTATCGGTCGGTCTCCTGCTGATAGTGGTCGGACTGAAGGAACTGCTGTTCCCGCGGCCAGTGATGCAGGCCGACGAACGGACCAGTCGCTGGGCGCTGCTGGGACCATTCCGCCGCCCGGTAGAGATTCCCTGGGACATGATCGTGAGCTGGTCTTCCGTTCAAGTAGATGACGCAGGAACCCCGCGACCCGCCCTGATACTGGAACTGACCGACCGTTTCGGTCTGCCGGAAGACCCGTGGGGCGCCAGATGGTCGGGGGACAGCACACTGGTGATCCTCACCGAGGATTGGGAGCAGTCCGCGCAGGTTGTGGAGGCTGCTCTTCACGAACTCCGGTCCAGTCACTCACGAGTCATAGAGGGCTAGAAGCGGAACAGCTCGCCCGTCGGGGCAACTAGGGTGCGCGACATGCTCATCGGTGCCCACGTTCGCGGGTCTGACCCACTCACGGCTGCTGCTGATCGCGACGCGGCATGCGTCCAGATCTTCCTCAGCAATCCTCAGTCTTGGAAGAAACCAATTCCCAGGGAGGATGCCGAAGCTCTGCGAGCCGGGTCCACCCCGATTTACGTCCACGCGCCCTATCTAATCAACGTGGCTTCTCCCAACAACCGCGTTCGCATACCCAGCCGGAAGATCCTCTCGGACACCTGTGCGGCGGCCGGGGCGATCGGTGCGGCCGGTGTGATCGTTCATGCCGGGCACCTGACCGACTCTGACGAGGCCATAGACGTCGGGTTCGCCCGGTGGAGGAAAGCCCTGGAGAGCTTCGAAACCACGGTCCCGATACTGATCGAAAACACTGCCGGTGGTGAGCATGCTGTGGGTCGCGAGGTCGAAGTAATAGCAGGGCTCTGGCAGGTGATTGGAGACCTCGACGTCGGGTTTTGCCTCGATACCTGTCATGCCTGGGCCGCCGGTCAGGAACTGGACGGCATAGTCGACCGGGTTCTCGCCGCGACCGGCCGGATCGACTTGATTCACTGCAACGATTCCAGAGATCCGTTTGATTCGCGGCGTGATCGGCACGCCAATCTCACTCATGGGGAAATTCCCCCCGAGCTCATTCTCGATGTCATTCGGCAGGCTGAAGCACCGGTAGTCGTTGAGACTCCCGGTGAGGCGGAGGACCAGGCGGCAGACGTCCACTGGTTGCGAGACCGCCTGGCCGACTGACGATGTCCGAACTCCTGTCGCTGGCGTCGGCGGCCTCCTACGGCGTTGCCGACTTTCTGGGCGGGATGGCCACAAAGCAACGCCACGTCCTGCGCGTCGTCGCGGTTAGCCATGTCGTAGGACTGGCCGTTGTGCTCGCCGTCTCGGTGGTCGCCGGCGGGGCGCCCAACGCAGCCGATATCTGGTGGGGAGTCATGACCGGGGTGGCCGGACTGATGGGCGTCGGATTCCTCTACTGGAGTCTGGCCGTTGGAACGATGGGAGTGGTTGCGCCCGTAACCGCAGCAGTCGGTGCCATCATTCCGGTGGTCGTGGGCTTTCTTTGGGGAGAGCGGCCGGCACCACTGGCCGTCGCCGGTGTGGGTGTCGCAGGCCTGGCGATTGTGCTGATCAGTACCGGCGACTCCACAGGCTGGATGGAACGCCCGGCGACTACCGGGAGAGCGCTGGTGGGAGCCGGCGCGGCCGGTGTGGGGTTCGGTTTGATCTTCGTCTTCATGTCAAGAATGAGTTCGCAGGCCGGCATGTGGCCGCTGGTATCCGCGCGGGTGACCTCGCTCTCGCTACTCATCGTGTTGCTACTCGTTCTTCGACCGTCACCTACTCCTGGAGGAGTGCGATTGAGTGCCGCAGCCGGAGTGCTGGATATGTCCGGCAACATGTTCGTACTGGCGGCCCTCGACGGAGGGATGCTCGTCATTGTTTCGGTACTTTCCGCGCTATATCCGGCCGCCACCGTTCTACTTGCCCGGTTCTTCCTCAGGGAGCGGTTGAGGTTCGTTCAATTGATCGGAATAGTGCTGGCAATTGGGTCCATAGCGATGATCTCGATGAGTTGATGGTTCCCGTAATGAGAGCAATTCTCCAGCGTGTAACGTTCGCGTATGGACTTTCTCATAGACATTCATTCCTGGTACCGGTGGGTCGTGCTCGCAGTTCTGCTTGCGGTCGGAGTCGGCGGATTGATCCGCGGCCGGCGAGGTGCTCAGTGGAGCAAAGACTCGGATCGGCCGTTCACGCTGGCCACGATCCTCTTCGACCTGCAACTGGCGATCGGCATTGTGCTCTGGATAGGAGACAAGGGTTGGGATCAGGACTTCTTCATCAAAGTCATCCACCCCGTCGGGATGCTTCTCGCCGCCGGCATTGCCCACATGGCGCTTGTACGAGCCCGAAAGAGCGATGCAAGCAGGGCATACGCGACGGCGGGAGCCGGCTTGCTGTTGGCCCTGGCCGTCGTTGCGGCCCTCGTCCCGCGGTCGGCCTGGTTCTGATGTTGAATAGGCACCTCTACTACCCGGCGGCCGGTACCTAGTATTGGTGTTTCTCGACCGTAACCGAGAGATGAAATCATGAGCGGCAAAGTCACCGTCCCGGACATCCTGGCGCGCAAAGGCGGGCAGAAGCTGACGATGGTCACTGCCTACGATTTCGCCACAGCCCGAATCGCATCGGAGGCCGGCGCCGACATGATTCTGGTGGGTGACTCACTCGCCAATGTCGTACTGGGTTTTGAATCGACGCTCGACGTGGACCTCGACATCATGATTCATCACACGGCGGCAGTAGCCAGGTCCGAACCTTCATCGCTGTTGGTCGGCGACATGCCGTGGATGAGCTATCACGTTTCGGTGGAAGATGGCGTACGCAACGCCGGCCGGCTGGTTCGAGAGGGCGGGGCGGAAGCAATCAAGTTGGAAGGTGGCCGGAAACGCCTCCCGGTCGTCGAGGCGATCCTGAAGGCCGAGATCCCGGTGATGGGTCACCTGGGCCTGACTCCTCAATCGGTGAACTCGATGGGTGGATACAAGGTCCAGGGCAAGGCAGTTGAGGAAGCACGCGAGTTACTCACCGATGCCATCGCTTTGGCGGATGCAGGCGTGTTCGCCATGGTTCTCGAGGGGGTTCCGGACGTGCTGGCCAGGATCATCACCAAAGAGGTGTCCGTTCCGACGATCGGCATCGGCGCCGGATCGGGAACCGACGGCCAGGTTCTGGTCTTCCACGATGTTCTCGGCATGCACGACGGCCGGATGCCGAAGTTCGTTCGCCAATATGCAGATCTGCGCGGTCAGGCAGTCGAAGCACTGCAGAGCTTCTTCCGTGATGTTCAGGCAGGTGACTTCCCGGCCGAGGAAGAGACCTACCACATGGGCGAAGAGGCGGAGAAGGCATTTCTGGAGGGACCATCAAGCGACCTTTCCTGGCCGCTTTCCTGGTAATCCTGGCGGGATGCTCGTCGGCAAGTTCGTCGACCATCACGGTTTCTCCCGTGTCACTCCCGCCGGCTACCGCACCTGCATCGACTACCACGTCGGCCGAAGTGCCCGCGCCGTCCACCACATCCACCACCCTTGATCCGGGACCGACTACCGGCGATGTCGAAGGCTTCGGGATCATCGAGATCGAGCTCGGCGGAGAGAGCATGGCGGTGGCGGTAGCCGATACGCCCGATCTTCGTCGGCAGGGCCTCATGTTCGTTGAAGATCTAGGCGATCTCGATGGAATGCTGTTCGACTTCGGCGGCGAGAGTCGGGGCGCCTTCTGGATGAAGAACACCCTGATTCCGCTGGACATCGCCTTCTTCGATGGGGATGGAGAGTTGGTGGCTGCGCTGACGATGGTGCCCTGCGAAGCAGACCCCTGCCCAACTTATGATCCGGAGGTTCCCTATTCCTATGCGATCGAGGTCCCGGCGGGCGTCTTCGGGGGCCTGCCAGATGATGCCAGGCTGCGTTTCTGAGGCGACACGACCCGGAACGCGCGGGTAACGTGAGCATATGTCACAGCACGGTGGAACTCTTCAGAGACCACATTCGGCCGAAGCCAAGGTCGTGATCCGCGTTTCGGAGGGCAAGTACACGATCGTTGGCGCTCCCGGACGGTGGATTGGAGCCTGGCCGCTCGAGAAAACAAAGTTCGAACGTCTCTCCCTTCGTGAGTTTGCTTTCTCGCCGAACGGCGAGAGTTGGACGTTTGTCAGCGATGACCCGGCCGCCTTCGCAGAATCCGTTGGTGTCTTGGTCGATATCCGGCCCAACTCCCGTTTCGGTCTCGGCGATCGGGTCAAGCAAGCGCGCGAAGATCAGCGCGCCAGCCGCTAGCTTCTGCCTCCTGGCACAGGCCGGCTACCGCGCGGTGAGCCGCCGACGATATATCGTTTGAGCATGACAGACCATCCTCCCCGCCCACTTGTTCGTTTTCTGGGTGCGGCCCGCACCGTTACCGGTTCGAAGTTCTTGATCGAAACACCCAACGCCAGAGTGCTGGTCGATTGCGGCATGTTCCAGGGCGGCAAGAAACTGCGTGAGATGAACTGGGCAGAGTTCCCGGTCGATCCGGCAACTATTGACGCCGTAGTTATCTCACACGCCCACCTCGACCATGTTGGCTATCTACCCGCCCTCGTCCGCAACGGGTTCAATGGATATGTGTGGGCCAGTGAGTCGACGGGCCGCCTGGCTGGGGTCGTTATGGCCGACTCGGGTCGGATTCAAGAGCACGACGCCGAGCGAGCCAATCGCAAGGGGTACTCCAAACACAGTCCCGCCCTCCCCCTCTACACCGAGCACGACGCGGTAGTGGCGTCCTCGATGTTCCGGGTTGCGTTGTGGGAAGAACAGACACGAATCGCAGACGGGATCAGCCTTCGACTGACGAGAGCAGGGCACATCCTCGGATCGGCTTCCATCCTTCTCGAATTCGATGATGGCACCGCCCCGTTGCACGTTTCAGGGGATCTCGGACGGCCGGGTCATCCAGTACTCGATCCACCGGATCCACCTCCTTCGGCGGGAACGATCATCATGGAAACGACATACGGCGATACCGAACATCTCGCGGAAGATGGCACCGCCGAACTCGGCGAGGTGATCCGCCGAACAGCCGGACGGGGAGGTGCGGTCGTCATCCCGGCTTTCGCAGTGGACCGGACCGAAGTGATCCTGGTTGCCCTCAAGAAGCTGACAGAGGCCGGGACCATTCCCGAGATGCCGGTCTATCTCGACTCTCCGATGGCCCGTTCGGCGCTCGGCTTCTACGTGCGGGCGGTCGCCGAGGGCGAGCACGAAGTCAGAGACTCGATTGTGGGCATGCCGGAGATATTCAATCCGGGAGACCTGAGGATCACAGAATCGGTGGATGACTCGAAGGCGATCAATCACGTCAAACCGCCGTACATAGTGATCTCAGCGTCAGGAATGGCGACCGGCGGCCGGGTTCTGCACCATCTCAAGCGTGTGCTTCCCGACTCCAAATCGACTGTGATTCTGGTCGGATACCAGGCATTTGGAACCAGGGGCCGCCGGCTGCTCAACGGTGAGGAGGAGATCAAGATTCACGGGGAGTTCTGGCCGGTCAAGGCTGAAATCGCTTCCGTGCCCGCCTTCTCGGTCCACGCCGACCGGTCCGAACTGGTCGACTGGCTGGCATCCGCCGCGACGCCACCGGAGCGGGTGATTGCGGTTCACGGAGATCCAGAGGCAATGGAGAGCTTCAGCTCGGTGGTCGGGGAGAGGTTGAGTCGCAACATCCTGATGCCGGCCCAAGGCGAGACAGTTCTTTTGTAGTACCTGGTACCTAGTACCTAGTACCTAGTACCTAGTACCTAGTACTTCTTTAGCCTCAACTTCCGCGACCGACCAGGCTTGGCTACACTCACGGCACTTCCCCGCGCGGCTTCGCGAAGTCTCGCGTCCATCCTGCTCCGTCAGATCGTCGGGGCCTTCCACCTTCGGTGGTTGTCCAGAGGAGGAGAACAAATGAGGAAATACGAGGTGATGACCATTCATCGCCCTGAGTTCGTCGAGGACGATGTCAGAGCGAAGGTCGCAGAAATCGAGGGGCTGCTACAAGCACGCGGCGCCGAGGTATCTGAAACCGATTTCTGGGGCAAGCGACGCTTTGCCTACGAAATCAACCATGTTCGAGAGGGCTACTACTCAGTAGTCACGTTCGCGCTGGATGACCCAGCAGGAGCGCTGGACGATCTCGATCGAGCTCTCGCATTGTCGGATGCCGTGGTTCGCCACAAGGTCGTCCGACTGGATAAGAGCTAGCACTCGGGTTTTGTCACACCCTCCCCGCATAGTGAGGGTGTCCATCCCAAGGAGAGAACAACAATGGCGACAAATAGCATTACGGTGATCGGCAACCTCGTAGAAGATCCTGAGCTCCGTTTCACTGGTTCTGGAGTGGCAATGGCCAACATTCGCGTGGCTGTCAATCGCAGCTGGCGAGACCAGGCCGGTGAATGGCAAGAGAAGACCAGCTTTTTCGGTGGAACTCTCTGGCGTGAGGCCGCTGAGAATGCGGCCGAGTCCCTTCAGAAGGGCATGCGGGTGATCATCACCGGCCGACTCGAGCAACGGACCTGGGAGACGCAGGAAGGCGAGAAGCGATCCGTCGTGGAGATTTCCATCGATGAGATGGGTCCCAGCCTCCGGTGGGCAACCGCCTCAGTGACGAAGACGCAACGCCAGGGTGGAAGCGACTGGGGCGACAATGCCTCCTCGTCGTCCGTCCCTGCTGCACCGGTCGCCCGCGAAACATACGGCCCTGACGAAGCGCCGTTTTAGGAGACAACATGGCACGCCCCCAAAAACGTAGAAAGCGCCGGCCCGAGAACGGGCGGCGGTTCAAGAAGAAAGTCTGTTACTTCTGTAAGGAGAAGATCGACTACATCGACTACAAGGATGTAGCGATTCTCAGGAAGTACATGTCGGATCGGGCCAAAATCCGCTCCCGTCGCGTTACCGGCAACTGCACCCAGCATCAGCGTGAGGTCGCCATCGCCGTCAAGAACGCCCGTGAGATGGCCCTTATGCCTTACGTAAGCCGATGACCAAGCTAATTCTCATCAAGGATGTGGACGGTGTTGGCACCACAGGCCAGGTGGTCGAGGTGTCCGATGGATACGCCAGGAACTACTTGCTCCCGAAGCACTTCGCCGTGAAGGCGAGTGAAGGAGCCCTCAAGAATGCCGAAGATGCTCGCAAAGCTCGCGACGAGACTGAGCGGCGTTCACGCGAAGAGGCAGAGGCCGTCGCCTCGCAACTGGTTGGCAGCCGCGTTGTGATCGCGGCCCAATCGGGCGACGAAGGCAAGCTGTTTGGTTCAATCGGTGTTGCGGACATCGTCGAAGGAGTCCATAAGTTCACCGGCATCGAGCTCGACCGCAGGACGGTCAAGCTGGATGAGCCGATCAAGAGCATCGGACTTCATGAGGCGACGATCAGACTGCACAAGGACGTGGAGTTCGCTCTTTCGCTGGACATCATCCCGGCCTAATGGCATCT
>Ga0316187_10006086_pt1 | contig 10398 bp, 11 predicted proteins | sample CroRivburrow1_MG_FD_204927 | JGI IMG/M metagenome (GOLD analysis project Ga0316187, IMG submission 204927) | Coastal sediment microbial communities from Maine, United States - Cross River worm burrow 1 | ecosystem: Environmental > Aquatic > Marine > Coastal > Sediment | place: USA: Maine... | reverse complement strand
CTGTACTGATAGTCGTCAGGCCCGCCGCTCCATGCATGACCCAGCCCTGACACCAGTATCTTCCGAATCAGCACGTGTCCGTCTCGCTGGATATCAGTGATCTCGTACGGATAGATTGTATTGTTGCGAATGATGCTGCGTTTTTCTCGCGGCGCTCCGGTTTCCAGCTCCGCATCATCGGCAAGCAGCGCATTCAGTACTGCGAACTGCGCAACAACCTGTTCCGCGTTGACCCGATTGACCACCTCATCCGTATCACCCTGAATCACCAGCGCCGGCATTTCTGTGGTCTTGCCCCGTGACTGAACGAAAGCGCGCTTGCCGATATCGTGCGCGTCGTGTGGCGCACCCTCGCGCATCGCCTTGATCGCCCCATGTGATGACGTTGCTGCACCAAAGACCAGACCAGAATGCAGCGCACACGCCGCAAACAGATCAGCATGGCAAACGGCAAGGTTGTTCGCCATCGCCGCACCGGCCGACAACCCTGCAACGTAGATGCGCCTGCCATCGACGCCGTACTCGTCTGCAAGCATCCGGATCATGTCAGCGAGAATCGCCGCCTCCCCTGCGCCTGTTTGCGCCGAGCGCGAAAACCAGTTCCAGCACCGGAACGAATTCGCCAGCCTGCGCTGCTCCGGATATAGCACAACAAAATTGTCACGGTCGGCAACGCCGTTCATCCGCGTCACGGCAGCAAACGTGTCAGCGTCCTGACGGCAGCCATGCAGCATCACGACCATCGACATTCGTTTCGTGGCGCTGAAGTTCTTCGGCAAATACAACAGATAAGGTCGCCGTCCGGCGGTCAACTGTATCAGCGAGAAACTGCGCCCGAACGCGGAATGACTCCCTTTGAACAGCTTGCCTTCCGGTTCGCGCGCGGAGCGCCGAAACCACGAAGACACTGTTCTGACAATCGATTTGAGTATGCGGCGAATCATGTACTTGCCCGGGGAGAAAGTGTTGCGGGAACGCGTGTTGACAGCTCAGTGATACAGGCTTTGCAGAAACCGTTGCGGCGCAGAGCATACCGTGCTGCGGGATACTGCTGTTGTGCGATCGTGCATCACACGTTCTACCTGTTCGCCGGTTCCCTCGCGATGTCGCCGCACCGGATAGCAAAATCCGGACATACCCAGCGTCACCGTCTCCAGCCACAGTCTGCAATGTCGCGTTATGGCTGCGCACCGAAAAAGCAAGAACCCGACCAGTGAAGCTGTCAAAAATACAAAGCTCATCGACACTCTCCCCATGGCCGCGGCAACTACATGTCGCCTGGCTTGCCATATGAAGCACCCGAAGCATGGCGCCGGCGAGATCACGCTTGTTGAATCGCTTCGTTAGCGTCGTGTTGAGCGAGATATCGATTCAAAATTTCCTGCTCGATGCGGGTACGTTGTTCGGCGAGGCAGGGAAAACGCAAGGTCAAAACGGCTTTACCCGCCTCCCCCAGCTTGACGGTCACCCTCGGTTCAGCCGAAGGCATCACGACGAACTGTTCGCCCTCGAGCGAATGCAGCGCCTTTTGCGCCGGCGCGATGTAATCCGAACAAACAGCCAGAGCTGCCTGTAGCAGCCGGGATCTCTCTCGATCAAGATCATCGGCAGTAGTCACAGGTACCGCCATGAGTGCGAGTTGATACCTTCCAAGCCGCGAATGGTTCTTCAACGGATGAGTCACATAGAAGCTGTTCGGAAACTGCGCGACCTTTCCGGTGAACAGGTGATCTTCATTGATTTCAAGAACGGTTGTACTGAGCAGGGTCTGGTCGATCACCTCGCCTCTGACTCCGTTGATCTCGATCACGTTACCGAAGTCAAAACTGCGGCTCGTCGTGCGATAGATGTAACCCAGAATCGACGCAAGCAATTCCTTGCCGGCAAGAACCAACGCAACCGACAAGGCCGCGAGCGACAGCGCTGCAGTGCGGATCTCCGCACGCCAGACGAGTATCAACAGGACGAAGGTGACCAGCAGCAGAGAATTGCGCCAGAACACCGAGGCGCGCAATTTGGTCTCTCTCGATAAACGGGTCCGTGTGCGCAAAACCGCAGAGATCGAGAAATTGACCAACAAGGCGCCAACAACGACGATAAGAGTAGAAACGATTTCCGGCGTCATGGCCTGGATTCAGGGGTGCGCGGTCATGAATTCGATCGGTGGCGGGTCGCGACAAAAGCGGCGCGGGCAATAATGCCCTCAAAACGAAACGGCTTCCAGTTTCGTCCGCTCAACTCACTCATTGCGTTCACTGCCGGCGGAGTCTGCCGGCTCCGATAACACTTCCTCAAACACCTGACCGTAGATTGTCCATGCCGTTAGGAAAAGAGCCGCGATAACCGGGCCAACGACCAGGCCAAGCACGCCGAACAAACCCAGTCCACCAAGCGTGCTGACCAGAATCAACAGATCGGGCATGCTGGTATCTTTCCCGACCAGACGCGGGCGCAGGACATTGTCTACCGTGCCGACAATCGCCGCGCTCCAGACCGCGAGGCCGATGGCCGCGGTGGTCTCCCCGCCAAGCATCAGATAGATCACCGCCGGCACCCACACCAGAGCCGTGCCGATCCCGGGAATGATCGACAGTACGACCATGATCGTGCCCCAGAATGCCGCCCCGGGAATGCCGGCAACTGCCAGACCCAGGCCTCCGAGTGCCCCCTGCACGATACCGATGACCAGCGTGCCCTTTATCGTCGCCTTGCTTACGGACAACCCGACGTGAACGATGTTTTCCTTGTCGGCACCCGAAAGCGGAAGATATCCCAGTATCGTGCGCACGATAGCCGGCCCGCTGATCAGGAAGAAAAACATCGCGTAGAGCATCACAAACAGGTTAAGCAGGAAAACGGCTGTGATCTGGGTCACTTTCGAAAGACTGCCCAGTACAAACCCGCCGGCCTTGCTGACAAGCGACGCGAGCTTCGCGGTGATATCGGCGCGATACGGTTCGAGCTGGCTTGCAAACGGCACCCAGTCAGGCAATGCAACACTACCGCTGGCACCTCCTTCAATCTGGCGCTCCAGCCACGGAGTCACGATGTTGGTCACCTCCACCGCCTGTGAAACGACGATGCCGAAGAAGCCGATCATTGGTACCACAACGGCGCCTATCAATAGCAACAGCGTTGTTATCGAGGCCAATGTCTCCCGGCCCCGATAGCGGTGCAGCAGCCACCGATAACAGGGATAGACGAGGCCGGTGAACACTGCGGCAAGAAAAAGTGCTGCCAGGAACCCCTTGATCGTGGCAGCAAATACGATCGAGATCGACAACACCATCAGGAGTACGAAACTTTCTCGAAAACGGTTGCGGGCGTCAGTCTGTGTCGGCATGGGTGAATTCATCGCGGATCCGGGTTGGCATTCAGCACTGGCGCTCGATGCGTCTGCACTTCGTCTTTGTTGTGGCCTCGTCAGTCAAGCCGCACAATCGTGATCGCTTCTGAGGGCGGCCTGATCACTTTCAAAGTAGGGTTGGTAAGGTCGGTTCAACCGGCTAGCCGTCAGTCGTCCGGGAGAAGCATAGCAAACGGCGATACCTGCAGAGAATTTCACAGCAGCAAAACGATACCGCCTGTCAGCGAACAGCTCTAAAAAGCCACCCGCGGCTTGCAAAACTTCGGTCCGAAACCGGGCTGCTGCTCCCGTTCACAGGTAATCACAGCCCGCCACGAAGGCGCTTGCTCCCCTGAGTGCCTTCTACAGACGAATATCGGCATCAGCGTACGCGCAGCCTGGCGCTCGACGCACTGGCGCACGCAACGGCCTTAAGCCGTGACATGAAAATCGGATTGAAGTTGGTGTAGCCGACAGAGAGTGCTGCCCGGTTCTCTGCCCTGATCGCGTCATCAAGTCGTTTCAGGCTGAAGGCCGGGAGCGCCATGCCGGTCTGTCGGGCAGTCATTATCATCTCTATCGACCGTAACGCCGGAGCGCCAGCGCTGCGGTATGCGATGCGCGCCGCAGAGCGGAACCCGGTAACGACCAGGTGCAGCGGGATTCAGAGTCTGGGCGTAGCCTTGTGCGCGAACATTTTCTCGCGGGTTTCCTGGCAGGACAAACACCGCTTTGCGGTGGGATAGGCCAGCAACCGCTCAAAGCCAACATTGTTCTCGCAATCGACGCAGGCACCGAAGCTCCCGTCCGAGATGCGTTGCCTTGCCGCCTCGACGTCACGAATCCCCTGGATGTGCCGGTCAATCAACTCCACATTCAGGTCGGCCAGAGCGTCGGCGACCGAAACGTCGGCACTGTCTACTGCCACCCGACCCAACAGATCGGCTATTTGCTGATTCCTGTTTGCATCCTGCTCGTTGCGTATGTCCTCCAGCAACGCTACGTAAACGCGCTCAAGTTCTTTCTTGATTCTGGATAGTTGCTCTTCAGTCATTGCCACGTATCTTGTCTCCTGTTTGCGATTGCTCTTTACATTGACCCATTCTCGGCGCAGCGGACCTGCCGCGGCTTGATCTTGCTCAAATGAGCCATCACGAAAAGCCGGATCATGCCCCTAATTGGCAGGATGATATTCGCTTGCCGCTCCCGGTTGCGATGAATTTTGTATGAGCGATGACCAATTCGGGGCCCGGGTTTTCATTCCCGCCGGGTCTGTGTCCCTTGAGGGCGTGCTGCACCTTCCTTCCGCAGCCGCCGGTGTCGTGATCTTCTCCCACGGGAGCGGGTCGGGGCGCCTGTCGCCACGTAACCGTTATGTCGCATCGCAACTGCAAACAGCCGGTTTGGGCACGCTGCTGCTGGACCTGCTCACAGAGGAAGAAGATCGCGACTACGAAATGCGGTTCGATATCGATTTTCTGACACGACGCCTGGCGTGCGCAGTGCAGTTTGCCGGTAACAACGCCGTGACGAATACACTCCCGATTGGGCTGTTCGGCGCGAGCACCGGGGCTGCTTCTGCGTTGCGCGTTGCCGCGGCAATGCCAGACAGCATCGCTGCAGTAGTCTCGCGCGGCGGGCGCCCGGATCTCACCGGTTACGAGAATCTGGCACAGGTGCGCGCGCCAACGCTGTTAATCGTTGGCGGGCTGGATACCGACGTCATCGAACTCAACAAGTCGGCACAGGCCGGGCTTGTAAATTGCGAATGTGAATTACGCATCGTTCCGGGCGCATCGCACCTGTTCGAGGAGCAAGGCACGCTCGAAGAAGTCGCGCGCCTTTCGGGGGACTGGTTCGTGCGTCATCTTACGTCGAGGGCTGACGCCAACGGTTGAACGCACAATCCAGGGCAACCAGCGCACACGATCTGCACCGTAAGCAAGCGGGGAAGACATTGGATTGGCACAGAAAAAACCGCGGTCGCCAGTCGGACCATCTTGGAATCGGCGTGCGGGAAGTGTAACCTCCACGGCTTTTGTGAAGCGGGCGCGATTCTCGGCTGTATAGCGCGCAACCCGACACGCCACTGGATCATTCTGCCTCCTATGCTGCAGACCGTATTGTCCGTTTCAGCCCTGTTTCTCAGCCTCGTATTGCTGACCGGCGGCAGCACCATGCTCGGCACCCTGGTGGGTCTGCGCCTGGAGCTTGAGGGGTATTCTGCCGCGCGCATCGGGTTGATCCTCTCGTTTCATGCGGTCGGCTTTGTACTCGGTAGCATTTACGGCGTTCGAATCATTCGGCGTGTTGGACAAATCCGCGCATTTGCGGTGTTTGGCGCAATTGCCTGTGCTGCCATCCTCACACACCCGCTATACGTACACACCGACCTCTGGATGGTGCTTCGACTGGTGGTTGGCTTCTGTATCGCCGGTTTGTTGCTGATTGTAGAAAGCTGGGTCAACGGCGTGGCGACAGCCCAGACACGCGGCACTTTGCTGAGCATCTACCTGGTACTGTTCTACCTCGCCGCCTCGGGTGGACAACTTCTGATCGGGTTTGGCGACCCGGGTCAATTCCATCTGTTCAGTGTCGCTGCAATATTGGTAGCGCTATCCCTGGTGCCATTGTCGCTGACACGATCGGTCGCACCGCAGTTGCCAGAGGCCACAAAGGTACCCATCCGCACAGTCGCCGCGAAAGCACCACTGGCGATTATTGGCGCCAGCCTAAGTGGTGTCCTGATGAGCGCATTCCTCTCGATCGGACCGATCTACGCGACCCGCACCGGACTCGACACCCAGCAGTTGTCGCTTTTCATGAGCATGGCGGTAATGAGCGCAATGCTGTTTCAGTTGCCGGTCGGGCGGCTGTCCGATTACGTGCCGCGCAATCGCGTCATTCTGGGTTTGGCCGCCGCCGGGTTGGCGGCCTCGGTGGCAACAGCCCTATGGGGCGAACAATCACTGTGGCTGCTGTTTACGTTGGCCGCACTATACGTCGGCTGTGCCGCCAGCGTGTATCCGGTGAGTCTGGCTCTGGCGCACGATCAGATGCAGCACGAAGAGATCGTTGGCACCAACGCTACGCTCTTGCTTGGTTTTGGTGTGGGCACGATTGCCGGGCCGATTGGCGCTTCCTTGTCAATCTGGCTCCTGGGACCATCGGGGCTGTTTATTTTTGCCGCGTTTGTCATGGGCACGCTTGCCACGATGGCTGCCTATAACTGGGCGACACAGAAACAGGTCCCGGTCGACGAACAGGAACAGTTCGTCGCGGTCTCTCCGGTATCGACTTCAGCACTCATGGAGCTCGATCCGCGCGACGAGACCTACGAGGAACGCGAAGAGGCGGCGAAAGAACATCTCTCACAGCGCAGCACCGATACGCCCGGTTGATCCGGATAAGAATCGGCACTCCCGGGCACGACCCCGGTCTCAAGGCATTACGAATCCCGACGCGTTCCCACTTGCCGGCGCGCCTTGTCCTGACCTGAGGCGGCTCGCAGATTGAGCTGACTTACCGAGAATACAATTGCCGCGCCGACGACCCACGGCCATGCTGCCAGTAACGGCCACGCCCAGTCATTCAAGGCGGGCAGCAATGCCAATGGCAGCTGGCTAGCGGTTGTGTAGAAGAGGATGGCCATCGGCGAATGGGTGCTGGACAGACGCTTAGCCAGCGTGTGGGAAAAACCGTAGGCAAACGCTACGGCAAGGATCGCAGTCCAGATCGGCATAGTGAATTCAATGTGCTCGCTGGAACGGTTAACGGACTCTGTGCAAGTCGCAACGTCAACGACTGCATGGGCCTCGAAGCCAATACCCCTCGTCGAAGAGTCAGAGCCGAACAGACTTCTTGCCGGCCCCATCCCGCGCGTTATGGACTACGATATACGCTTCCACATCCTGATACTTTCAGTTTAATGTGGAATTCGTCTGAGTCGCGGTATGCGTCTGAAGGCTGACGCCTGATACCGCGACGATAATCTGCACTGCAAAGTTGAGGTGATTTCCATGAACGATCGTCTGTCCTTCCAGACTACCGTTTGCCTGGTGGCATTTCTTCTCACTGCCTGTGGCAGCGCCGATCCTGTAGACCCGCAACGCTATGTCGATAGCGATGCCATCGCGCAGACGATGATCGATAACCTGTCCAGGTCCAATACCTTGCGCAAGGTAGCGGACATCGATCACTCGCGTCTCGGCCATGAGGCCGGATCACCGATGCCGCCGGCAAGAGTCCTGATTTTTTCTGATGCCAGAATGGAAGCGAGACTGATCCAATCGAATCCGCTTGTTGCTCTTGATCTCCCGTTGCGGGTCTTGACGTTTGAGCAAGGTGCCGGCGGACCGGCCAGGGTTATCTATAACTCATTCGACTATCTCGTTTCGCGCTACCAACTCGACCCTGGTCAGACAAGCACACTGCGGAAAGCTTATGAAAATGGTTTTGCGAAAGTAACGCAAGGCTTGCCGGAGGAAGCCATCACTTCTTTTTCGCGTGACGAGATGCAGCCCGATGGCATCGTCACCATTGAGAGCCCGTATGGATTTTCGGAAACACTCATGCGTGTCAGTACGGCAATAGAGGCACAGAACGACACGATGTATTTCGGGAGAGTCGACTTTCAGGCTGATGCCGCAAAGCAAGGCATTGATATACCACCCTCCCACATGATCCTGTTCGGCGCGCCCGGACCGGGAGGCAAGGCAATGGCTGATGCGCCGACCCTGGGACTCGATGGTTTTTGTCAGAAGTTCCTGGTATGGCAAGACGGCGACGGCCGCACCTTTCTTTCTTTTAATGATCTGCTGGCATTGGCCGAGCGTCAGGAGACAAACAAAACGATCGCCCTGCGAATAATCAATTTCAGACTGAACAAGACGTTCATGGATGTCCTGTCAGAGGACTGAGCGTCAACACCATCCCGATCCCACCGGCCAACCGTATCGGCCGCCAGAGCCAGGTATGGGTGCGGATGCCGCATGGCTGGAAAGTGGTGGCAGCACACATCAGCTTGCTTCAGGATCACACTGCCGCCACCTGATCCGCGCGGAGGTTCATGCATGGTTTAGGCTGATGGCCGCCGACTAGCCGTTCGAGGCGAACCCTTGCGAGCGAGCACTTCACTCGGGAACGGCAAACGCTTGAAGCGCTTCGACTCTCTTCTTTCGGGTTAGCTCAGCCCAGACCGCACAACACTGCCAATCTTCGGCCCGCAACTTCTACGTCGGTGCCTTCTTGATAGAATCCGCGGCCTTCTCCGCCATTGCGAGGACGGGCAGGTTGGTATTGCCGCTCATCACCGTTGGCATGACGGAAGCATCGACGACCCTGAGACCATCCAGTCCTCTGACCCGCAACTCGCTATCAACAACAGCGCCCTCGTCTGACCCCATACGACATGTGCCGACGGGATGGTAGACCGTTTCCGCGCGTGCGCGAATCCATTTGACAAGCTCCGCCTGACCGGAGAATGCGGCGATATCCATGTTGCGCTTGACGAGTTGCTTGAGCGGCGGTTGCTCGAATATTTCGCACATGCGTTCAACGCCACTTCGCATGTTGACCATATCCGATTCTTCCGAAAGAAACCGTGGATCAATGGCGGGAGCGTCAGATGGATCTGCCGTGCGTAATCTGAGCGTTCCCCGGCTTTTCGGGTGAAGATGGCACACCCGTGCGGCGAAACCGTGTGCTGCACGCTCGCCGGCAGGCGGATTTCGCAACGCGAGAACGAGATGCACCTGCCAGTCCGGAATCGAGGCATCATCAGCCGCCCAGAAAGCCCCGGCCTCGACCCCCTGGGATGTCGCCGGGCCCGTACCGCGCAGCATATATTGCGCACCTGCGAGTCCGCCCTTTAACAGACCAAGGTAGGGGGTCAGGGTTGTTGGCTCAGACGCTTCGACGCAAATTGGGCAGTCGAGATGATCCTGCAGGTTTTCTCCGACGCCCGCAGCGTCATGAACGGGCTTGATGCCGACTGAATTCAAATGATTGGCTGGCCCGATGCCCGACAGCATGAGCAATTGTGGCGAACCAATGGCGCCAGCGGCCAGCAACACTTCCCGATCGGCCAGAATTGTCGTCTCCTCGTTTCCCTGCCCAATCACGACGCCACGGGCGCGCGTGCCTTCGAAAAACAGGCGGCGAACCCCGCAATCGGTCAGTATGGTGAGGTTGCTTCGTCCCTTCGCCAGATCGAGATATTTGTACGCCCCCGAGCGTTGTCCGTTTGCAATGGTCAGTTCATAGAACCCCGCGCCGGTTTGGGACGTTCCATTGAATCCATTGTTTTCCGCCAACCCCGTCGCCACGGCGCTTTCTACGAACGCCCGGGAAATGGAATGTTGTAGCGTCCCATACGACAATTGAATAGGCCCGGAGTACCCCCTGTCCTTGTCCTGACCGTTACCGAGCAAGCTCGCATCCTCGATCTTTCGAAGATAGGGGCGCATGAATTCATAACTCCACGACGGCAACCCCTGGGCCGCCCAGGAATCATAATCCGCTGCATTGCCGCGAATCGCGATCATGGAATTGATGGCAGACGATCCGCCTACAACGCGCCCGCGGGGGATATAGATCTTTCTGTTATTCAGGTGCGCCTGGGGCTCGGTCCAGAAACGCCAGTTATATTTCGCACTCGTGTAGAGAACACGAATACCCGCAGGCATGCGCACAAAAACAGACGACGCGGGTGCTCCGGCCTCGATCAGCAGGACTTTCGTGTTGGCATCTTCACTCAAACGCGACGCCAGCACACATCCCGCAGAACCCGCTCCAACAACGATGTAGTCGTACACAGGATGTTTCATTCAGAACACGCCAGCAAAAGAGAAATGTGTAACACGTCAGGAGAATCGACGTCCAGTACAGATAACTGCCAAGAAAAACAACACTGATCAAGGCGAAGCTTTGAGCCCATCGGTCGCTTTGACAATCATCCCGAAATGCTTGATGAACGCCATGACATCAGGCTGGATGGCAACTTCTTCAGACGCTGAAGTCCTCCGTCAAGAAACACACTCCGGCTCACTTGG
>Ga0316187_10006084_pt1 | contig 10403 bp, 7 predicted proteins | sample CroRivburrow1_MG_FD_204927 | JGI IMG/M metagenome (GOLD analysis project Ga0316187, IMG submission 204927) | Coastal sediment microbial communities from Maine, United States - Cross River worm burrow 1 | ecosystem: Environmental > Aquatic > Marine > Coastal > Sediment | place: USA: Maine... | reverse complement strand
TTAACCCCTGCATCATTACATAAAGCAAATGGTCCACGAATGGCTGAATTCTCCATAATTTCGCTATTCTTCCCAATGTAAATTGACCCGTTTGTTGTATTTAATATAGCACATTCAACCTTGGCGCCACGTTCAACAAATATTTCATTGCTTCCAATAACTTGATTGGTTTTACTTATTGATTGCGATTTGCGTCCTTTTGTTATTATTTTAAAATCTTGTTCAATTGCATCTCCATTCATATTAAAAATATCATAGGGATGATTAATTTTAGTACATTCAGAAATTAATTGAATGGTTTTTCCTTCGGAACAAGTTTCTGGATTAAATTCAGAAACACACTTATCAGTAGTACGTAATGCACAAATGAAATCGTCACATTTAAGTACTTGTCCTGGGTCTAAGTTTTCAATTTCAGATAATAATTCAGCTGTAGGAATTAATGATCCATTGATAAAAATATTATCATCAGATGAGACAATGGGGTATTTTTCACTTAGGTAATCTTGAGTATAATACGAACATGTGCTCTTTAAATACTTCTCCCACTTTTCTTTAATGGTTAAAATACCTATCCGTATTTCTGCTACTGGTCTGGTAAAAGTTAATGGTAGTAATTGTTCCCAGGTTTTATCATCAAATAATATATAGTTCATTTTTCTTTTTATTCGTTTATTGTTTAAGCAAGTATAGAAATATTAATTGATGTTGCAAAATTGTTAGTTAGCTTATTAAAATATCCACTACTATATCACCTCCGGCTTACTGCCAATATCATTGTACCACTGGCATATTTGCCGAAATTTATTCAAAATTTCACAATAATATTATGTTTTTTAACCCCCTGAAAGAAGTTGGTGAAAAACTATATTACTCAACACAAGCTAGCACACGACCATGGCTGGCCATTATAGAATCATCAATTAATATTGCAGGGGCTTTTATTACCGATTTTTTAGTTTCATCAGCATACACTTTCCCTTCAAGTAAAACTACTATCAAGTTTTTTGTTTTCACTTCCTGTCCTTCTTTTAGTGTATAACTTATACCTTGATCCAATATTGCTTTTATATGTTTTTCTGATTTACCGGCATATTTTGCATGTTTACAAATTAATGGTTCAGCAATATTTTTAGCTGCTGTATTCCATAAACTTTCTTTTAATTCCAATGACTCAGCTAATAAACGTTGGAGTTTTATGTATTTAATACGTAATACGGTAACTGGTGTTTCTGCAGTAACTGTAGCTTTATTCACTGCGTTTGTAAGAACATTTATTACTCCTAAACTATCACCAGGACCACGCATTCTCAAAACTTTATCGCCTGCTGTCACTTGCAAAGTTCCACGCACAACAATAAATAAACTATCAGCAGGGGTATCTTCCTTAATTAAGTGCTCGCCCATTGAGTATACCTGATATTGAAATAACTCAACAACTTTTTCATATGTATCTTCCGTTACAGTTTTAAGCCATTGTATCTCACTTAATATTTCACGTATATTCGGAAGCTTTATATTTATAGGTGAATACATCAATTTCTTCAATCTTTCTTCAATACTCTCCTTCATTTTTGATGCTTCTTTTAAACTTACTCTACCATTTTTCTGCAAACGTTCAACAGTTCGCATTTCATAATTCAAAACGGTACGTATAGCTTGACGAGTGGATATAGCATTGTAAATGTCGATATAATTTTTCCTTATATTCCGAATAAAACTTTGGGCATAAACTTTATTCTTTTTAATTTCTTTAACCACAATATCTAAACCTCTTTCTTCCTCTTCCCTATCTGCATCCTCGCCCAAATGCCGATACATACTTTCAACTAATTTTAAGGATTCTTCTTGTGCCTCAAGAAGACCTCTGGCAGTATCGTAACTCACCGATAAACGTTCGAAAAACCAGCGTTTAGCTACTTTCCCAAACAACCAGCTATTTTGCATTAAAGCTAATAATCGAGGTGTTTTCCACAAGGCTTCAAGATCAGCTCTTTCAGACAAAGGTTTTGTTCCTCCGGCATCTAAACCATCATTTATAGCATCGGATAAATGCTGAACTGCCCCAGGCCCAATTAAACCTTCTTTAAACTGTCCCCAGTAACTACTTTTTTCTTTTTCCAGTATTCGACTTCGAGTTTCTGAAAGTGTATCAATTTTATCATCTTTTAATCCTGTATCTACAGGAATGTCAGGTAAAAATTCAGACACCGCATTCCAATTGGCTGTTTTTAAAAATTTATCCCCTTTTATTCTTTCTAAAGCATTTTCAGAACTTAATCTCAGGTAATGATTCGCATTATAAATCATTAAAGCTCTGGCAGGTTTTAATTTTGTTAAACCTAATTTATTAACCAACCAACCAATGGTTGTAGCATTTACAACTAAGGTAAGTAATACAATTCCAGCAATTAATGTTAAAAAGGTGCTACTTACTTCAACAGGAATATATTTTGGATCGATACCGGCAACTACTAATGCCAGAGCTAAACCGATAGCCCCGCGCAAAGCTCCCCACCAAAGTACATAGGCATCTTTTCTCGACAAACCATAACCCAAACGTTTCATGATAGGGAAAAACATTGAAATAACTAAAGCCCTAATGATATGTATTCCCACATAAATAATAAGTAAAATCAATAAGTTTGATGTTGAAACATCGGCTCGCAAAGCAATTACAACACCTACAATAATAAATATTAAAGTATTTGCAATATATGCTGCCAACTCCCAAAATTCATGTAAAAAATGCTCAACTCCAGGGCTAATTCTTGTTTTACCTACACTGGCCATTGCTAAACCTAAAGCCACCAAACCAAGCACTCCCGAAATATGGAAAAAGTCTTCAGCAATATAAAAAGTTAAATATGCTGCAACTACAATAACCGATATTTCAACCATAGCATCATTGAATACTCTTTTTACCCATGCTATGGTAACTCCACCAATAATAACTCCTAACAATATTCCTCCAACAGAAACTCTAAAAAATTCACCAATGGGTGATCCTCCTGTTGCAGCTCCTGTTAATCCCAAAAGAAAAACCATAAAAAATACAATGGCAGTACCATCATTTAATAATGACTCACCTTCTATTAAAGTTCCCAGTTTTTTACTGGCACCCAAACCCTTAAGTAAGGAAACTACAGCAACCGGGTCGGTAGCACTTGCCACAGAACCAAACATTAAAGCTAAGCTCCATGTCCAAGCCTGAAAACCAACACCCAAGTACTTTAACCCCATTACTAATGCACCGGTTAAAGCTAATGCTATGATAATACCAGGAATAGCTAATATTGATGCATTTGCCACTGATTTTTTAAAGGTGTGCACATCCATTGCAAAGGCAGCTTCAAATATTAAAGTAGGTAAGAACACAAATAAAATAAGATGCGGATCAATTTCACCTGCCCATTTTAAAGCTACATCGAAAGTATGAAAACTATGTTCAAATAAACCTATACGTGATAATACTCCCAAACATAAACCAAAAATTAAAAGGATTACCGTATAAGGTAAAAAGCTTTTACTGAAAAAATGGCGCATTGCCGCTCCTATAATCAAAGCAACAACAACAAAAAATAACGGCTCCATACCACCACCATGACTCTCTTCTGCATGTTCTTCATCGCCATGCATTTCAGAATCGACTAATTTGGTGTAATCGTGATTATCAACTTCAACATCTGAAGCAACATGGTTATCTGAGGTAATTACTTCTGAATGTTTTTGATGTTTAATAGTATCGTTACCAGCAAAAGTGGAAATAGAAGGAAGAGCTATTAAAAAAGCTACAACACACAATAATATTAGAATCCTATTATATTTCATGGTTACATTTATTTGTTTGACTCTCTAATATACTAAATAATAGGTAATTATTATAAAATAACCTTCAAATGATATAATTTGTTTTTACAAAAAACACAGATAAAGTTTAGTATTTTTTGTTGCACCCAACCAGGATAGACACACAAACAATTCAATTACAGATGCTTATTTACCTTTATGTGTATATTTTAAAATATTTATATGAATATTTTTGTATATATAAGTTTATAGTATATATTTGTATTGTAAGGTTTATTATAAGATTTAAAATATCAGTAAATATGATACCGAAAGAATTAGTTAAGGGAAGTTTGAAATCAATTGTTTTAAAGCTATTGAGTGAAAACAACAGGATGTATGGATACGAAATTACACAAAAGGTTGAAGAGCTTAGTCATGGGAAAATTAAGCTAACCTACGGTGCTTTGTATCCGATATTGCATAAACTCGAGAAAGAAGGTGCTGTAATAACAGATTCGGTAGTAGTTAACAACCGTAACAGGATATATTACAAGTTAACTAAAAAAGGAAATGTTAGTGCAAAAGAGCGTATTAAAGAACTTGAGGAATTTATGCAAACCATAAAAATTCTGCTTAAGCCCCAACTTGGTTTTGAATCATGTGTATGCTAAATGAAAACCAAATAGCATTAGTTATATCAGATGTGAAAAGTGCAGGGATAAACTATTCACACCTGAGTACCGATTTAATCGATCACATTTGTTGTGACATTGAATCGCATATGGATCAAGGTATTCCTTTTGACACAGCCTACAAAACGGTAAAAAAGGAATTTGGCATTATAGGGTTAAAGCAAATACAGCAAAATACCTTAATGTTAATTGATAAAAATTACAGAATTATGAAAAAATCGATGAAAGTAATCGGCGTAGTAGCCATGTCCCTGATGGCATTTGGAGCTTTGTTTAAAATCATGCATTGGCCCGGAGCTTCAATTATTTTAACCCTGAGTTTCTTCTTCACCACATTGGTGTTTTTCCCATCACTGCTTTTAATAATGTTTAAAGAAGCAAATAACAAAAAGCATGCAATTCTATACTTAGTTTCATTTATTGGAGGCGTAAGTTTTATGGTTGGTGTATTGTTTAGAATTATGCATTGGCCTGGTGCTCAAATTCTTATATTTATTGGCATAAGCATGCTGGCCTATTTACTTTTGCCTATGATACTAATTAGTAAACTTAAGCAAGCCAATTCAAAACCAGGAATTGTATGGCTTGGTGTTTTACCTTTAATCATTTATGTTAGTGGTATACTATTTAAAATAAATCTTTGGCCAGGAGCAAGTATATTATTAGCTGTAGGTAGTATTTTTCTTATCCTTGTATTCATCCCCTTTTATTATAGTAGTAATATTCGAAATTCAAACCATCCGCGGGTAGACTTTTTATTTGTTATAATTGCTCTCTCCTACTTTGTAATATTCAGTTTTTCATTACGAATGAATCATTCAAGAGGCGAACACAACTACCAAGACATTCAAAAACAATCGTTTAAGCAATCGGGAATGTTTTTTGAAAAAATTAATCAGGAAAAGATAGGCAAAGTAGCAGATTCAAGTATTATTGAACTTAATGATCTTTCAGATGAGCTAATAATTAGTATCGAGGAAGTAAAAGTTGCTATTGTAAAAGGCAATAACAAAACCAATCGGTTAACAGCTCTGGCATTATTAAAATCGGACCACCCCTTGCAACACCCTTATGAAGGCATTGATTATTTACTACCAAGTGAACACCCTAACTCACCAATAATTGAGTTAGACAATAAAATTGATAAATATATAGTACAAATAAAAAAACACCCAGATATAAATAAAGAGCTACTAAATGAAATTATGAATTTCAAATTAGTTTTGAATGATTTTAATTATCAGTATGCTAAATCAGCCTTAAAGCTCCTAACATTTTTTCAATACCAATTGCATTTATGCAATTACAAGCTTATCAACTCAAATATTAACCAAATAGTTTCACAATAGCCATGAAAAAATCGAGTTATATACTAGGAATTATAAGTATTTGCATCATTTTAATTGCAACTATTTTTAAAGCAATGCATTTTCCAGGTGCAAGTATTCTGTTAACATTAGGTCTTGGGTTTATATCATTTGCATTTTTACCTACGGCCTATTTTAATCTTAGAAAAACAACAGAAGACAAACTTTTAAGGTTTGTATATTTAAGTGCATTTATATCATTTTTTGTTGGTTTTATAGGAGTTTTATTTAAAATAATGCATTGGCCAGGAGCAGGTATATTAGTGATAATAGGCGTACCTCTACCTTTTGTTTTATTTCTTCCGGCCTATATCTATTATCATAATAAACGCAAACTAAAAACTGATACATATTTTTTTGCTATTCTTTTATTTATGATTTATTTAGGTGTATTTTCTACCTTCCTGACTTTAAACTATAGCAAAAAATATATTTACACAGATATAAGTATAACTGAAATTGTAAATTTGAATAATAGAAGCCTAGAAAGCCTTTATAAGCCAAGCAAAACCTGCTATAATTTAATTGAACAGATTGAACTATTAAAAACACAACTTGTAAAAAGCACAGGAGAAGCTACCCATGAGTCTATTATAAATAAAAAAATCATAAATTATAAAGCCATTATTAAAAAGGATGTACATATTAATATTTATCATGATGCTGCAAAAGAGTTTCACAGTTTTAATATGTTGTTTGAAAAATATGCACAAACAGTATCAATAGTTCCTGAAGCTAATCGGCTAATTAATGAAATTAACATGCATCGAGTAAGAAAGCATCAGGAGGAATATGCAGCAATAGCAAATTTACCCCTATTTTCAACTCTTAATGTTTTAACCGATTGGCAAAATAAAATTTTGTTAATAGATTTTATAAAAAACGAAAATATCTAAGAATTTCCTATAAGAAAATAAGAACGTATTTTCTTGACTGATTCTATATTAAGCCGACTTAATTTATCCCATGAGTCGGTTTTTTATTTATCGATACATGCAATTATTAACCTAGTCGTTGTATCAATTTAGAAATTGATTATGATGGCTGAGAAAAGATTATACTTGAACTCTGTAAGGAGGTTAAAGCTTTGTTGTTTAATGATTAAAAAATCAATACATTTATAACATCAAATTAATAGTTTAAAACTCACACATATGATGAAGAAATTATTTGTACTAGCTTTTGCAGTTACATGTATAATGAGTATGCATGCACAAGTTTTTAATACTGCCACAACATTAAAAAAACAAACACTTTCGCTTGGTATTGAACCTGTTATTGTTGCCGAAGGGAATAATGATTTAAGGCTATTTGGCCATATTGGATACGGATTAAAAAAAGGCATTGACTTATCGGCCAAAGTTGGCTTTTTAAATGGGTACAAATACCTGGGAGCAGATGTAGAATTTGCTTTAGGAAAACATTTTTCAGCAAGTGGAGGAATTCATTCTGCAAGTGATTTTGGTTTAGATGGAACTTTTTTGGGAACCATTAACCCAGCAAAAAACGTTGCTATTTATTCAGGTATTGACGCAGATATTCAATTTGCTGATGAATTACAAATACCAATATGGATACCCATTGGAGTTGAAGTATTTATTAAAAAGAAAGTAGCTTTTATTCTTGAAGGATCGATAGGTGTTTACGACAATGCCTGGAATATGATTGGCGGAGGTATTAATTACTATTTTTAACCAATAAATACCAAAAGTAATAAGAGTACTTTTTGGGTTGAGGCTTTAATTTATTTTGGTACTTTAAACCCATCCATAAAAGGTATCTTAAAAACCATTAAAACTAAAGCATAACCTGGATTCAGTTTAATAGTTTCAATAGCTTCTTTCCATTTTTTTCAAGAAAAATAATTTGGGCATCATTTATACTAGCTAATTCGTTAGTATTAATAATTCTTATTTTTTATCTTTAGTTTATTAGTGTTTGATATTTCCAATTCATTTTACCAATATAAAATATCTAATATTGAAAAACAGAATATAGCTTGATATTAATAGACTTTTAATATAGCCATTTTAAGCAATAGTTTAAAAACTTATAAGTTGTGAATCTATAAGTAAAGTTTTATAAAACATCGCTAGATAAAAATTCGAACTCAGATAAAAGGCTTTTGAATTTATGTTTTATTTTATTTACTCCCCCCGTAACATTTGATTCAATATTTAAAGGCATAACCGGATCATGCAAACTCATGCGTAATAAAAACCAGCCTTGTTCATTAGAGTTTAAGCATTTTACCCTAATCCCTTCAAAATTTACTTCTTCTTTTTCCCACCCATCTATAGAATTAACTAATGATTGTAGTTTCTTAATTACTGTATTACCGTACGTTAAAAAATCTGAACTGTTAATTTTTAAGCGAAATTCTTTACTTTCAACAGGGTGTGGTAAATCACTAATTAAATTGCTTAGGTTTTTATTGTGGTTACGTAATTGAGCCATTTTAATTAAAAGTTTAGCGACCAAGTACGCTCCATCATCTAAAAAAAAGTTTTCTTTTAATGCTGCATGGCCCGAAGTTTCAATTGCCAACCACGATTCTTCACCAGCTTTGTTTAATTGAATGGCTTCGTTTATAACATTTTTGTAACCTCGCTTAAACCTATGGTGTTTTCCTTTTAGCTTATGGTTTATAAACCATGCTAAACCATCTGATGTTATTGAATCGGTAACAATAGTACTGCCCGGATGTTCCTCGAGAATTACGGATGAGATAAGTGCTATTAAAGCATTTCTATTTATGGGTTTCCCTGTATTATCTACAATGGCTGAACGATCAACATCGGTATCGAAAATGATTCCAAGATCAGCTTTATTTTCAAGTACCGCTTTGCATATTGAGTCCATGGCATCAGGATCTTCAGGATTTGGAATATGGTTAGGGAATCGGCCATCAGGATTTAAAAATTGACTACCAGATATATCTGCTCCTAAAGGAAGCAATACCTTATTTGCAAAAAAGCCGCCAGCTCCATTACCCGCATCAACAATTATTTTTGTACCTGCCAATGGCTCGTTATATGACCTTGCACTATTTACCTTTGCTCGTATATTATTAACCAACTGATTTGAATATTCGGAAATAAAATCATAAGCACGCTCCTCACCTTTTGATGCAACAGTTCCAAAATCGTTTTTTTCAGCTATGGCCAGAATATCTGAAATATCAGCTTTATCAAGTCCACCATGTTTGGTAAAAAACTTCAACCCATTGCGATTAAAAGGCAGGTGACTCGCAGTTAGCATCACTCCTCCTTGCACCGATATATTATCACTTAAAGTTGCCATGAACATAGCCGGTGTTGAAGCTAAACCACAATTAAATACATTTGCTCCACTATCTATAATACCTTTCGAAAAAGCAGCTTTTAATGCATTTCCAGAGATTCTAGAATCCATACCCACAGCAATATTAACATTTTTAAAACCTTTGGTACGTAACCATTGTGTAAATGATTTTCCTAATACCTCAACCACTTCAGAAGTTAAGTTTACTAACTCACCTTTCACACCTTCAAGGGCAATACCTCTTATATCAGATCCGTTTTGTAGCTTTTTCCAATTTACCTTCATAGCCTATATAATTTTACTACAATGAAGGTATTGAATAATTCAGTGAATGCAAAAACTAATTCAACCGGAAGTATCCTTTATTGCGGAATATTCAGGTAAGGTAACCTTACTTAAGGAATAGTAAAATGAATACTGTTATTTACCCAGTAAAAATAAATATTATTGCTCAATCTGAAAAAGTAATAAGTTTTCCTTCAATGGTAACTTTTGAAAAACCAAATTCCTTCTTTATCCATTCTATAGAATCTTTATGGTAGAAGAAAACGTGTGTGCGGTCGTTCATGTAATACCAATTATGAAAAGTAATGCTTGGTTCATAAATGTGGGTTAAGCAATAAAGTTTTCCTTTGGGTTTTAATAAACTCCTTAATAGGGCAAACTCTTTATTCGGTTCATGAAAATGCTCCATAACCTCACAACAAGCAATATAATTGTAAGTATCTTCTAGTAAATTAGGTTGTATATGAAAAAATGGGTCGTATTGCTTTATTTGAAAACTATTATCATCTAAAATTTTTGAAATAACCGGACCTGTGCCCGCCCCAAAATCAAGACCAGTATGTTTTTGCGAAAAATCGTTTAGAATTGCGGAAGTAATAGGTGAAACAAACTTTTGATATCCTTCATCTTCCACATTATTATTATGTGATTGGTAACGGGCTTTTTCATCTTGCGGATTAAGCAAGAATTTACGATCAATAAAAATACCTGAGCAATTCTCACATTGGTAGTATAGCAAATTCTTTTTATCGTAAAAAACCGATCCTGCATGTTTGCATAATGGACAAGTATTTAATTTTGATTGGGACGTATCTGTCATATATACTAAACTCTATTTTAATCTAAAAAATTTTATCTCATAAAAACAAACAAATAATTCCTTCCCCTTCTTTCAAACAACCTCTCCTGTGAAGAAAAAAAAAGACTTTAACTATTGGGAGTTCTTTTATTATGAAAGATGATT
>Ga0316187_10006080_pt1 | contig 10406 bp, 8 predicted proteins | sample CroRivburrow1_MG_FD_204927 | JGI IMG/M metagenome (GOLD analysis project Ga0316187, IMG submission 204927) | Coastal sediment microbial communities from Maine, United States - Cross River worm burrow 1 | ecosystem: Environmental > Aquatic > Marine > Coastal > Sediment | place: USA: Maine... | reverse complement strand
CGGAGTCCAAGGTCTTCTCGGCCAGCGGCAAGGATCGGGCAGCCATCCTCATGGGCGGGATGGAGGCCGACGGCGCGTTCTGGTACGACGAGGAGATCGGTGGATACGAGACCTCGGAGTACTACGCCGAACCGGAATGGCTCGATCGCTTCAACGATCAGAAACTCCTGGATGTGAGATTCGGTCAAGTTTGGGAACCTCTTCCGTTAGCGGCCGAAGCCATCGAGGAGCTTCAGCTTCAGAAGCTCGAGTTCGGACCGCTTCTCAAAGAGCTGCCGCTGTCCTTCGGCCCTCCACGACCCGCACCCGACGAGAGTTTCTACTCTGCGGTCCGCGACTCACCCTGGTGGAACGAGTATCTGGCTCAGTTCGCCCAGTTCGTCATCGAGGCCGAGGGCCTGGGAACGGACGGCAATCCAGATCTCCTCGCCCTGAGCTTCTCGGCGTCGGATTATGTGGGCCATGATCACGGGCCGAACAGCCGGGAGTACATCGATGTTCTCCTGCGCTTGGACCTAGCGCTGGGTGACTTGCTGGATTTCATCGACGAGCGGGTGGGACTCGAGAACACGCTCATCGGTTTGAGCGCCGACCACGGCGTGGTGCCGGTCCCCGAGGTGCGCCACGACCAGGGCCTGGCGGGTCAGCGAGTGGGCTCGGAGACAGTGGTCTGTCTACAGCAGGTCGGCGAGCAACTGGCGATCAAGTACGGCGTGGACAAATGGCTCGTGCCAGGGCCAAGATTGGTCCCTGGCCTGATCGAGCTGACAGGTCGACCACGACCCGAGCTGGAGGAAGAGACCGCTGCTCTCCTAGAGCAATGTCCTGCGGTCGAAGCGATATGGGTTGGCTCAGAACTGCTGCAGGAGGTCGACAAGAGCGATTATGCCCGGTGGTTGTACGCCAACAGCTACTACCCCGAGCGCAGCCCCGACTTCTTGATCCAGTTCGAGAAGTACGCCATGCCGTCGGTGGGCCTTGCCACCACCCATGGCTCGGCCTACGACTACGACACCCACGTGCCCCTCATTGTCCTGGCCCCGGGCCTGGAACCCGAGACACTGGACATACCCGCTCGAACGGTCGATCTGGCCCCGACGCTGGCCAACTTGTTGGGTATCCCGGTTCCGGATGAAGTCGATGGCCGGCCCCTTGTCGAGGTCGCGACTCCCTCCCCCTGACCCCTCAAAAGTAGATCGGTAGCGCGTTCTTCGTGGCGCTCTCGAAGATCAGCGAGGTCTCGAGATTGGCGACCTCGCGGCGGGTGGTGAAGGCCTCGAGCGCCAGGTCTCGAAGGTGCTCGGCATCACGGACAGCCACCTGTACCAGAAAGTCCTTGTCCCCGGTGACGTGATAGACGGCAATCACCTCTTCGATGCCGAGGGCATGCGCGCGAAACGACTCGACGGCTTCCCTGGTGTGCCTCTTGAGTCGGACTCCGATCATCGCTTGCAGGCCGATCCCCACAGCCTTGGGGTCGAGCTCGGCATGAAAGCCCACGAGCACGCCCTCTTCGCGGAGCTGCCGGACGCGCTCCCAGCAACTCGAAGGGGATAGATGGACCAGAGCGGCCAGCTCTTTGTTGGAAAGGCGACCATTGTTCTGCAAGGCCTCCAGAATGGCGAAGTCGATTCGGTCGAGGGAGCTATTCATGGCTGACTTTCGTAGGAAATTCGTTGGACAGGTGTTGATAAGAAGATTATTCTATATAGATATAATGAACAAGAAGGATCTTCTTCCTTGAAATACACACTTGAAACAAACGCCGTTCACGCTGGCAGAGAGGACTTCATGCAGGAAGGCGTGCACGCACCGCCCCTGGATTTGTCCTCCACCTACCCTCTGCAGGACCTGGGCGAGGCGACCGCCAGCCTTGATGCGATGGCTCACGGTTGTCATCCGGAGGGCAACCCGATCTATGCTCGTCTCCACAATCCAACAGTGGATCGATTCGAGCGAGCTCTTGCCGGGCTGGAGGGAGCCTCTGAGGCGGTGGCCTTCTCGTCGGGGATGGCCGCAATCACTGCGAGCCTCATGGCGGCGCGGGAGCGGGGCGGGCATGTGGTGGCGATTCGCCCGCTCTACGGTGGTACCGATCATCTCCTGTCGAGTGGCCTACTGGGGTTGGATGTCACCTGGGCCAAGCCCGGACAGGTCGCAGAGTCGCTCCGACCTGACACGGCCCTGGTCGTTATGGAGACTCCGGCCAATCCGACACTGGAGCTGATGGATATCGCCGCCGTGGTCGAACAGGCTGGAGCAGTCCCTGTGCTCGTCGACTCGACGTTTGCTACCCCGGTCCTGCAGCGCCCGCTGGAGTTGGGAGCTACCTTCTCCCTGCACAGCGCGACGAAGTTTCTGGGAGGGCACGGAGACGTGGTGGCTGGAGTTGTGGCCACGAACGACGAGTGGGCCTGCGCATTGCGCCGCATCCGCGTCGCAACTGGAGGGATCCTCCACCCACTGGGCGCTTACCTCTTGCATCGGGGGCTGCAGACCCTGCCCGTGCGAGTCAAAGCAGCGCAGAAGTCGGCGCGGGTTCTGGCAGAGCGACTGCTAGATCACCCTGCGGTCGAGAAGGTGATGTTTCCTGGCCTGCCGGGTTGTGATCCGCACCAGTTGTTGGGCCGGCAGATGTCGGGCCCCGGTGCGCTCCTGGCGTTCGAGGTGAATGGGGGGCGACAAGAGGCGGCCAAAGTGTTGCAGGGAGTTCGCCTGATGACGCCAGCGGTCAGCCTCGGCTCGGTAGACAGCCTGATTCAGCACCCGGCTGGCCTGACCCATCATGTCGTGGCCCCCGAAGCGAGGGCGACATGCGGTGTCTCCGAGGGACTGCTCAGAATCTCTGTCGGTCTCGAGAACGTCGAGGATCTCTGGGCCGACATCTCCGTCGCCCTGGACCTAGGCGACATAGACCGTCTTGATGTTGACGAACTCGCGGATGCCGAACGAGCCGAGCTCGCGACCGTAGCCTGAGCCCTTGATGCCCCCGAAGGGCAAGCGCGGGTCCGACTTCACGAAGGCGTTGACGAAGCAGGAGCCGGCTTGCAGTCGCTTCGCCGCGATCTCCTCTCCTCGAGCGACATCTCGCGTGAATACCGCCGCCCCCAGTCCGAAGGCCGTGTCGTTGGCTACGCGGATGGCTTCCTCTTCGTCGGCGACCGGTAGCACGGCGGCAACCGGGCCGAACAGCTCCTCCTCATAGGCGGCCATGCCCTTGGTGACCCCGGTGATCACTGTCGGTGGATAGTAGGCGCCTGGGCCTTCCGGCACTTCACCACCCAACAGACAGTGAGCTCCGGCGTTGAGGCTGCGCTCGACCTGGTCGTGTAGCTCGTCACGCAAGTCGGCCCGTGCCATGGGCCCGACCTCGGTGTCATCCAGCATGGGGTCGCCGACCTTCTGGTGTGTCATGAGATCTACGAGGCGCTGCTCGAACTCTTCTCGAATCGCGTGCGGAACGATGAAGCGCTTGGCTGCGATGCAGCTCTGGCCGGTATTGAGGATACGGCCGGTGACGCAGGCTGCGACCGCGAGGCCCAGATCGGCGTCCTCGAGGACCACATAGGGGTCGCTTCCTCCCAACTCCAGGACCGTCTTCTTGAGAAGGGAGCCAGCCAGGGCTGCTACCTGCCGACCGGCGGGCGTGCTGCCCGTCAGGGTCACGGCCTGGACCCGCGGGTGCTCGATGGCGGCGCCTGCAGCCCGACTGCCGAGGACCAAGGTCCGGAAAACGCCCTCGGGATAGCCCGCATCCTGGAAGAGAGTCTCAATGGCGAGAGCACAGCCTTGCACATTGCTCGCATGCTTGAGCGCTGCCGTGTTGCCAGCCATCAGCGCCGGAGCCGCGAAGCGCAGCACCTGCCAGAAGGGGAAGTTCCAGGGCATCACCGCCAGTACGACGCCCAAGGGCTCGAAGCAGACGTAGCTCTTGGTGGCATCTGTCTCGACGATCTCGGGCGACAGATGAGTCTCGGCATTCTCCGCGTAGTAGTCGCAGACCCAGGCGCACTTGTCGACCTCGGCCCGGGCCTGGGTGATCGGCTTGCCCATTTCGCTCGTCATGAGCTCGGCGAGTCCGTCTCGACGGTCGCGAAGAAGACCACCGACCCGCTTCAGAAGCCTCGCTCGGTGCTGGAGGTCTGTGAGGCTCCACTCGAGGAAGGTGTCGTGGCAGCCGGTGAGAACCTCGTCGACCTCCCCCGAGGTCATCTCGTCGTAGGTAGCAATCAGTTTGCCGGAAGCGGGGTTCAGGCTTTCGAGTGTCATGGCATTCCCTTGTCTACTTGAGAAACATGGCGATCACCAGGCAGAGGGCGAGCACCGCGTTGGTAGCCAGATTCCAAATCACGTTGGCGCCGAGTGCGGGCAGAGGCACAGTCTCCTGTGGAGATCCGAGCGCCCACCGTGTCGGAGCGATCAACGCGAGGCTGGGAAGACAGGCCAGAAGAGAGATCGCGGGAAGAGCGCCGTATGCGACTGCGGCGACGAGGCTGGCGGGAACAACCCACCCGATGACCACATAGGCACGAGCCGCGCCAGTGCGGCCCAGGAGACGCACCAGGTTCCTGCGCCCACCTTCCTGATCAGCTCTCTCGTTGGGGAATTCGTTGAGCAGAAGGAGATTGAAAGTCATGAAGAACGGCGGGATCGAGGCTGCCACGGCCGCGGCCCCGAGCTCGCCACCTTGAACCATGGCGGTGCCCAGGACGGGAAGGGTCCCCAGCCCGAGACCGGCGAAGATCTCACCGACGTAGGCCCGAGAAAGTAGATCGCTGTAACCCAGCACACTGACGGCGCCCAAGACGAAGATCGGTAGCAGCTTCCAGCCGAACAGAAAGAAGAAGTAGACGCCGATCACCAGCCCCAGGAGAGCAGCGCCGAGGCCCAGGTAGAGAGCCGCGCTGGCCGGGAGCGCACCGGAAGGCAGAGTGCCGCTGCCCCCGCTGAAAGGGGTGCGCTCGGTGGCCAGGTCGATACCACGTCGGAAGTCGCTGTACTCGTTCAGCGAATTGACCGATACGTGCATGGCGGTAAGGCCGATGAGGGCCAGGAGCGTGTTGATCAGATCGAAGGCGCCATCGTAGGCCCCCGCCGCCGCACCTACCGCCACCAGAGTCACCGGTAGCAGCAGGAACTTGGCGCGAGCGATGCCGAGGAAAGCCTTCATGAGATGGCTCCACGTGGGACTGACCAGTTAGTAGTTGGCACCCTCCCACTCGTCGCCCAGACACATACCGAGCTCCCGGGCGGTGCATACGGTGTCGGAGTCCAGGGGAACGGTCTTCATGCGACTCGTCGCTTCGGTCAGGGGGACGGTCTTGACCGTCGGCGGGTCGAGCGCCACCATGACGTTGGTCTGACCCTCCGCCAGGACCCGGACCGCGGCAGCCCCGAATCGCAAGGCGAGGACCCGGTCGCGGGCGGTGGGTGTGCCCCCCCGCTGCAGGTGTCCAAGGACCACGGTGCGAGTCTCCTTATCCGTGCGTTCGGCGATCTGATGGGCGACCTGCTCACCGATGCCACCGAGTTGGATCTCCCGGCCCAACTCCTTGGGTCCTTGGGCCACCATCTCGCCGCCCACGGGTCGAGCCCCTTCGGCCACCACGACCAAGCTGAAGCGGCGTCCTCGCGCCTCGCGGCTCATGATCTTCCGGCAGACGATGTCGATGTCGAACGGGATCTCTGGTATGAGGGTCACATCGGCGCCTCCGGCGATGGCGGCGTGAAGAGCGATCCAACCCGCGTAGCGCCCCATGACCTCCACGGTAAAGACCCGTTCGTGGGCCTCGGCGGTCGAGTGGAGGCGATCCACGGCTTCGGTGGCCACCGTGACGGCAGTATCGAAACCGAAGGCGACGACAGTGCCTGCCAGATCGTTGTCGATGGTTTTGGGCACACCGACAACCGGAATCCCTTTGTCCGCCAGGCGGTGCGCGATGCGCATGGAGCCGTCACCACCGATGGCGATCATGGCGTCGAGGCCGAGCCGGTGGAAGTTCTCCACCAATTCGTCGGACCGGTCGATCGTGGTCTCGGTGCCGTCGGGCAGCGTCATCGGCATCTCGAACGGGTCGCCCTTGTTGGCCGTGCCCAGGATGGTGCCTCCCAGATGGGTGATGCCGCGGACGCGACCGTGGTCGAGTATTTCGATCTTGCTGGTGTCGAGAAGTCCGGCGTAGCCCTTCTGAATGCCGACCACCTCCCAACCGCGCCGAATGCTGGACAACACGATGGCCCGAAGAACGGCATTGAGCCCGGGCGCGTCTCCGCCTCCCGTGTTGACGGCGATGCGGCGGATCTTGTCAGCGGTCATGGAGGCTCCTCTGGGAAGGCGGCAATCAGTGCACGAGTCTATCCCGGTCGCTGCCCTGAGGTAGAGTGCCGCCCGGAGAGCGAGCCATGTCGGAAGAGCCGAATCGAGAAGAAGCCACATCCGAGCGGGTGGCCTTCGCCTTCCGCCCCTGGGTGCGACGCAGCTGTCGGAAAGCGATGGTCTGGGGAGTCGGGGTCGTGGCGCTTCTGGGTGGGGTGGCCTGGTTCTTCAAGACCCCGGGCTCCGCGCCACTCGGCCGGGCCTTCGGGGTGCTGCTGTTCTACGGTGTGCTGTTCTGGTTGACGCTTTTCAAGATCTGGTGGACGGCTGGCAAGCCGGCCGTTCTGGTCGGGAGGAACTTCCTTTCCTACCAACCCCTGCACACTTTCCGTGTGCGCCGGATTCCCTATGCTCGCGTGCTCTCCAGTGCGCCTCGCAAGGAGACAGAATCTCTGCGCATCGTGCACGAGAAGAAGCCCAACCAGGGCCGCGAGTTCTTCCTGAACCTGGCGGTCGTAGACGGACGCCACTCGTTTCTCGACCTGCTCGGCGAGCGCCTCGAATCCGCCGGCCTCAAACCCGTACCGAACGAGCCCAACAGCTGGTCCCGCCCTGGCTGGCAAGAACCGGGCGTAGGGCAATAGGGCGTAGGGTTTGAGACAGCCGATCGACCCAGGAAGCACCCTCGTCTGCGGCCTCACCCGACCATGCCCCTCCGACGAGGGAGACCCATGGCCCGATCTACCACCCTCGAGACACATCGAGATTCCGACTACTGACTCACCCCCTAGGCCCCTACTGCCCCCTAAGCCCTTATGCCCCTGTTGGTGCCCGAGGTTCGTTCGGGTGGTTCGACAGGGGGTGCCGAATCGAGCGCAGCGCAAGGACCTTCATAGAGCACTAGAGATCCCGCGCGATGATGAGACAAGGTGGCGGCCCGCCCATTGCAGTCTGAGTAGCCGACGCCGTCCCCCTGCGAACCACCCGGACGAACCTTCAGGTCACAAACGTATTGCAGGGATGAACCAACGGCCGGCACGGGTGAGGCCGCAGACGAGGGTGCTTCCTGGTTCGATTGCCCGTCTCAACCCCGGGGCGCCGGCCGCTTCAAGACTCGAGGATCTCGTTGACGAAGGTCTTCCAGTCGGAACGGGCGGCGTGGGCGCGGTCGGAAGACCATTCGGGGTCTCGGGTGTAGCTCACGGGAGTACCGCCGCGCAGTGACGTCGAGCCGGGCTCGAGACCGGCGGCGGCGAGACGGGCGATGCCGGCGAGCCCCGGCTCTTCCTCCGTTGATACCTCGACCCTGACTTGTGTCAGATCCGCGATCAGATCCACGAGAGCCCGAGAGCGGGTCAGCTTTCCACTCAGGCGAAAGACCTCGGCAGGAGCTGCTGCCGCAAGCGTCTCGAAGCAATCCACGACCCGCATGGCCACGCCGACGAGCACACCATCGGCAAGCTCACGAGGCGAGGTGTGAGCACCGGTCTCCTGGACAACTGTTCGGATCTCGGGTCGCCACCAGGGTGTACCGAGCCCGGCCAGAGCGGGCAAAACGCGTGGGAGGCGTTCGGGCTCCAGCGGCCGCTGTCCCCACCTTTCGGGCCCCAGGCCGGTCACGCCGGAGATCCAATCCATTGCGGAGCCGGCGCTGTTGACGGCCCCTTCGAGCTGGAAGTGTCGTTCCGACGAGGAGCTGGCGAGGACCGCTGAAAGCAACTCCGGATGGCGGAGAAGTCGGTCCCCGGTTCCTGTAAGCACGAAGGCTCCCGTTCCGAAGTGGGCTGTGGTGATGCCCTCCTCCCACCCACCGTGCGCCAGCAGGGCCGCCTGTTGATCGCCGGCCAAAGCGGTCAGAGGTATTCCCTTCCACTCAGCCCGATGGCCGACCGAAGGCATGATCTGCGGTAGGGATGCTTCGGGAACCTCGAACAGATCGCAAAGCGCCGGATCCCAGGCGTCGGCCTCCAGGTTGTAGAGCAGGGTGCGGCCGGCGTGCCCACCTTCGGTCGAGGGCTCGCCCGCAAGATGGTGCATGAGAAAGGCATCAAGGGTTCCCGCTACGACCTCGCCGGCCTCAGCACGACGGCGGAGACCGGGCTGGGAGCTCAACAGCCGGCTCAGCTTGGGTGCGGCGTAGTAGGGAGACAGGCGCAGTCCTGTGCGGGAGGCAACATCCGAGGCATGTTGGGCGAGATCTTCGACGACACCTGTGGCACTGCTGTCCTGCCAGGAGATGGCCGGGGTCAGGGCACGGCCGTTGGACTGCTCCCAGAGCAGGCAAGTGGACCGCTGGCAGGTGACGCCGATGGCAGCGAGAGGCCCGGCTTCTTGGAGACGATCCAGTAGGGCCTCGACTGTCTCGAGCAGCGCATGCGGATCGTGTTCGAAGGACGCGCCTTTGGCGTCGACCTCGACCGGCAAAGATGTGCTGAGTCGGCAGCTTCCGTCCAGGGAGTAGAGCCCGCCCTTCGCGAGAGTGGATCCGAGATCCACAGCGGCCAGAGAGAAATCTTTCGAGGTCATCGAGCGGACCTGGCGAGACTCTTGCGGAGCCTGCCTGGGTAGTCGGTAAAGATACCGGCGGCACCTCGGTGCACCACATTGCGGGCGAGGAATGGCCGATTGATCGTGTAGACGAGGGGTGGTTTGCCGGCTTTGGCCGCTGCCAGCAGGAACTCACGACGAGCGAGCTTCCGATGGCAATGCACACTGAAGGAGTCCAACTCGATCGCGGCTTCCAGGAGGGCGCCCGGTTTGCGATCCCCGATCGGTGCGACCCGATACTCAGGCAGCCGCGCCTTGAGCTCGGCTAGAAGAGACCAATCGAAGCTGGACAAAAGAATCTGGTGTCGCCCATCGAGGGCTTCGGCCAGGGTGTTGCTGATGGCCTTTGGATCGGCGCCGCGGCGCTTGATGTCGAGAATCAGGGGCTGGGACTCCGGTAGGGCCCTGAGGATCTGCTGGAGTGTGGGTGCCTCGATGCCACTGCCCTTTCGTAGCGCTCGCTGAAAGCGGTACAGGGTCAGAGACTCGACGGGCGCCTTGCGCTGCAGTCCGGCTCGCAGCTCGACATCGTGAAAGGCGATGAGTCGGCCGTCACGGGTCAGCCATAGGTCGAGCTCGATGACGTCAGCACCCTGCTCGACCGCCAGCAGGAAGCTCTCGAGTGTGTTCTCGGGGGCCTCTCCCGAGGCTCCGCGGTGGGCCAGGATCCAGGGTGGGGAGGGCAGGTCGAAGGTCTTCACCTCGGGTCATTCTGCCCGATGGTAGAAGCTGGCTGCAAACGGGGTGCGAGATAGAGGCTGGCGGTACAATCCTCTCTATGCCGAAGCTCGCCCCGCTACCGACGCCGAGTGACCGACTCTCGATACCTGGGTTCACCATCGGGCATGGATCCGATACCCAGGGCATGACCGGCGTGACGGTCCTTCTCTGCCCGGAAGGAGCCACTGCTGCCGCCGAGGTGCGGGGAACCGCGACCGGTACCCGACAGTTCGACTCCCTGAATCTCACCCACAGTCTGGCGAGCAAGGCCCACGCGGTGGTATTGGCGGGGGGCAGTGGTTTCGGCCTGTCGTGTGCCGACCTGGTCGTTGAGCATCTGGAGCGCGGCGGCTTTGGGTTCGACACCGGGCTCGGGGTGGTGCCGTTGGTACCGACCGCCATCCTCTTCGATTTGGGCTTCGGTGACCCGGCCGCCCGTCCGGGCTCCGATCTGGTGGAGGCGGCGCTGTTCTCTGCCGCTTCCGGTCTGATCACCTCGGGCAGCCTCGGGGCGGGGACAGGTGCCACCGTCGGCAAGGCTCTGGGGCCTGCCAGCGGCATGAAGGGAGGCTTCGGGTTCGTCAGCTTCAGCCTGCCGGATGGGCCGACCGTGGCCGCGGCTGTGGCTGTCAACGCTTTCGGGGATGTGCGCCACCCCGACACCGGGAAGTGGCTCGCTGGCTGTCGAAGGGCCCCTGATTCACTCGACCCGGCGGATGCTCGCCGGGTCATGATGTCGTTGCCACCGACCCTGGGCCATGCCTGGGAGTCCAATACGACGCTGGCCGTCGTGATGACCGACGCCGATCTCGACAAGGCGGCG
>Ga0316187_10006079_pt1 | contig 10407 bp, 10 predicted proteins | sample CroRivburrow1_MG_FD_204927 | JGI IMG/M metagenome (GOLD analysis project Ga0316187, IMG submission 204927) | Coastal sediment microbial communities from Maine, United States - Cross River worm burrow 1 | ecosystem: Environmental > Aquatic > Marine > Coastal > Sediment | place: USA: Maine... | reverse complement strand
GGGAATCGCGTCCCGCCCCGGTAGTAGAGGCGCTCCATCCCCGATACCTTCGGCCCGGCCGGATGCACCTTGGAGTAGCGGCCCAGGAATCCGCCGGAGCGGTCGAAGACGAATGATGTGTCAAAAAAGACGCCCTCGGCCTCCTTCTCGTAAATCGTTGCGATCAGGTTGACGCCACGCCCTGCGGCGGCCTCCCGAACGCGGGTCACCGACGGCCCTTCCATGGATTCGGCCAGCGCGTAGATTTCCGTCGATTGACGATAAAACGGGTAGGCGATGTTGAAGAACTCGGGGATCACCACCAGGTCCGCGCCCCCGTCGGCCGCCTTTTCGATATGCCGGCAGGCGCGCTCCACATTCTCCTCCCGGTCGGGCGTTGCATTCATCTGCACCAGAGCCAATCGCATGATTCCGTCCTGATTCTCGTTCGTGAATGACACCGCGAAATCCCACCATTGAACGGTGTCGATGGAATGAAGGTACGCGAAAATCGCCTCTATCGACAACGCACCATCCCGCCGGGTCCTACCACACGGAAGCTTTTTTCACCCTGGGATATTCCCTCGCCGGCCCCAGGACCAAACCGGGGGCTGTCTGGGGATCAGGCCGCGTTGGAGATAAATTCGATGGTATTGCCATCGGGATCCTCAAGATAGGCGACGGAACGGCCCTGGTTTCCCCCGGATGGAACGACCACGCGCTCCCCAGCCAGGCTCCCGCCCATCGACAGGACGCGATCCACCGATGCGTCGAAGTCATCGACATTGAAGCAGACATGGGCGCTCCCGACGTTGCAGGTCGCCGTATCGATTTTTCGTCCCTCCGGGGTCAGGTATTCGATCAATTCGATCGAGCAGTTGGATGTCCGGAGATAGGCGATTTTCAGCGAAGCACCGGCAATGCCTGTCACTCTGGCAGAAAACGCCTCATCCCTTTGGAAGGCATTCACATATTCGAGACCGATTGCGTCCCGGTAAAACGCCACCGATCGCTCAAGATTCGAAACCGTGAACGAAACATGATTCATTGCAGTGATCATCTCCCGAAAATCCTCCCGAATCATTGCGACCGGTTATCAAATTCCCGGAGGGTCCCCCGCTTTACCCTGGTCGGGCCTTAATCGCTCTCTTCCCAGTGTTCGACCTTCACCGCGACTTCGAGAGTTTCCCCCCCGCCGCCCTTGTAAAGCGTCCCCATGGTGGGGGTCGCATCCCGGTAATTTCTCCCGCAGGCGATGCGGACGTGCTCCTGTCCCACCAGTTTGCCGTTTGTGGGATCGAACCCGACCCAGCCTGCTCCTGGCAAATACAGTTCGGTCCAGGCGTGGGAGGCTTCCGATTGGACAGGGTTTTCCGGTGTGGCAAGGGTGTCGATATAACCCACTCGATACCGGGCAGGGATGTTCATCAACCGGGCCATGCAGATCAGCAGATTGGCGAAGTCCTGGCATACGCCCTTTCGACGGGTCAGGATTTCGTAGGGAGTGGTCTCAAGATCCGTCACTCCAGGCAGATATTCGAAATCCCGGTAAATGGTGCGGTTCATGTCGATCAACGTATCGCGCAGGTTGTAGTCATTGCGGTCCGCAAAACTCAAGGCGAAATCGGAAATTTCCGTCAGGTGGCTTTCGGGGAGTTCAGGGGGGAGCAGGTAGGCCTGCATCATCTGGCGCTGCCACGGCATCCACACCAGCGGTATCTGCTCTCTCCGGTGCGGCGTCCGTGCGTCCAACGCGGGAACGTAACTGACGCGTATGCGGGATTCGGCCCGAACCGAGAACTCGGTGAAGGGTTGGGTTACATTCAATTCGAGATTTTGGTTTCCGAATACATCCTCAAAGCGGTGAACCTGACCGTCCACGCTGAGGCGCAGGTCGAATTCCTCGACGGTCTGATGAATGTCCTGAACGGGTTGCAGACGCAATACATGGTGGCTTGCCTGCACCGGACGTTCATAGCGGTACCTGGTTTCGTGCAGCACGTGCAGGGTGCGCTGGGCCGAATCATGGACGCCGGGGGTATTCCGCGTGTGCCAGTGCAACCGCCATGGGCCGGATTCGGTTGACGATTCAGGTTCTGGCCCCACATCCCCACCCGCTTCCTGGTTCAGCGGTGCGTAGGCCGGGGCCAGTGGGGGGAAAAGTTCCAGGCTTGGATTGTCGCCCGTCGCCGCGGGCTGGGCGCTCTGCAGACGGGGAATATCGGGGTGGTCCCACACACCCAGATTGTCCCATATGATCTGGCCACGCCGGGAAACCAGGAGCTGACCGGGAGACATCCGCACCCAGGCGTCTTCACTGAGCTGTTCGGTGGCAAATGCGATGAAGGTATGGTGAGCTTGATGCGGTTCCAGCTCAAGCGCCAGAACATTGTTTTCCATCGGCATCTGGACGTGCGGGGGGGCCCTGCGGCTCCAAAAGATCGGTTGCCTCGCTTCCGCGTCGTGGTACACCGCCAAGGACTGCCCATCGGTGAGGAGCAGATTCAATTGGCCCAGTTGGTTGATCTCCTTAAGATCAGCGGCCAGGCGGTCCAAACCGTGCTCAGCCATGGAACGTGAACCTTCGGCCTGCATCCGGTTCAGGATCCAGCAGAAAAGGTGCTCTGTATCCGTGCGGCCCACAGGCTCGAATACCGGCTTCTCGCCCAAAGGCAGTTTGTGGCGCCAGTCACCCTCCAGCGTGCCACTGTGGGCGATGATCCAGGCGCGACCGGAGAAGTTGCGCAGAAAGGGCTGGGCATCGCTCTGGGTGCGATGATGGGCCGGCCCGCGAAAGTGGCAGATGAATGTCGTGGAGCCAAAACGGTTCCAATCCCGCAGGACACCCACCGCGGGATCTTCCGCGCCGGTTGCCGGGTCCTTGAGGATTTGTCCGGCCATCTCCACACCGGGATACCAGCCGAATCCCCATCCCCGCGGCGCTCCAAAATCACCTGTCGAGTCCTGGTGAACCAGAGCCTCCTTGAGGGAGATGGCGGGAGCCGTAACGCTGTCGAATGACAATGCAAGGAGATCGCTCATAGAGCCTCGGCCCGTTTTGTGCGCTGCGCGGATCGGGGCCTTTTGATCTGCAGCGGAGACTGGAAATAATCAAGTTGCACGGCATCACAAACCTCAATCACCGAATCGACAAACCAAGTCAGCTTATCATGAAGGCCATGGGCCATGATCTCCTCCATGGTCAATGCATTCAGCTCGGCACGCAACCCCCGCAGGGCTTCGGCGGAGCTTTTTCCTATGGGGGTCTTGCCGCGGGGCCGGATAAGTTGGAGGAAGTTCCAGGCCCGGTCGAGCGAACGTCTGACCGACCGGGGGAAGTGTCTGTCGAAGAGCAGAAATTCAGCGACTTCCCTACCGCTCAGTTCGCCATGAGCTACCTTGAAATAGGGCTCGATCGCCGCGCAGGACCGCAGGATGGCCTGCCATTGTGCGACTTCGGAAGGCATTTCGATGTGATTTCCGGTGGGGCCCATTGCGTGATACTTCACGTCAAGAATTCGCGCCGTTTGCCCCGCCCGCTCCAACGACGACCCAAGGCGCATGAAGTTGTACGCCTCGGACTGCAACATCGTATCCAGCGCAAAGCCCTGAAACAAAACGCATTGATTGCGCACTTCCCGATAGAATTCAAAACGCTCCTGTTGATAACGGCGTTCGGCCTCCTTGCTGTTGAACCACAACCACAAGCCGTTCAACGTCTCCCACATTTCCAGGCTGATGGTCTCCCGGATGGTGCGCGCATTTTCCCGCGCCGCTCCCAGGGAGGCGGCAATGGAACTGGGATTGGAGGGCTCCCAGGTCAGAAACCGTTGCACGGTTTCTCCGTCATCCTTGGCCTTCTTTGGCACACTCCCCATAAAGCGCTTTTCTTCCCCCGCCACGACCACCAGGGGGTGCCACCGGGGGGTGTCCTCCAGCTGAACATCGAGCACAAAATTGGTGTTGACATAGAGGAGGCGCGCCATGCTCTCCACCCGGTCCAGGTACCGGGTCAGCCAGAATGCATTTTCCGCAACCCTGCTGATCATCGCGAGTTCCTTTCCAGCACCCAGGTATCCTTGGATCCCCCGCCCTGACTTGAATTCACTACATAAGAGCCACGCACCAGCGCCACCCTCGTGAGGCCGCCGGAGAGAACCCATGTGTCGTTTCCCCTCAGCACGAAAGGACGGAGATCGACCCGCCGTGGAGCGGGCCCGCGAGGCGTCCAGGTGGGACAGGCGGAAAGCTCCACCAGCGGTTGGGCAATGTAGTTGCGGGGATGGGCGACCACCTTTTTGGCAAACTCCTTCCGCTCCCGCTGGGTAGCCTTGGGCCCAACCAGCATCCCGTAACCCCCCGCCTCGTTCACCGCCTTCACCACCAGGCTGCCGATGTTTTCGATGGTGTGGCTAAGGTCGGCCTTGCGGTCGCAAATGAAGGTCGGCACCTGCTCCAGGATCGGATCTTCGCCCAGGTAGTATCGAATAATGTCGGGCACAAAGGGATACACCGCCTTGTCGTCGGCCACCCCATTGCCAATCCCGTTGGCCAGGATCACATTGCCCTTGGCGTATGCCTGAATAAGCCCGGGGACGCCCAACTGACTATCCTTGCGAAAGACGGTGGGGTCCAGAAAATCGTCATCGATGCGGCGATAGATGGCATCGACAGGCTCAAGGCCGCGGGTGGTCCTGGAGTAGACCCGATTGCGGTCGACGATCAAATCGCGCCCTTCAACCAGATCGCACCCCATGCGCCGGGCCAGGAAGCTGTGCTCAAAGTAGGCCGAATTGAAAACACCCGGGGTCAGGACGACCATATTCGCCTTCTGTCCAGGCATCGATGAGGTCACAGCTTGCCGCAAACGGTTTGGGTAGTCCTCGACCGGCGACACGCGGAGCCGCTCGAACAGGCGTGGGAAGACCTTTTTCATCACGATCCTGTTTTCCAGCACATAGGAGACACCCGAAGGAACCCGCAGGTTGTCCTCCAGCACCCGATAGGTCCCCAGGCGGTCGCGCACCAGATCGATCCCGGCCACATAGATATAGTTGCCATTGCGAGGTCGAATGCCCACCATTTCGCGGCGGTAATCCGGCGAACCCAGCACGATGCGGGAGGGAATGACCTTGTCCTTCAGGATTTTCTGTGAACTGTAGATGTCCCCCAGGAAAAGGTTGAGGGCCTCCACCCTTTGCTTCAGCCCCTGATCGATATACGCCCATTCCGAGTGATCGATCACCCGTGGAATCGGATCGAAAGGGAAAACACGCTCTCCACCCTTCGCATCGGAATAAACGGAGAACGTGATCCCTCCTTCCAGGAAATTCGCATGGGCCAACCGAAAACGCCCACGGAACTCCTCTCGTCCCAGCGCCTCCAGATGCCGCACCACAATCTTCGTCCAGGGATGAGGGACGCCTTGATCCTGGAAGTACTCGTCGTAGGTCCCGACCAACGACTTGTAGTCCGCGAAAAGCGGCTCCTTGTCGCGACCAGATAACGCTGTCCCTGCCCTTGCCATATGGGCCTACCTCCCTGTAAGGCGTTTGGTCCGTTCCCACCGTGTAACCAATGGCGGCCGGATATTTGAAACAGGTGTTGAACAGGCGTTCTGCCCGGGGATCAAACCCACAGGTTTCCCGCCAGGCCGGGTGAACCGCATCGGTTGTTTATTGTTCCGGGTCTTTCGTGGCCGGTTTTGCCCCCGGCTCGGACTCAACCCGGGATTTGGGAGTCTTGCCACCGACCGGGCGCCCCCATTTCCACCTGATGAACATTTGAATCAGCAAACTCAATACGACTCCCGCCAGCAGGAAAAGCATCAATATGAACGACCGCCGTGCCGTAAACGACCAGAACAGGAAATTGAGTTGCAGGATTTCCGAATTTTGCGCCATGAAGGCCACAATCATGACGACCAACACCAACGCTCCGTAAAGGCTGATTTTTCGTTTCATGCTACCTGCCGTAAGCTGGTTTTGAGGTTTGTTGAACCGCCCAAAGCAATGCCGATTCATCCCAAGATCAAATAAATTCGACGGTGGTGAAATGATAGAAGGAAGTGGCATCAGCCCTTGGGTTTTCCCTCATCTGGTTTGCCCAGCATGAACGACCGGCTGGGGTCCACAATGGCCCTGCGACGGAAAGCCTGGCGGCCGAGGAGCAACTGAAAGCCCATCGTATCCCGCGAAGTCAAATTGAATTCCAAAGCCCAGCGATGCCCCCCCATGACAATGTCGGTGGTAATGAACGGCCGCTGTTCGACAGTCCCGTTGGAACTCCGCACATTGCGCTCATCGAAAAGCGGCGCCACCGTTCGCACCTCTGGTTTCATGTCGGGCCAGTCGGGATGAACGACGAATTCGATCATTGGCGTCCCATCCTCATTGAATAGCCTTTCCACGTGCGCATGCAACGAGGATGAGCGGGCTCCGGTGTCCACCTTGGCCTTGATCAGCGGGATCCCCAACAAAGGGAGGGCAGCCCACTCCCGCCATCCCACCAGAAAATTTCCTTCCTTCAAGCCTGGACCTCCGCGACATGCAAAAGCGCATCACCCCGATGAACCGCGGCGGTCCGAAGAACGCCAATGACCATGCCGGCCAATCGGGATGTCACTTTCGAATTCTGACTACCAAATCCATCGTCCACAGTGGCGACCCTGTTTCCAATTTCGATTAACTCCCCCAATTCAGCAGTGACCATACAAAACCCACTCCGTGGAGCCCGGATCCATCTGCTCTTCCGTGAATACAACGGAGGCTGGGAAGGTTTGGGTGGTTCTCGATTGAGCATCCCCATGGCATACATCACGCGCAATGATCCGGACACTCCGGATTCTATCACGGCTGGATTCAGGCGATTCGCCTCGCCGGCCTCGAATAACAGGACATGAACCCCCCGTTTGCGTGCCGCGGCCCGCAACGATCCATCCCGCAGCGTGGCATGCAGTGTCAGAGGTGCGCCAAAGGCCGACGCATAGCCTCGGGTTTCTTCATGATCCAGATCGCATCGAATCTGCGGCAAATTGTCCCGGCCATTCGATGCAGTGTGAAAGTCCAGTCCAACATCACAGCGGCTCGCTACGTTTGTGAAGAACATGTTCGCCAGACGGGCTGCGAGCGAGCCTTTGGGAGAGCCTGGAAAAGAGCGATTGAGATCGCGGCGGTCTGGCAGGTATCGACTTCCGTTGGCAACACCGAACATATTGACGATGGGAACGGCAAGAACCGTTCCGGACAACTCCCTTGGATTAACTTCTTTGATCAACTGTTGCACGATCATGACACCGTTGAGCTCATCTCCGTGAATGGCGGCACTCAACCAGATCGTTGGCCCCGGTTTCGCGCCATGGATCACTGATATCGTCATGGTGGCCCAGGCCCCCCCGGGAAGCCGGGCCACGGGCAGTTCCAGATCCATCGACCCTCCAGGAGCAACCTCCTGCCCGGCTATGAGGAACGGCCGGACCGTCTTATCGTTTGACGCGGTCTCGTGTGCGGCCTTTCTGCTCATGATCCTCCACATACTTGATGATGGCCGTCGCAACGTCGACACCCGTGGAATTTTCGATTCCTTCCAAACCCGGCGATGAGTTGACCTCCATCACGACCGGGCCATGATTGGAGCGCAACATATCCACACCGGCCACCCCCAACCCAAGTAATTTCGCGGAACGCACGGCCGTGCTTCGCTCTTCGGGAGTCAGCTTGATTTTCGAGGCGCTTCCGCCCCTATGCAAATTGGAGCGAAATTCGCCTTCCGGACCCTGCCGCATCATGGAGGCAACAACCTTCCCATCCACAACAAACGCTCGAATATCCGCCGCGCCTGCTTCCTTGATGAACTCCTGGACAAGAATGTTGGCGTCCAATTGCTGAAACGCGGAAATTACAGATTCCGCCGCCTTGTAGGTCTCCGCGAGGACGACGCCGACACCCTGGGTTCCTTCCAGGAGCTTGATGATCAGCGGCGCCCCCCCCACCAATTTGATCAACCCGGCAACGTCCTTGGTCTGGCGGGCGAATCCGGTCACAGGCAGACCAATTCCCTCGGCTGCCAGAAGCTGTAAGGCTCTCAGCTTATCGCGCGACCGCGCAATGGCCTGCGATTCATTGGCGGCAAAGACCCCCATTGTTTCAAATTGCCGCACCACTGCCGTTCCATAAAACGTTCTGGATGCGCCAATCCTGGGGATCACAGCGTCAAAAATCATAGGCTCCCCTCGCAACAGCACTTGCGGCTTGTGCGAGGTGATATTCATGTAACAACGGGAGTAGTCCACAATCGAAACATTGTGACCTCGCTCCTCCGCGGCCTCTTTCAATCGATTCGTTGAATAGAGTGAAGCCTTTCGCGACAATATTCCGACATCCATGAGGTTTCCCGAATAAATTTATGGAGAACGATGCCTATGTTGCGCATCCGCGGGGGTGGCCTTTGTGACATTTTAACGCCCTTAAGCGGAAAACACATTGACCGTGGGAATCACGTCCCGAAGCCGATCCACGTCAGGCTGACTGAAGGGAGGGTTTGAGGCCGGTGCATGGATCTGCCCGTGCACCGGCACAAGGGGATTCAACTATTGATTGGAGACCACAACGCTCTCCACCAACTGGTGATTCGGGACATAAAGCATTTTTCCATCGCTTGTCTTGACTTTCGAATTGACGGTCCCCACTTCTTCCAGGGTACCGCTATCCGCCCCGATCGTCAGGCTGCTTCCCGGTTTGAATTGCTCGCGGGCATAGAAACCGGCCATGAGGTTATGGGCCAGTTCACGCGAACCGAGGCCGAGGGCGATGGTTAACGCCGCCGCCGCGGCGATGATGACGATCTCGATGACCCGATTCAGCAACGCCACTTCGACCTTGAGCTGCCCGATCGCCAAGCCAGCTATGATCACGATCAGCACGCCATTGGCGAGCTTCGCAACACCTTCCGCGTATTCAAACCGGATGCTTTCGGCCGCGCTGCGAACCAAATTGCGCACAAAGTGGGCAATCACAAGTCCGATTACAATAATCAGTGTAGCTCCGATCACGTTGGGCAGGTACGCAATCAACGAATCGATCGTTTCCGAGACCTTTTCCAGACCAAGCGTTTCCGCCGCCGGAATCAGGAAGGTCAGCATAATCACCCAGAATACGATGCGGCCGAGGATTTGAGAGATGCTTGCCCGAATGTCGGCTCGGCTCAAAGTATCCTTCAGGCCCACACGTTCGCTGGCGCTGTCCAAACGCACCCGTTTCAATACAACCGTTGTGACACGCCCGAGAATCTTGGCGACAATGTATCCGACGATGACAATCAACAGTGCTCCGACCAAGGTCGGAATAAAAGCTGCCACGGCGATCCAGAGCGATTTCAAAGCCTCCAGCATCACCTCCGCCCGCATGGCGTCGGTGAAAATATCGAAAAATCCTTGTTCACTCATGGTCAGGCTCCTAAAGGTGGCCTTCGGACCGGAATTTCCCTATTCCCCGCGGGATTGTACTGCGAAGAAGGGTCTAATCAGCCCAATTAAAGCTTGGGACAATGGTCCGAAGATAAAATTTCCAACATCCCTCACAAAGACCCTGCCGCGGACAATCGTCAGCGTTTGTTGGATTCGCTCATCCACGGACGAGCCGCTTGACGGAGCAGCCTTCTCAAAAGTTTCTTTCATCGCACCAATTCCTTCGAGTTCAGGTTGCGCCTTGGTGAGGTCTTGATTGTTAGACTCACGCCGGCCGGTGAAAAGTCACACCCCAATAGAAAAAAATCATCAGTGCCAGATGCGCGCCGGTGATTCCATCGCCCAATTCAGGCTCCAGAAGCCGCCGAAGGCGTTCCTCCGCCCGATAGAGCCGCATCTTGCTCGCGCTGACCGTGATCTGGGCCGTCTCCGCGATTTCCTCGAACGAGAGTTCATTGACATGCCGCAGAATGAGAACCTCGCGATCCCGAGGAGAAATTTCATGCAAGGCTCGGCTCATGGCAGCCTCGGCGGTTGTCGTCCTCCGTTCATTGCCCTGCCGCGCACGATGGCCCGATTGATCCTCGATTGCGTGAGAAAATTCTTCCTGAAGCGATCTTCGCCGGGCGCTTTTTCGGTATCGGTCGGCGCACTGCCGTCCCGTAATTCGAAACAGCCAGTTCTTGAACGCCGAAGCATCCTCCAGTTGGTTCAGTTGGAAAAAGACCTGTGCGAAGGTATCCATGGTCACCTCCTCCGCATCGTGATGATTTCTCAAATAGTGCAGGCAAAAACGGTAGATCGCCGACTCGTAACGACCGAGAAGAATTTCAAAACTCCGGGTCGAATGCGGAAATTCCCCCAGGCAGGATTGCACGAGTTCGGAGTCGGTTGCTTGATCGTTGATGATGGAATTCACTGGAAATGGCTTCCTTGATTCCGGCGAAATGCCCGCGTCAGCGGGA
>Ga0316187_10006077_pt1 | contig 10407 bp, 2 predicted proteins | sample CroRivburrow1_MG_FD_204927 | JGI IMG/M metagenome (GOLD analysis project Ga0316187, IMG submission 204927) | Coastal sediment microbial communities from Maine, United States - Cross River worm burrow 1 | ecosystem: Environmental > Aquatic > Marine > Coastal > Sediment | place: USA: Maine... | reverse complement strand
CCGCCGTCAGCGCATGGGTATAACGGCCGCGACGCCCCGCCTCGCCATGCACACGATCCCATTCCCGGTGCGCCGCCAGCATCTCCGCCGGACTACATAAAACGTTATAACTCAGAAGGAATAACAGATTATCGCGCGCCTTTATATAGTCAGGCTTGTACGCTAATATCTGCCGGTACTGCTTTTCTGCCGCAGAAAAATCCCCCCTGGTTTGCAACGTCAACGCCAGGTTATTGCGCGCATCAATATGTTCAGGATTCAGTTCAACAACATGCTGAAAACAGTTAATAGCCGCATCAATATGCCCTGAACGACTAAGCAATATCCCCAGATTATTATTAACCTCAACATCATCTGGATGATGCTTGAGAATCAATCGGTACAACCGGGTTGCCTCACCCCAGTCTCCCAGGCGTTCGTGGGCTCGACCAAGATAAAAATAATAATTAAGCGGCCCGGGATTTATATTTATCGCTGCCGCAAGCAGCTTTACAGCCTCTTTATAATGATGCGACTCCAGAGCAACAACCCCGAGAAGATACATGGCCTTATCATTGCGCGGCTCCACACTCAAAACATCACGATAAATTTTCTCTGCAGATGAAACATTTCCTTGCTCATGCAAACGCATGGCGTAATTAATCTTTTCTGCCGAACCGCTCAAATGAACCACCTCAAACCATCAATCGAACAAAATACCGATCACCTCATTCAAAACCTATAATTCAATCCCAAAGAAACATTCTTCGTATTATAATCTGACAATGTCGCACTTTGGCGAGCAACAGGAATACCGGCATAGGTATAAACAAAACCCGTTGAAAGATTAGAATCAATAACCCTTTCTGAGTAATTCAGACTCATGCTCAAATTGTCATGAAGCCGGTATGACAGGTTTGCAGTAACTGCATTTTCCACATTGACTCTATGCATCGTCAGACCCAGCCCATACAGGGCGTGTGTATCAATATTTTTATAATTCGTTGTTGTTTGCGACACACTCAGCCCACCTGACAAACCCTTAATCTTTGAAGGCAGGATCGGACGCGAGACACGCAAGGTATAATTATTCGACAAATAGGCATAGTCCCTGCCCAACTCATGCTTATTTCTCACGTCACTAAAGCCATAACTCAGACTCCAGTTACCCCAGACGCCTGCGGGATATGTAAATGATAATGAGGCACCATATGTCGACGTCGCAAACAATGAAACACCAGAGGAAATAAACTCAGCATAATTAATCCTTCCCGACAACGTCTTGGACACCGGCTCACCCTCATCAAGCTGATTTTGCTCCTCAATCTCTTTCAGCCTTAATTTCTCAAGAATACTTTCAGCCTTTGCCTCAATATCAGTTCCACGCCCCATGCTAAGAACCCTCTCAATCTCATATATAGCCTCAGCCAGGCGATCCATATCCGCATACAACAACCCTAACTTCATACGTGCGGTCAAATTTCTCGGGTCTTTATTTATAACCCTAAGAAATATTTCCTCGGCCTCATCATATCGTTCCATCATTTGATAGATCACACCAATATTAAGAAGCACAAGCGCATCATCTGGCGCAACCTCACGCATCGCCTCAAATATTTCAAGCGCCTCGCCATAGTCACCTGACTGAATTAAATCGAGCCCCTCCTGGAAACCGATAATACGCAACAACCTGGCCATCAAGTCCTCCTCCGGCTCAAGCAGCACAATCAGCTTGAGCGTAGCAATAGCCTTGTCACGCAAGCCCTTATTCATATATAACTCTGCCAGAACAAGCAAAGCCCCAACATTCTCACCATCTATTTCTGCAATTTTTTCATAAATAGAAACCGCATGATCAATCATACCCAGCTGAATATATGCCTCACCAGCCAACATCAACACCGCCACATCCCCGGGAAATAACTCCATAAGCGCAGCATACTCTTCTACGGCCGCACTATAATTACCTTGCTCCATAAATATTTTTCCGCGGACAATTGCCAGGTGATACTGAACCTCCCACATACGCTGCTCATTAATATCAGGCATCCCTAATACTCTAAAATAAAGCTGCTCTGCCTGCTCAAGATCACCCGTAAACTCCAGGGCATTCGCCAGCATAAATAAACATTCACTACCCACATCCTGCTGCGCAGCACATACATGCAAATAAGGCAGAGCATCAGCATATTTATCCTGATCCATATATATTTCGGCCAAACGATAATTGGCCTCGGCATTTTCAGGTATCCATTTCAAGGCCTCATGAAGCACATCTTCGGCGCTCACGACATCGCCGGTCTCAAGCAATTGATCAACATAGGAAAAAACCCTTTGTATATTTTCTGCAGCAGGGTTTCGCGCCAGCCCTGATGCCGCAGCTAAAGCTCTTTCCCGATACAGACGTGTTAGGGCGTCCTGTGATCGCCGCGCATAAAATGTATCTGACACAAGATCCAGCACTTTTTGATAAGCGTTTATAGCATCTTCTATTCGCGCCATTTTTTCATAAAGCCATGCCAACTTATACAGCGCCATGACGTGGTCCGGCACGATAGACAGCACCTTCAACAAAGCAGCCTCAGCCTGCTGATATTTCCCCGCCCCGGTATAGGCAATACCTATATAGAGATTAGTCAAAAGATCATCGGGCACGAATTCAAGGATTTTCGAGAATGATTCGATAGCTTGCTGGTATTCATTTTTGGACAAATGCCCCACACCCTGTTTGAATAACGCCAACCCTTCTTCAACGCTCATCGTTTCAGGCACATATTCCTGACCTTCTCGCAGCAATAGAAGCCTTGGTATACCGTCGATGTATACCAGACTAATCGAATCACCCGGAAAGATAAGATGCGGATTTTCAATATTAGGGTTTACATACCATAACTCCGGCCATAAATAGGGGTCATCCAGTAACTTTTCTGCAATCGCCCACAAGGTATCCCCCTTGGCGACCTCATGCCTCTTGATCTCCTCCAGCTCTTTATCGAGAAGTGCCTGCAAGGCATCTCTGAGGGCATCATTCTGATCCGTCAGTGGCGGTTCTTTTTCCTCTTCAGCCTCCGGGCCATCTGCCGTTGGCGCATCTTTCGCGCGATCTATATTATCAACCCCTTCCGGCGGCACACGATCCTTGTCTTTCAGGTCTTCAACAAAACCAAACAGGTTTTTATACCTGATAGTCGTTGATGCAAATGCATTTATATTGTTACCACGAAACTCCTCAACAAGAAGACCATGATTCTCGCTATAACCACCACCGGCAGAGAAAAATATGTTTTCGAAATTCAGATTGGCATTAGCATTAATAGTAGAGGCCAACGAATCGGCCTGCGCAGTATGGTTTGCAGCATAACTTATCGACTCACCTACAGACAGCAGTAAGTTTTTCATGGGTCTGGCATTCAGATTTACTCTAATGCCAAGCGTAGAATTATATGACGAGTCCAGAACCCCGTTTATTTCCGACTCACCAACCGCGTTATTATAATTCATACTGGCGCTAAACGGTGAAATCCGAGACAACACAACATCCAGCCTTTCTCTGGCGCGCTCCACTGTCATATTGGTTTCATCTGAGTTCACAATGGCATTATATTGATCCAGCGCCAAATCATACTCACTCGTTCTTTCATATAAAATACCCAGATTAAACCTTACCCGGTTATTCTTGGGATTAAGCCTGATAACCTCGCGATAAGATTTAATTGCCAGCTCAAGACTACCCTGCTGAGAAAACAGTATGCCAAGAAAATAATGCGACCCTTCCTTACCCGGGTCCCTGTCCCGTAACGCAAACAATTCTCTTAACGCATGACCCGTTTTTTTCTCGCCAGCCAGTTTTCGCACCAGTATCATCGCCAGATCAGATACAACCTCATCAGCTTTTTCAGGGATTTTTTCTAATGAGATGGCGTAGGCATAAGACTCCATCGCCTCATCAAGCATGTTCTGGGACGCGTAAAGTCGCGCAAGATTTATATAAGCCCCGTAATTATCAGGAGAATATTTCAAAACCTCCTTAAATTCCCCGATCGCCTCATCATTTTTCTGCATCGCGCGATAGGTAACCGCCAGATTATAATGTGAACGACTGGACTCAGGATTTCGCTCTAACAGCTTCTTATAATTGGCAATGGCCTCATCACCCTTATCTGATCGTCGCAACTTATCTGCGCGGTCTGCGTAAAGGGCGACCAAAAGCTGCACTACGGCATCAAGTCCAGGCGCATTTATTGACAAATCAGCCGCAGCCTCCAGAACATCAATCGCCTTGTCATCCTGTTTCGTAGCAATATATAGTTTTCCCAAACCTTCCTGGGCCGGGTAGTTGGCAGGATCCAGCCTGATTGCCTCCTTATACATAGCCTCTGCCTGCGGAATAACCCGCTTGGCAAAATAAATTTCCGCCATATACATATAAACCTGCGACTCATTCGGCAAAACGGCCTTCATTGCCCCAAGTAACTTCATCGCCGACGAATAATCTTTTTCCTTCATCAGCGAGCGCACCTGATTCAAACCCAAACGCCCCAGAGCATCAGATTTAACTCGCCCTCTCTTTGAGTGCCGCACGACATTCATCAAAGCTTCACGCTCATTTTCACGAGACTTCATCAAGTGATAGACATTGGCCATGCGCAGATGTATATCCGGATTGTCGTTTTGCAAGGCCAGCGCCTGGCCATAGGATTTTATAGCTGCCGACAACCTGTCCAGTCTTACATACAGGTCACCCCGAAGCAGCCATACACTCACATCATCGGCCAACAAAGTCGTCAACTTCTTGAGAACATCTTCTGCTGCAGCGGTATTGCCCGATTGTTCGTACAATTTCGCCAGCAACTTGCCTCGCTTTTTGGAGGCACTTTTTACCAGCTTGGAGTCATCACTTTTTTTGGCAACACTTTCGTAAACCTTAATTGCCTCACGAGGCCTGCCGACAGACTCAAGGGCGGCGCCATAAAACTCCAGCAACCTGTGATTGTCAGGTGCCAGATCCACGCTCTTACGGATATAGAAAAGCCCCTGCTCAACATTATTTTCTCTGAGATATGCCTGGCCCAGCCAATAATTTGCCTGCACGTCCTCGGGGTTATACTCAACATAGGTATCAAGAACCGGCTTAACAAGGACGTACTTCCCTTTCAATGATAATTTCTTGGATCTGGCGACTAACGACTCGCCGTCTATTTCCTGCCTCTTTTCATCATCATTAAGCTGCTCTATAACATCAATTGACCACAACGAATACAACTCATCAAGTGCATGACTGACCTTCCTCCTTACCCCTGACGTGATCTTTTTTGACTCTAGTGACTCATACATAACCAAGGCATCATCATTTCTATCAAGACTCATGTAAGCCTCAGCCAGTTTAAGCATCACAGACGTATTATCTGGAGACAATTCCAGCACCCGCTTATATGATTTTTCTGCAGCATCGAGATCTTTCAGCTGCATATATGAATCACCCATTCTTACGTGGCTATCAATATCCCCGGGAACCACCTCGATGACGCCGGCAAAACTTTCTAATGCCTCGGCCCACTTACTCGCAGCGAACAATTCAACACCTTTGGCAAAACCAAGGCGATCAATAGCTTTTTTCCTGGATGGCCCATCAGCCTCCAGCTCCACCACCTTCAACAGTTCGGCCTTAGCCAATTCGGGCTCACCCGACTTTTCATATGTCTCAGACAAGCGTAAATGCACATCAGCACGCCCGGGGAAATCTTTCACTACCTGCAGCCAAAGCTCCTTTAGCTTCTCGCCTTGCCCGGCCTCCTCATAGGCATCAGCGAGCTTAAATACCAGGTGAATATTATTGGGCATTAACTCGACGCTTTTTCTGATATACATCAACCCATCTTTATAATTTTTCCGCTTCATCGCCACCTGGCCCAGCCAGTAATTGACCTGCGCATCAGCCGGGCGATGAAAATAAGCGATATCCAGCAAAGGTTCAGCAGCTTCTAACATGCCAACCAGCACCAGCCTCTTGCTTTTATCAACAACCGCTCGCACTTCATCATCACTAATTTCCGGATCCAGCGTTAACGCTTCTATTTTTTCTGCGACCCAGAAGTTATATAGTTTTTTGACCTCAGCAGTTGCCTCTTTAGACTGCTCCACCGTCGTCATCCGGGCTACTGGTTCCAGCATATCGATGGCCTCGTCTACCCGGCCCATTTCCGAATACAACATACCCAGCTTGAGCCGCGCATCCACATTATCCGGGATCAGCTCCAGAGATTTTTTGAAAGCCTCCTCAGCCGGCTCATAATTTCCCAACATCTGGTGAGCAATACCCACATTCAGATAAACCAGCGAATCCGGCACTATCTCCAGCACCCGGTTAAATGATTCGAGCGCCTGTTCCGGCTCATCTTTAGCCAGGCTCGCCAAACCCTCTGCCAAACCCAGGCTCGACAATACGTCCCGTCGCCCCTTGCCATCCGCAGGCGTATTTTCAGCGATAAACTGCATTTGCGCCCGCGCCTCAGCTTCCTTGCCCTGCTTTTTATAGATATTAGTCAGGTTAAGTCTGGCGCCAAGATCACCGGGTGATATTTCAAGAACCCGCAGATAGGTTCTTTCAGCCTCAAGCAACATACCCGCCTCTTCATAGGCCATACCAAGCGCCAGCCTGATGCCCACATTCTCCGGCATTAATGCCGCACTTTTCTCAATATCCGCCAGGCCCTCATCATACTTCTCGCGCTTAACATTCACCTGCCCGAGCCAGTAATGACCCTGTGCACTATCCGGCGACCGGGCCAATAAACTCTTGAAAACTTTCTCTGCACCGGCCAGATCGCCTTTTTCCAGAAAACGTCTGCCGCGCTTGATAATGTTTTTCTCCATTGCAAGTAGAATCGCCAGGGCATCTTCGCCCTGTGCAGTACCCTTGCCCTTAGCCGCGATATATTCAAGCATCTCCAGCGCGTCATCCTCGCGCTCCATTTTTGCATATACCCTGGCCAACCTGAGCCGTATTTCTAGATTGTCTGGCATCAACTCAATTGACCGTTTATACGCCTCTTCGGCCTTCTGCAAATCCTCCTTCAACACATACACTTCACCAATATTTGCGTGCACCAGGGGATCATCAGGAAGAACCACAAGAACAAGATTGAATATATCCAGTGCCGCATCCAGGTTTTTTTCCCTGAGGAGCTTCAGGCCTTTCTGAAAACCCAGACTATCTAACGCCTTCTGCCTGATGATGCCGGTTTTATCCAGAGCAACCGCGCGCCTTAAAAAATCGTCAGCCTTAGCCGTATCTCCACGCGCCTTATGGACTAATGACATATTCAGGTAAATTTCGGCATCATTCGGTTTTATGGCCAGGGCTGCAGTAAACGCCTTATCTGCATCCGCAGTTTTGCCAATCTTTTCATAACCGGCAACCAGCAACATTAACAGCCCTACATCTCCTGGAAATATCTCCGACAGTTTTTTATATTCCTGCACTGCCAGGTCATACTTACCCTCCTCTGAAAATCGCCTTGCTGCCAGCATGCCATAACGGCGCTGGACATCCTGTTTGATAACCGGGTTCTCAACCTGCTTCAGCATATCCTGATAGATCTTTTCTGCCTCGTCTTCTTTTCCTGCCTCTTCATAGGCAGAACCGAGGAAGCTCTGTAACCGTATATTTTCTGGTGCCAGTTCAACACTCTTCCTGATCAGGCGTAATCCTTCATCAAATGCCTTCTCATTCATACGCACACGGCCAAGCCAATAATAAACTTCTGGGCTTTCCGGACGTGCAATGATCAATCGATCCAGTATTGGAACCACTAGATCAGAGGCATTCTGAGCAATCAATACCTTAATCCGCCGAATTGCAGTCGCCAGCTCTTCGTCTGACGGCTTGCCATCCTGATCCAGCTCTGCCGGGTATTTTTTTGCCCATTCCGTCAGCAAATCCTTTAACAACGTTGCCGCGGTTTCCGTCTGTCTTGACCGCGCATGCTCACTGATCAAGTTAGAAAGAACGTCAAAGGCATCATCATCACGCCCCATCTTGATATATAATTTTCCCAACCTCAGGGCGGCGTCCAGATTTCTTGGCGCCAGTTCAATCGACTTTAGATAGGCGGTGACGGCTGCCTCCTGATCATTGATCTGCTCATAGGCAGAACCCAGCGCCAGCCACAGCAAGGTGTTATCTCCCGCCAGATCAACACTGCGTCGCACAAATTCCACCCCCCGTTGAGTGTCGCCTGATTTAAGATATATCTGACCTAACCAGTAATACGGCTGTGGATTTTTCGGATCATCCCGCAGCACCCCCTCGAACACTGTCTCTGCGGCGCCAAAATCACTTTTACGGAATAATTCTTTACCCTTCTCAAGGCGATCTTTGATCACTGACTGCGGGGCCACCGCAGCAGGCGCCGCAGCCTGTTCCTCTGCGGCACCGGCAAACGAAACCGGCAAACCCAGCAACAGGGCCAGCATCAAAGGGAGAAGCATATGATTTTTATGACTCATAACACACGCCATCCCCAAACCTGTCGCTCAGGCATAACGCGATGGGTGCTAGCGAGGCAACGGCCCGGCATCTGGATAACACCTGCAGACTGAAGGCAGCGGGAACTTGGGGCAGGTTTACAATCTCGCACGAGGCGCATGGCGGGCCTTGTCAATTAAGCTTACGGAATTAATACCGCATCCTGCGGCAGAACCATCGTCCCTACTGTTGCGACCTTGCCGACATAACGCGGTCGGCACGGCCCCAACACGGGCAGTCAGACCCGCAGGAAACCTAAGTGGCTGTGTTACATACGTTTATCATGCCTTCATACCAGCATGAAACAGCAGAATTATACCACGCGCGGGCCAGAATTATTATTGCCCGGCTATAAATAGATAAAAATGTTGTACATTGTTTGACACTGACAAGCCTGAAAGTTCAGCCTTTATGTCAGGAATACAAACCATGCCTATCGTTAACATATTGACTAATATGTGTTTTTTCCATAAAACCCTTTAATGATGGTAAGAAATATGATCTTCAGATCCAACCACATCGACCAGTTACGAATGTACTCAAGATCATATTCAACACGTTTCTCCATCTGCTCCAGCGTCTCGGTTTCACCACGCCAGCCGTTGATCTGAGCCCAGCCCGTGATGCCCGGCTTGACGATATGCCGCAACATATACCCCGGGATAACCTTACGAAACTCCTCATTATGGACCACGGCATGCGGGCGCGGCCCCACAATCGACATATGACCTTGTAACACATTGATAAATTGAGGCAATTCATCCAGTGACAAACGCCGCAGCACAGCGCCCAAGCGCGTCACGCGCGGATCGTTACGCTGGGCCTGCCGTACCTGCTCATCGTCTTCACACACCACCATGGTACGAAACTTCCACACCGCCACCGGCTCTCCGCTCAGACCATATCGGCGTTGCTTGTATAACACCGGCCCACGCGAGCTCAACTTAACACCCAATGCAATCAACAGCATCGGTACGGCGATCAGCAGCAGGATCAACAGGCTCAACACCACATCCTCCAGCCGTTTGACCACCCCACCCATACCATGATGCGGCGAACCGTAGACACTGACAATCGGCATCCCGGCGATATCACTCATGCGGGCGTGGAGCAGGGTAAAGGCAAATAAATCCGGAACGAGATAGGTAGGGATCGGGGTATCCGCCAGCCCCGATAACACCTGACGAATACGGGCCTCGGCATGCATGGGCAGGGCGATATAAACCTCATCAAAACAACTGCTGCGGGCATCTGCAATCAACTGCTCCAGGCTACCCTTTACCCGCACATCAGGGTCCGCACTGGGCGCCTCATCCATTGGCATGGTATCGTCATAAAACGCCTGCACCACCAGCCCCGTGCCAGGATGCACCCGGATCGCATCGGCCAGTTGCTGCCCCAGCTTACCGGCCCCAACAATTACCACGCGTCGCGCCCGCCCCTCAAGCTGACGAAACTGCATCAATAACATGCGCGCCACGATACGCCAGGTCACCAGCAGGGTCGGCGCCAGCACAAACCAGAGCGTGATCGTCCGCCGCGAAAATACAGAGGAGGTTTTGGAGGCGTAGGCCAGCAACAGCAGCGCAATCACCGCCCAGCCCCAGGCATGTAATAGCGACGCCGCCTCGCGCGGGATAGAAATACTGCGCCAACTGCGATTATAGATCTCAGCCGGCCCGGCCGCCAGAAAAAACACCAGCACAGCCAGCAACGCCGCCACCGTAAACAAAGGTAACCAGACCACATCCATGGCCAGCGTGGCAAAATACAATGAACCAGCAATCATCGAGGCATCGAGCAAATGGGAAAACACACTGACAACTGACTGATACGGACGATGCATCACAACCCCGGGCAGGAAAAACAACGTAAGTGCCTAATTATACAGGAAGTCTTTG
>Ga0316187_10006075_pt1 | contig 10408 bp, 21 predicted proteins | sample CroRivburrow1_MG_FD_204927 | JGI IMG/M metagenome (GOLD analysis project Ga0316187, IMG submission 204927) | Coastal sediment microbial communities from Maine, United States - Cross River worm burrow 1 | ecosystem: Environmental > Aquatic > Marine > Coastal > Sediment | place: USA: Maine... | reverse complement strand
CAGCATAGGCCATCACATAGATCGGCTGACCTGGAGACAGCTTGTCACTGATATCCTTCAACCACGACATACCATCACTACTACCAAACCAGCCTGCTATTGTCGCTGGAAATAAAATCATACTTGATGCAAATATTGGGGGTATCACACCAGCCATATTCAGCTTAAGAGGCAGATGTGAGCTTTGCCCTGCATAAACCTTGTTTCCAACTTGCCTCTTGGCATAATTAACCAATATCTTGCGTTGACCTCGCTCTACGAATACCACCAAAGCTGTCACGGCAATCGCGCCAAAAAACAGCAACAACACCAAAGGAATCGAGAATGCGCCAGTGCGTGCCAACTCAAGCGTGCTTCCAATAGCGCTCGGCAAACCGGCTGCGATACCCGCAAATATAATCAGCGAAATGCCATTACCCAAACCACGCTCAGTAATTTGTTCTCCTAACCACATCAGGAACAACGTCCCCGTAACTAGTGTGATTACCGAGGTCATCTGAAACATCATCCCCGGATTTGGAACCAGACCTTCCTGCGCCTGCAGCGCTACCGAAATGCCGAATCCCTGAAACGTTGCCAACAACAAAGTACCGTAACGGGTGTACTGGGTAATCTTGCGGCGGCCAGCTTCGCCATCCTTTTTCAACTGTTCAAGATGCGGCACAGCTACCGATCCAAGTTGCATTATGATCGATGCAGATATATACGGCATGATTCCCAAGGCAAAAATGCTGAAACGAGACAAAGCCCCGCCAGAAAACATGTTGAACATGCCCAAAATACCGCTAGATTGGGATTCAAACAGGTCAGCTAAAACATCTGGATCAATGCCGGGGACTGGAATATATGTCCCAATACGAAACACTACCATTGCACCCAACAAAAACCACAATCGTTTACTTAGATCGCCATATTTGGCCTTAGCAACACCTTTGCCAGCTTTACTCATTTACTGACCTTACTCAGCAATGCTTCCGCCAGCAGCTTCAATCGCTGTGCGTGCACCCTTGGTAACTAACAAACCTTGCAACTTAACTGCACGTGTTATTTCACCACACAGAATAATTTTTGCAGTCTTTGCACCGGCATGAACGGTACCAACTTGTTTAAGCGCTAACAAGTCTATGCTATCTACTGGCATCTTCTCCAAATCAGACAAACGTACTTGAGCAGTATCATTACGTGTCATAGACACGAATCCACGCTTAGGCAATCGGCGCTGAAGCGGCATTTGCCCACCTTCAAAACCAACTTTATGAAAACCTCCAGCGCGTGATTTCTGTCCTTTATGACCACGTCCTGCAGTCTTGCCAAAACCTGAACCTATGCCACGTCCTACACGACGTCTAGTCTGTTTGGAACCTGGTGCCGGTTGTATTTTATTGAGTTGCATTTGTTATGCCTCGCACTTAACCATATAAAACACTTTATTAATCATTCCGCGCACACAGGGAGTATCTTCCAGTTGCACGGTGTGGTTGATTCTACGCAAACCCAAACCGCGAATAGTATCCCGGTGAGATTGTTTCGTACCTATCAGGCTTCTAATTTGAGTCACCTTAATGGTTTTGCCCTTTGATTTCGCTTTTGTCATAGCTTACCCCTGAATTTCTTCAATATTTTTGCCACGTTTGGAGGCAATTTCAGCAGGAGAATTCAATGCTATCAGTCCATTCAAAGTAGCACGAACCACGTTATACGGATTACTTGATCCCAAACATTTCGCCAAGACGTCACGTACACCAACTGCCTCGAAAACTGCGCGCATCGCGCCACCAGCAATAATGCCCGTACCTTCAGATGCTGGGCGCATTAATACTTTAGCTGCGCCATGCCTACCTATAACTGTATGGTGCAAAGAGCCATTCTTCAGATTAACCTTAGCCAAATTGCGACGTGCTTCATCCATTGCTTTCTGTACGGCGACTGGAACCTCCTTGGACTTACCTTTGCCCATCGCAACACGTCCATCTCCGTCACCAACTACTGCGAGCGCCGCGAAACCCATAATTCGGCCACCCTTAACCACCTTAGTAACACGATTCACGGAGATCATTTTTTCAATCATGCCGTCATCACGTTTTTCTTGTTGCTGCATTCTTCCTTGCGGCTTAGCCATCGCTTAACTCCAATTAAAACTTAAGACCATGTTCACGCGCGGCTTCAGCCAACGCCTTCACACGACCATGATATCGATTTCCAGAACGGTCAAACGCCACCTGTGAAATGCCAGCAGTCTTTGCCTTCTCCGCAATACGTTTACCAACCACAGAAGCAGCAGCCTTATTGCCTCCATTTGCCAATGCCTTACGGACATCGGCCTCAACAGTGGACGCACTTGCCAATACCTTATCACCATCAGCAGAAATTACCTGCGCATAAATATGCGAGTTAGTACGGCTTATCGCTAATCGTATGCATTTCTTTTCAGCAATACGGGCACGAGTCTTAAGTGCCCTGCGCTGACGCGCTTCTTTTTTAATCAACATATCAGCCTCAATTATTTCTTCTTGGTTTCTTTCATAACAACCACTTCATCGCTATAACGAACACCTTTACCCTTGTATGGTTCAGGCTCTCTGAAGGCACGAATTTCTGCAGCAACTTGTCCAACCTGCTGTTTGTCTATGCCCTTTAATACGACTTCAGTTTGTGTTGGAGTTTCCGCTTTAATGCCTGCAGGTAATTTGTATGCTACCGGATGGGAAAAACCCAAGGTAAGATTTAATGTATCACCAGCAGATTGGGCACGATAGCCCACGCCGACCAGCAATAGTTTTTTCTCAAAACCAGCACTTACTCCATGCACCATGTTCGCCAAAAGTGAGCGGACAGTCCCTGACATAGCATTTGCCCGACTAGAATCGTTCTTAGCCTTACAAAGCAAATTATCTCCCTCACGGATCACACTGACATCATCCGGCAAAGTTTGCGTCATACTACCTAGAGGACCCTTTGCCGAGACTTCATTTGCAGCAAGGGCTATTTCCACGCCACCTGGCACTGCAATAGGATTTTTAGCAATTCTTGACATTTCTACCTCACTAAGCGACCACGCAAAGCACTTCACCACCAATACCATTGGCACGCGCTTTACGATCAGTCATCAAACCCTTGGAAGTGGATACAATAGCAACACCCAAGCCATTCATCATTTTCGGGATATCTTGAGAGCCTTTATATACACGCAGGCCCGGACGACTAACTCGCTGTATCGTTTCTATAACAGGACGACCACTGTAATACTTCAATCCTATTTCAAGTGTAGCCTTGCCGCCATCACCATTGATGACATTAAAACCGTCCACATACCCCTCGTCCTTCAACAATTCTGCAATAGCCACTTTCAGCTTGGAAGATGGCATTGACACTGTATTTTTTTCCGCAAGCTGCGCATTGCGAATGCGCGTCAACATATCGGAGATTGGATCACTCATACTCATATAATTTCTCCTACCAGCTAGCTTTGACGATACCGGGAATTTCGCCGCGCATTGCAAATTCACGCAACTTGATACGCCCCAAACCAAACTTCGTATAGGTGCCACGCGGACGACCTGTTAATGCACAACGATTACGCAAGCGCACCGGGCTTGAATTTCGGGGCAAAGCTTGCAACTTCAATCGTGCAGCAGCCCTATCTTCATCGCTCAACTTGGTATCGCTTATTGTTGCGTTCAGCAATGCTCGCTTAGCTGCAAACTTTGCAACCAACACACGACGTTTTTGCTCACGGTTAATTACCGCCATCTTTGCCATTATTTATCCCTCATTTCTTGAGTGGTAGCTTGAAAGCCATTAAAAGAGCTTTGGCCTCTTCATCAGTCTTCGCGGAAGTGGTGATAGTAATGTTCATACCACGCAATGTGTCAATCTTCTCGTAGTCAACTTCAGGAAAAATAATCTGCTCCTTGACACCCATGTTGTAGTTGCCACGACCATCAAATGATTTACCCGATATTCCGCGAAAGTCGCGAATCCGAGGAATTGCAACAGAAATCAATCGATCCAGAAACTCATACATACGATCTTTACGCAACGTCACCTTGCAACCAACCGGGTAACCCTCACGAATTTTGAATCCAGCGATAGATTTTTTGGACATGGTGACAACTGGCTTTTGACCTGCAATCTTCTGCATATCACCCACAGCAAACTCCATCACCTTCTTGTCCGCAACCGCTTCTCCAACTCCCATATTCAGGGTAATTTTTTCGATGCGCGGTATTTCCATATTCGATTTGTAACCGAATTGCTTCATCAGATCTTTGGAGACCGTATCTTTATAAAAATCATATAAACGAGCCATTCCCTAATACCCCTTAAGCGTCTATCATTTCGCCGCTGGCTTTGAACACGCGTACTTTGCGTCCATCCTCCAGCGTTTTAGCACCGACTCGATCACCTTTTTTGGTGGCCGCGTTGTAGATAGCCACATTTGAAATGTGAATCGGCAACTCAACTTCCACTATCCCACCAGTCAACCCTTTAGTAGGGTTTGGCTTTTGATGCTTTTTGACTTTATTGATGCCACCAACCAGCAGATAGTCACCTTGTACACGCAGTACACTACCGCGACTTCCTTTATCTTTACCTGTGATAACGATAACGTCATCATTTTTTTTAATTTTGCGCATGATTTTCCTCGACTCGTTTCTTCGCCGCTTAAAGCACTTCAGGTGCCAGCGAAACGATCTTCATGAACTTTTCAGTACGCAACTCCCGTGTCACTGGCCCAAAAATACGCGTACCGATCGGCTCCAATTTAGCGTTAAGCAAAACCGCAGCGTTGCCATCAAACTTGACTAACGAACCATCCGAGCGACGCACACCCTTGGCAGTCCTAACGACCACCGCATTGTGCACCTCACCTTTTTTTACGCGACCACGTGGAGCTGCGTCTTTGATGGCGACTTTAATTACGTCACCAACAGAAGCGTAACGGCGCTTAGAACCACCCAACACTTTTATACACATAACTGAACGTGCGCCAGTGTTGTCGGCAACATTTAAAACAGACTGCATTTGTATCATTATCTACTCTCCAACTTGCACCGCTCAAAGCGGCCAGTTTTGGAACCCGTTCGGGTTAGGTCGCTGCAAGCAGCGATGAAACGAAGCCGCGCATTATATGCAAGTATTAATTTTCACGCAAGCAAATTTTACAATTTATAGACTAGCCGCCTTATCCAGCAGTTTAGCAACACGCCATGTTTTGGTCTTGGCCAGTGGGCGACACTCTTCAATTGTAACTAGGTCGCCTTGACGATACTCATTTGCCTCATCATGAACATGATACTTCTTTGAAACACGAATGATTTTACCTAATAACGGATGCTTTACTTTACGCTCAACCAACACCGTTACAGTTTTTTCCATTTTGTCACTTGTCACGGTACCGTTTAGCGTACGCTTCAATTTTGAATCGCTCATTTCTGGGCACCCTTCTTTTCTGTCAATACAGTTTTAACGCGCGCAACATCACGTCGCATTTCGCGGAACTGAGCGGTATTAGTCATTTGCTGTGTTGCCACCTGCATACGCATAACAAACTGCGCCTTGGTCAACGACAACAATTCAGCTTTTAAATCATTTTCTGATTTGGCTCTAAATTCACTGGCTTTCATATTATGTACCTACCTGTCTAACAACAAATGTAGTGGCTAATGGCAACTTTGCTGACGCCAGGAGAAACGCTTCACGAGCCAATGTTTCACTAACACCATCCATCTCATACAACATCTTGCCGGGCTGTATCTCTGCAACGTAGTATTCAGGATTGCCTTTACCATTTCCCATTCTGACTTCAGCTGGCTTTCTGGAAATTGGCTTGTCCGGGAAAATTCTTATCCAGATACGGCCGCCACGTTTGATGTGACGAGTCATGGCACGACGCGCCGCTTCGATTTGACGGGCCGTGAGACGACCTCGTGCAACCGCCTTGAGACCAAACTCTCCAAAACTAACTTTATTGCCACGAGTGGCAATGCCAGTATTCCTGCCTTTTTGCTCTTTACGAAACTTTCTTCTAGCTGGCTGTAGCATGTTTTGCTCCTGACTTTCTAACTCTCTTTTCAGGCTCAGCGGTAACAGTAGCAGCAACACCATTCGCTGACATCTCACCCTTGAACACCCAAACCTTTACACCAATAATCCCATAAGTCGTTTTTGCTTCAGCTGTGCCATAGTCAATATCTGCTCGCAAAGTATGTAGAGGCACACGACCTTCGCGATACCACTCAGTTCTCGCGATTTCAATGCCATTCAAACGACCTGCACTCATGATCTTGATGCCTTGCGCACCAAGACGCATCGCGTTCTGCATCGCGCGCTTCATCGCGCGACGAAACATTATTCGTTTTTCCAACTGCGCCGTAATATTTTGAGCAATAAGCTGCGCGTCAATTTCAGGCTTTCGTACTTCTTCGATGGCCACATCGACAGACTGCAAACCCATACGCTTGCGTAATTCAATCCGCAGCGCTTCAATATCTTCACCTTTTTTACCAATCACCATACCCGGACGAGCAGTATATATTGTCACCTTGGCATTCTTGGCTGGACGTTCGATGACTACCTTTGAAACACCTGCTGAAGCAAGTTTTTTCTTAAGAAAAGCACGAACTTCAATATCCTTGAGCAATAAGTCAGCAAAATCTTTACTAGTTGCAAACCACTTGGAATCCCAATTTTTACGAACACATAACCGGAAGCCGGTTGGATGAATTTTTTGTCCCATAATCTTCCCTTAACTCCCAACGCTAACCGTTATGTGACATGTCTGCTTTTCCAGCCGATGCCCCTGACCCTTGGCTCTAGCAGAAAAACCTCTGCCCGATGCCGCCTTATCTACATAAATGAGTTTAACTTTAAGCTCATCAATATCCGCACCATCATTATGTTCAGCATTTGCGATTGCTGACTCAAGCGCCTTCTTGATTATAGTTGCAGCTTTTTTAGGGCTGAAGTTCAATACATTCAATGCTTGTGCAACTGGTAATCCACGAATTTGATCTGCTACCAAACGGCCCTTCTGCGCAGACAGATGAATCTTTTTTGCAACTGCTGTAGTTGTTCTCATCACGCCCCCTTATCTCTTAACTGCTTTTCTATCGGCAGCATGCCCTTTAAAGGTACGCGTCAGGGAAAACTCGCCCAGCTTGTGACCCACCATATTTTCAGAAACATATACAGGAATATGCTGCTTCCCATTGTGCACTGCAATTGTCAGACCAACGAACTCAGGCAATACCGTTGATCGACGCGACCATGTTTTCACAGGGCGCTTATCCTTAGTCTCACGCACAACCTCAACTTTCTTGAGTAAATGTGCATCAACGAACGGACCTTTTTTAACTGAACGAGCCATATTTACTTTACCCCTTAAACCTTAAATCGACGGCGCACAATCATGCCGCTAGTGCGCTTGTTACGACGAGTACGAAAGCCTTTAGCAGGCACACCCCATGGACTGACTGGATGCATACCAGCCGCTGTCTTACCTTCACCACCACCATGCGGGTGATCTACTGGATTCATCACTACCCCGCGCACGGTCGGTCGAACTCCACGCCAGCGCATAGCTCCAGCTTTACCGATTGAACGCAGGCTGTGCTCGGAATTACCAACCTCACCTAATGTCGCCTTGCAATCAATGTGCACTTTGCGAATCTCGCCTGACCGCAAACGCAATTGAGCATAACTGCCTTCACGCGCTAGCAGCTGAACAGATGTCCCTGCAGAACGCGCCAACTGCGCACCCTTACCCGGCATCATTTCAATGCAGTGTATAGTCGATCCGACAGGAATATTACGCAACGGCATAGCATTTCCAGCTTTAATCGGCGCGTCAGATCCACTCACCAGTGTCGCTCCAGCTGACACACCTTTTGGAGCGATAATATAACGACGTTCGCCATCTGCGTAGCATAGCAGCGCCAAATTTGCACTTCGATTTGGATCGTACTCTAAGCGCTCAACCTTGGCGGGGATAGCATCCTTATTACGTTTAAAATCTACTAAGCGATAGTGCTGCTTGTGACCGCCGCCCATATGACGAGTTGTTATTCGACCATGGTGATTACGACCAGCAGTATTGGTTTGCTTTTCAAGCAGCGCCGAAACCGGCTTTCCTTTATGCAGTTCTGGGTTGACCACGCGCACCACTGCGCGTTGCCCCGGAGTTGTTGGTTTTAGTTTAATCAATGCCATGATGGTTACCCTTGCTCGCTTGCAGCAAAATTAATTTCCTGGCCTTCAGCCAGACATACGTAAGCTTTTTTCCAGTCATTACGGCGACCCTCAAAACGTCCCATGCGTTTAACCTTACCCTTCACACATGTAACTTGGACGCTATTCACGCTGACTTTGAACATCAGTTCAACAGCAGCTTTGATTTCCGGCTTGGTCGCATCTGTCACAACACGGAAAATGACCTGGTTGTTATTATCACCAACCAAGGTGGCCTTCTCTGAGATTTGTGGTGCCAGCAGCACTTTCATCAGACGCTCTTGACTAAATTTCTGGATACTCATGCGAACATCTCCTCGATTTTAGCCACTGCATTGCGCGTCACCATCACGTTCGGAAAACGTACCAGACTGACTGGGTCAGCATGACTCGCCTCCATCACCAAAACATTGGACAAATTGCGTGATGAAAGATATAGGTTTTCATCAACATTATCCGTGATGATTAACAAACGAAATTCCTTAGTATCCACACCCAACCCTTTAATTTTCTGGGCCAATTGTTTAGTCTTGGGGGAATCCACTGTAAAATCTTCAACCACCACCAAGCGGTTTTCTCTGACCAGCTTAGACAAAATTGTTGCGAACCCGGCACGGTACATCTTGCGATTTACTTTTTGCGTAAAATTTTCCTCACCGGTGTTAGGAAATATCTGCCCACCACCACGCCAGATCGGGCTGGAGGCCATACCTGCACGAGCGCGGCCAGTTCCTTTTTGCTTAAAAGGTTTGCGCGTACTTTTTGCAATCTCGCTGCGACCCTTCTGCTTGCTGCTAGCCGCACGCGCGTTAGCCATGTAGGCAGTGACCAATTGATGAACCAAATCCTCGCAATATTCGCGGCCGAATAATTCGTCAGATGCGCTCAGCTTTGCGCCTGCCTTACCCTTATCACTAATAACATTCAGTTCCATTACGCACCTACCTTAACTGCGGGACGCACGATAACATTGCCGTTTTGCGCACCAGGAACAGCACCCTTAACTAACAATAACTGACGCTCAACATCCACACGCACGATTTGTAAATTTTGCACAGTCTTTTGCACATCGCCCAAATGACCAGTCATCTTTTTACCGGGAAATACACGGCCAGGATCTTGAGCCATCCCGATGGAACCCGGAACTCTGTGGGATAGCGAGTTTCCGTGTGTTGCACGACCGAAGGCGAAGTTATGGCGCTTGTGCGCACCAGCATAACCCTTACCCTTGGAAACACCAGTCACGTCAACCAACTGCCCTACTTGGAAAATTTCCACACTTACCGTGGAGCCAGCCTGCAAACCTGCTAACTGATCAGAAGTTACCGTAAATTCTTTGAGTACGCTGCCAGCTTCCACACCCGCCTTAGCGTAATGTCCAGCGGCTGACTTATTGACACGACCAGAACGGCGAACGCCATGCGCCACTTGTACAGCAGAATAGCCATCGGTATCAACGGATTTAATCTGAGTAACACGATTATTGGACACTTCCAGCACAGTCACTGGCAACGATGAACCGTCATCAGTGAATACGCGAGTCATGCCAATCTTACGACCGACAAGTCCTAAGCTCATTTATATTTCCTCTTGTTAAGGGGCTGACTACAATTGGCCAACCGATATTTTTAAACCACTAAACTATTACTGTAACTTTATCTCTACATCTACACCTGCTGGCAAGTCCAGCTTCATCAACGCATCTACAGTCTTGTCCGTAGGATCGACGATGTCCATTAGTCGCAAATGGGTACGAATCTCAAATTGATCTCTTGAAGTCTTGTTCACATGCGGTGAACGCAGCACATCAAATCGCTCGATTCTGGTTGGCAGCGGAACAGGACCGTTCACCACAGCACCAGTTCGCTTTGCGGTATCAACAATCTGAGCAGCTGACTGGTCAATCAGGCGATAGTCAAACGCCTTAAGGCGAATGCGAATTTTTTGACTTTGCATATTTTTCTCTTGCTTTTATGCGGCAATGCCGCTAATTAAAGAACGAATCGCGCAAACAATACAAACTCCGTTTACGCGAGGGCGCGCATTGTAGTCTTACTCGATAATCTTTGCAACCACTCCTGCGCCGACAGTACGACCCCCTTCGCGAATAGCAAAGCGCAAGCCCTCTTCCATCGCAATCGGGTTGATCAGATTTACTGTGATGCTGACGTTATCTCCC
>Ga0316187_10006072_pt1 | contig 10412 bp, 9 predicted proteins | sample CroRivburrow1_MG_FD_204927 | JGI IMG/M metagenome (GOLD analysis project Ga0316187, IMG submission 204927) | Coastal sediment microbial communities from Maine, United States - Cross River worm burrow 1 | ecosystem: Environmental > Aquatic > Marine > Coastal > Sediment | place: USA: Maine... | reverse complement strand
CGGAATATCTGCGCATAATCCGATAACCACAACTCAGAACTGTGTTCCGGAGAAGGGAAAGCCCCCAATCTTGTGGGTTCGGTTCCGAAACACCGACAACCTATCAATCGCCCCCCCCACTTTGTCGATGGTGAAAGTGCGTAGCACGCGAAAGTTATAGACCGCATGAAAAGAGACAACTCACCTTATCCAGGTTCTCTCCCTCCGACCCGAGCGCCGCAGGGTGCCGGCACAGATGCTGGCGGGCTATTCATAAAGCTCACTTCAAGTCTCCGGCTGCGATTTGTATTTGCTCTTGCGATCCTGTTCGCGTCCGGGTTCCTGACACAGATGCGGATCAACACACTGCTATCCGACTCGATCAATGACAGCGTCATGATCAACACCGCGGGTAGACAGCGGATGCTCAGCGAACGCATCGCACGCGATGCATTCATCATCGGATCGGCGTATGAGCAGGGGCACTGGTCAGGGATGTATGACGCGATCGCCGATGCAAAGCGCCACAGCAAAGAACTCCTCGAAGGACACAACACAATTGTTGCCTACCTCGAACTGGATCACAACGATCGAGAATCAACAAGTGATCTGCTGTCCAGTATGAGCTCGATTAAGCCCCAAATTGATCGATACATCAGGATGATCGACAAGGTGTGTCTCAATGCGGATAAACGCAATCAATTCAACCTGAACATCAAACTCCGTTCGATCGCCAATGACGAGTACGGCAGTCTTGCCTCACTTGACACCTTTGTGGATCAATTCGCTGCCTACGCATCGACCAAAGTCGATCAAACACGCTCAATGGGGTGGGGGATGTACACCCTCCTTGTAGGAATCGGTCTCGCATCGTTGATCCTGGTCGTCGAGCCCGGCGTGCGGGCACACCGCAAGGCACTCGCGCTCGCCAACATCAGCCGATCACGCGCCGAACGATCCGAGCAAGAACTGGCGATCCACAACAAAGCGACGAATCAGGCGTCCATCGTGATGACCGCGAATCTCAAAGGCGAAATCACCCATGTCAACGATGCCTTTTGTGAGATCTCTGGATACAGCAGAGAGGAACTCCTTGGGAGCAACTGCAGAATCATCAACTCCGGGCATCACCCGCGATCATTCTTCAAACATATGTTCGCGACAATCGGATCGGGCGAACTCTGGCATGGAGAAGTCTGTAACCGTCGCAAGGATGGGTCACTCTACTGGATCGACACCACTGTCGTCCCAATCTTGAATGATCAGGGGAAGATTGAGTCCTACTACTCACTCAGAATTGATATCACCCAACAGAAAGAGAGCCAACGCGAACTCCAGACAATCCTCGATGCGTTGCCCTCGATGATCATCTATAAAGATGAAAACAACACAATCCTGCGTGTGAATCAAGCTGTAGCAAATGTCATCGGGCGGGATCCCGAAGATATCTCGGGACACCAATCAAGCGAGTTCCTCGCAGGCAAAGACTCGATCGATCGCCATGAGGACGATCTTGAAATCATGGAAAACGGACAGCCAATCATGGGACGCATCGAATCGGTAGCCCTCCCCAACGGGGTCAACCGTACGATGCGGATCGACAAAATCCCGATGATTGACGAATCCGGATCCCACAGCCGGATCGTCACCATCGCGACGGACATCACCGAGACGGTCGAGATGGAGCAACGGTTCTCGCTGGCAATTGAATCGACCAAAGCCGGGGTTTGGGACTGGGACATCAACGAGAAGTTAATTGTAGCCAACCAGCGGTACTTCGAGATGCTCGGGGACACCGCAGTGCATAACCCCGTTAAATCCGGGTTTTACAACGATCGACTCCACCCCGATGACCGTGAACGGATCATTTGGCAGATCAGCGATGTTAAATACCGCCCGAATGATCCATTTACCGCCGAGTTCCGGCTCCTGCACAACGACGGAAACTATCGCTGGATCAAATCCTCCGGGAAGGTGACCGAAATCAATCCAGACGGCACCGCCGCACGGATGATCGGTCAGCATCTGGACATCGATGCATCCAAACGCCTTGATCTCTCGATCCGCACCGCTCTGGAACTCCAATCAAAGGGCACACAAGAAGAAACTATCATCGAACTCACCTCGGCACTCGCGAAAGCCACCCGTGCCTCGTTCGCTGGGGTTTCGCGGATATTCGAGAAAGACGGCGAGCTATGGGCACGGATGACCGCTGGAGTTCACAACGGACAGCCCGCCGTGCCGTTTGAGTACAGACTCGCCGGGACACCCTGCGAACGAACGACCGAGCTTGAATTTTGCTTCTACCCTGACGAGGTCGTGAGTGAGTTCCCGACTGATCAGATGCTTGTTGATCTGGGGATGCGGGGCTATGCCGGCACAACCCTCACCAACAGCAACGGGGAGCTCATTGGGCTTTTGTTGATTATGAACGAGGATCCGCTGGATCCACCATTCGATCCACGCACAGCCCTCAAACTCTTTGGCGCACGCGCTGCGGTAGAACTCGAACATTCTGACACCCAAGAAAAACTTCGCAAGGCAGCAGAACTTGCCAAGGAACTCAGCAAGTCCAAGAGTGATTTCCTTGCCAATATGAGCCACGAGATCCGCACCCCGATGACCGCGATTCTTGGGTTTGCAGACCTACTCGAGGAAGACGGGGACGCCTCGCTGGCACCGAAACGGCGTATCGAGGCAATCAAGACCATCCAGAACAACGGGAACCACCTCCTCGCCATCATCAACGACATCCTCGATATCTCCAAAATCGAGGCGGGCAAGATGCGTGTCGAGTTGATGGAAACCAATCCGATCGAGGTGCTCCAGCAAGTCGAATCACTCATGGGCAGCCGGGCGCGGGGCAAGGGGCTCGAGCTTAACATCGAGTTCGCGACGGACATCCCCGAGACCATTTCATCAGACCCGACCCGACTCCGTCAGATCCTCATCAATCTGATCGGGAACGGGATCAAGTTTACCGAGAACGGCTCGGTCACCCTCCGATCATCTCTTTCCCAAGAAGACCACCCGATGTTCATCATCGATGTCATCGATACCGGGATCGGGATGTCCCAGAAACAAAGCGATTCTGTTTTCGAAGCTTTCTCACAAGCGGACATGTCAACCACTCGCAAATTCGGAGGCACCGGACTCGGGCTCAATATCTCATCTTCGCTGGCTGAGATGCTCGGTGGCAGAATCAGTGTCACCTCAGAGCTGGGCAAGGGCTCGTGCTTCACGATAACGATCGATCCGGGTGACATCCAAGGCATCCCACTGGTCGGGAAGCAAGACTACCACACGCCATCAGCCCCATCTACAAATACACGCCTGGACCCTTCCTCCAAGCCACGCCTTGAAGGGAGACAGATTCTGCTTGTCGAGGACGGTCCCGACAACCAGCGACTCATCAGCTACCACCTCCGCAAAGCCGGGGCACAGGTCGATGTTGCTGAGAATGGGCGGATCGCGGTCGATACCCTGATGGGTTGTGATGCCCCCCACTACGATGTGGTCCTTATGGATATGCAGATGCCCGTTCTCGATGGGTACAGCGCCGCGACCGAACTCCGTGATCGTGGATTCACCACGCCGATTATCGCGCTCACCGCCCACGCGATGGAGAGCGACCGCCAGAAGTGTCTCAATGCCGGGTGCACCGCGTACCAGACCAAACCGATTGATAAGCAAGCACTTATTTCGGAGTGTGTCGAACAGATCGGACGCGGCCAACAGGGTGGCTTCGCAGAGCGAAATGCAGCTTAATTGCACAAAATGAGTCCCACCATAACCCACACAACGGATCGAGAGGGATTCGAACCCTCGATACGGGTTTACCCCGTATACCGGATTAGCAATCCGGCCCCTTCAGCCTCTCGGGCACCGATCCAACTTACAAGCACACAATCCACTCGCAGCCCCGTAGGGTAGACCCCAGACCTCAATTGAACAAGGGATCCCGGCTCAGCAAAGCCAGAATCCCATCCTCCATGTCGCACGACCCGGCACCCCGCTACCCACCAGCGGGGTGCCCGATCAATACGATTTTCAGATCTTCAGTTTACTCAATGATCTGGTTAACAACCTGATCAATCCGCGCCCTCGTTGTGCCCACCATCGGTTTCGAGCATATTGCGGAGGTATTTGTTCTCTCTCCGGGTCGCTTCCAGATCAAACACAAGGTATTTGACGCTCAGACGCAGGTGATCGAGCGAGTCTTGGAGTTCGGAGATGGTCTTTTTCATGCGTTGGTGCCGGCCCTGGGTCTCGGCGGCGAGCTTTGCAAGCTTTGGACGCTGGTCCTCTGGGAGTGAATCGATTTGACCAAGGAGTGTGGCAAGGCGTGATTGGAACTCGTTCTCTGTCATGATGATTGTCCTTTCTTGATTTTGATGCCAGCGATCACGCCGACACCAAACCCAGTTGCACACGCCCGGCCAACAACCGCCGAGATTCCGTGCCAAACCGGCGCACGAAAATAGCGTCCGAAAATATCCCCTCCTGGGATCGAGACAATCCGTTTTGTGTCATCCATGGTGATCCTGAGTCCAGATGCGTCCTTCGCCTCTGGTGGGAACATGGGTCCGGCTGTGCCGGATGTTGCCCAGAATCAACGCGAGCGGTGGAGCCGCTGCAACGCTTGCTGCCCCGCGAGCGGGGCCGAATCCCGGATCTGCACCAGTTCATTGACAGGCACATCCCGGGCTTCACGAACCATCTTACCAAGATGCTTCCAGAGAATCTTCTCAAAGTACCCAAAGAAATCTTCGAGTTCATGCCTCGTGAACTTGCTCAGCGGGTCGCTGAGCCCGCTCTGCATCACCGCCCAGTTGATCAAATCCCCGCCCGAAGCGGTGAATCGGTAGAGCATGAGCGTGGATCGGAGCCGCTGAGCCGGGCTCCCGAACGGGTCTCGGGCGGCTTCCGGAATACTTGTCATAATCTGCTGAATCTCGCGAGGCGAGGCGTTGAGGATCGGATTCTCCCCACCAGCCGACTGTGCGTTGGGTGATTCCTTCTCTGGAACCGTCCCCACCCGGCTGCCCGCTGGTTCGATCTTCGCAAACGCGGTCGAGACTGTTTTGAGACCCGCACGATCGAATCTGATCACAAGCCGTTGGCAAGGCACCCCCTCGTGGTCGCCCATGGAGGAAGTTGAGACGATCCCGACCCCCCACTCTGGTTTGTCTGCATGAACGACGCGATCACCCATCTGGAATCGCTGATCTTGTATCGAGTTGGTTGGTTTCAAGGGGTATCCTTCGTTTGGCGCGAAAAAAGGGGTTCAGTATACGATTCGTCCCAACCACGCAAACGATTGTCGTCTCATCGGTTGCAGAGGCCTAAACTCTCCCCTGCCTTGCATCAGGGTCCAAATCGCCCGATGCTGGTTGTACCGCAGCACCCAAAGGATAGCAGATGATCGAAGCATTGAAAAGCGATGAAATTGTTGAGAAGGTTGGTGGCAAGTTCAAGCTCTGTGCCCTGATCCAACGCCGACTCCAACAACTCCTCGACGGGGCACGCCCGCTCATCGCGCGCGATGGTATGACCGACCTTGAACTCGTGATCGAAGAGATCATCCAAGACAAGATCACGCTCGAGTATGTCGAGGATCAGGACTCCTCAAATGCACAAGCCGCCCCGACTGAAGCCCTGCTCTAACCCCCATTCATTCGCATGCCAACCGAGTACAGCCACCCTGATTTCACATGCTCAGAGGACTGGCTGAACCCACAGAAACTCGCGACGATCTTCGGCCCAAAGCACGGCAACGAAGACGGCGCGAAGATTTTCATCGGCATCACCGGCGGCATCGCGGTCTACAAAGTCTGCACCGTTATCTCACGCCTTGCGCAATCCGGCGCAGAGGTCACCGTTGCGATGAGCGACAGCGCGACCAAGTTTGTCACGCCGTTGACCTTCCAGTCGCTCTCGGGCAATCCGGTGTACACCTCGCCCTGGGAACACCTCGAATCTTCGGACCCACAACATATCTCGATTGCCGATCGCTCAGATATTGCACTTGTTGCGCCTTGCACAAGCAACACGCTCAGCGACATCGTCCACGCAAAGGCCGACTCGATCGTCACGCTGATTCTCAGCGCGATCGACCGCACAACGACCCCGGTCCTGATCGCCCCGGCCATGAACGACACGATGTGGCACCAACCCGCCAACCAACGCAATCTCACCCAAGCGATCGCCGACGGCAACACCATCATCGCCCCGAGCGACGGCTGGCAGGCCTGCCGGCATGAGGGAACCGGGCGGATGAGCGAGCCCGATGAACTGATCCGTGCCTTGGCTGGTGCCTTGGCAAACCACTAAATAACACAAGGCATTCCGATCCAGATGGAGTCTGCCCTGCCGTCTTGGTTCCGGTCGCAATTCGGCCTACACTATCCATCCGAACCGCGGCTCAGCCCCAATCTGAGCCCCATCGATTTTGGAGAGGTGGCTGAGCGGTTGAAGGCGCACGATTGGAATTCGTGTGGGGGAGCAATCCCCTCGGGGGTTCGAATCCCCCCCTCTCCGCTTGAATAAACCCTTGTATTGCAACTCGTTTGCAGGCAAGGGTTTATTTCTTGTTGCTTAGTTGGTTTTAGCGAATAATCCAAAGAGCCCCCCACCGGCCTTCTCCGAATCAATGACATGTTTCGATTTGTGATGAGCGAATCTTCTGGCCCTGACAAATCATTCCAACATCCATACAGTCTGAAAATCGATCACCTCACCGTCGAGCGATTCAGCGAACTCTTTGGCACTTGCTTGAGACTCGAACAAAGCCAAGTGCGACGCCATGGGCGTGGACAGTTGATCTGATCTGACAAACCACGCTTCGCTCGTGTGCAGCCATTCGAGTGAGCCGTGATCGTGACTCCAGCGATCGACGATCGTCAGATCGGTTTGTTTGGATTCAAAGATCATCTGGCAGTTGAAATCATCAAACAGCAGCGGCTCATCCCCGCGATCCCCAACGATTATGGTCGATGTCGCAAACCGTTCGTCGGAGATGATCATCCCGCACTCGATACAAATCGAATCGCCGTAGCGTATCTCCGGAGGTCCATCAACTGCGCTTGATCCACACCCCTGAATGACAACGACCGCCCCCACTGCGCCCACCAACCAAAGGGAGCCGACAAAGGTCATATCGAACCTCGCTTTGAAAAGAGTACAAGTGCCAGAGCCAATGGGATTAAAGTCCAGGCACCAAGTATCAAGGCAAGAATCCAGGGCAACCCATCCCCGAAGGTCTGCGAAGCGTACAACCCCACAGGACCAAGCACATCGAGCGAGGCGTTCATATTGACAATCACCGCCATCTTAAAGGCTTGAAGCGGGTTCATCACGCCGATGGCGAAGACCTCTTGCACACGAAGCTTGAACAGAATCGTCCCGGCCATCAGCCCGAGGTCACTGAGGAATACCAGAATCAGCCACACAAATAACCCCAACCCTGTCGCAACGCCGGAGCGCCGCGAGATCACGGAGAGGAGCATCCCGACCGAGAGCATCGCCAGCGCCAGCCCGCATGTGAACACGACCAGCATAAAGAAAGCTGTGATCCCTACGCCGCCGACACGCCACGCAAGCACGCCCGCACTGAGCCCGAACCCAATACACATAGAGAAAATCAGCGCAAACGCCAGACCAATATATTTACCTAGAAGCAGTTCAACCCGTGATACGGGCTGAGCGAGAAGATACAGCAGCATCCCCCGCTCACGCTCCCCTGCGATTGAGCCGGCACCTGCAATCAACGCCATGAGCGGCACCACCAGCATAATGAGATTCAAGAGCCCAGCAGTAGTCCGGCTAAAGCCCGCGAATCCATGCGATCCAGACCCCGCAAGCGACATAAACGATACCGCCACTGCGAGCACCGTGAATGCGACTGTATAAAGGATGAACCAACGGCTTGAAATCGCATCTCGAAACTCCCGCCGTGCAAAGGCGATCACACTGGACCAGCGTGAAAGATGCGATCCTGAAAGTGTGCTTGTGTTCTTCGATTCGATTGAGAGCGTGCTCATTCGTTGTCCCCTTGAACTTCTTCGAGCACCTCGAAATCGCGTACTTCAATCTCCGCTCTGGCAAGCACCGACACCGGCTCGGCCTTTCGGTTTCGAGGCACCGAAACGCACAGGCCGTTGCCGTTGAGATGCACCGCATGCCCCGCATCCCGGAGCACCTTTGCAGCCGATTCTTCTGTACCCATGCTCAGGTACAGCCGCATGGTCTGAATCCGAGACTCGGTCGGCCAGAGTTCGGCGGGTGTGATGTCCTTGATCAGCTTTCCCTGTTCCATCACAAGCACGCGTCCCGCTAATGAAAGCACCTCGTCTGCACGGTGTGATGCAAAGAGAAGCGTCTTGCCCTCATCACGGAGCTGGCAGAGCGTATCGATCACCTCGCCACGACCCGAGGCATCCAGATTTGAGGTGGGCTCGTCGAGGAAAATGATCGGCGGATCCGCGATCAGCGCGATTGCGAGCGCAAGCCGCTGCTTCATCCCACCCGACAGATCACGCAATCGTTTCTTCTCGTGCCCTTGCAACCCAACCTTCGCCAGAGCGATGGCCGCCCCTTTGCGGTCAACCCTGCGTAGATTGGCAAAGAACATGATTGACGATCCCAGCTTGGCATCATCGTGGAACGCGAGCTCCTGCGGCACATAGCCAACGAACGACCTGGCCCGCTTTCCGTGTTTGCGGACATCCACGCCATGAATAGAGACGCTGCCGGCGCTCGGAAAAATACCCAATAGCGAACGGATCAGTGTTGTTTTACCCGCACCGTTGCTCCCCCAGAGAGCGATGGACTCGGTCTCCTCAAGAGTAAACGAAAGATCATCAACAGCGATGACGCTCCCGAATCGTTTGGTGACATGTGAAGCTCTGATCATGAGATAGCTCTTTGTCGTGATTGGGGAGTGTCAACAAGGACCGGCAACGGCTGCTGCCGGGCAACAAGCCATCCTCCGAGAGTTGGTAGCAACAGCAAGCCCGAAGCCAGACAGATCATAGGTAAGCGGGATACAGACTGGGTACCTACGAATAACTTGAGTTCGGGGGGTTGAGTCAATGGACTGGCGTCGACGAAAATCGGATCTGGGCTGAGTTCCGGGAATGCCCTGGCGGTGAGCTCGATGGCCTGCTGGGCCGGGCTGTGAAGAAAGATCCGGAGATTGGGCTGCCGGGCGAGCAGCGATCGGAACAAACTCCGAGGCTCATACGGGAAATCCCCGATCCCATCATCGTTCTGATCGAACCCAGAATAGTTTGTCCAAAAATTACCCACGCCATCCTTCGAGAACTCGTTGAGTAACAGCTTCCCGCGTCCATGGACGGTTACTTGCTCCAGGTTTTCAACAAACGCATTTCCGGTGATCACATTGTCGTGTGTGATCGGTGTCGAGAGCAGGCCGATCTCATTGAAAGCAATCTTGTTGCCTCTGATTATCCCAAAGGAGTCGACTGATGAGGGGGAGTTGTCAACATACATCCCGACACGATTGGCAAACAGCGCATTATTCTCCACCGTGATCGCATCGCAATCCTTGAGCCCGATCCCATACCCGCTGGTCCCACGGTTATTAACAATTGAGTTGCCGATGAGATGGATGTCGTTTGAATACATCAGGTAGATGCCCACCGAGTTGGCAGACAGCTCGTTGGCTTCAAGGGTCGTGTGATGCGAGTACATAAAGTGCAACCCGTATCGCGAGTTGGTCACATGGTTCCGAGCCACGCGGAGGTCCTCTGAATACCAGAAGACCATGTCCCGGACTGCGTCGATGGTATTGTCCTCGATCACGCAGTTGCGGCTCCACCACAGCCGGATCCCATCGCCCCGCCGACCGAGCTCAAGTTCTTTGCCGATCACGGTGTTGTTGCGGACGATCGAGTCCGCCGCCGGGCGGAGATCGATGCCAAAGTAAACATCCTCGAAATGGTTGTCCTCAATCACCACAGGCCCGGCGTAGGCACGGACGCCCGCGGGTTCCTGATCGACCGTTGATCCCGATCCACGCACTGTGAATCCACGGAGCGTCACCTCACCGACGGTGATCTCGATGACCGTACCCTTGCCGAGCGCATCGATTGTCACCAGTCCATTCCCATCGAGCACGACCGGCTTGTCGATCACGAGGTTCCCCTCGTAGACCCCCTCGGGGACAACCACGGTCGAACCGGTCTCGGCCGACTCGATGAGCCGAGCGATCTCGTCAACCGGTTTCGGTGAACCCTGAGCCGAGGCTCCAAACACCACGCCGAGAAGCGCACACAATCCCGCGATGGTTCGGAGTCTGAACATGGTTAAGCCGAGGCCTTCGCCGCTTCCTTCTTGGCCGCTTTCTGTGCCTTGACCAACGGGGCGTAGGCCCGCCAATGGAAGAACAACGCGATAATCATCACAACGGA
>Ga0316187_10006071_pt1 | contig 10412 bp, 8 predicted proteins | sample CroRivburrow1_MG_FD_204927 | JGI IMG/M metagenome (GOLD analysis project Ga0316187, IMG submission 204927) | Coastal sediment microbial communities from Maine, United States - Cross River worm burrow 1 | ecosystem: Environmental > Aquatic > Marine > Coastal > Sediment | place: USA: Maine... | reverse complement strand
CAGTGACCGCCCGCTGCATATCCGTTTCTGCAGGCACCGCTACCGCGGCAAATTCCTCTTCCAGCCACACCGCGCGCCCGCTGTCGCGCAGCTGGCTGTGCACCAGCGTGATATCGCGACTGAGCGACCGGGGCAACCAGCGCATCAGCGCCGCGTATAGCGTCGCACCCAGTCGAAAATCGACTGGCTCGTAGGCCTCACCACGCATACCACCGAGATCGAACATCTGTACCGGCTTGCCGGTAGCACAGGCCTCGGACAGCATGGCGATGCTATCTCCCGTAACAATCAGCCGGTCAGCCCAGGCCAGGATGCCAAAATAAGGGTTCTCGACGTCACCCGCTCGCCAGTCATAAAAATAGTGGGGCACATCAATCGCCGCCAACAGCGCCGCGGACGCCGCAGCACTGGTGCGTGAACTGGTAGTGACCAGCAGGGAACCCCCGTGCTCCCTGGCCAGGCGGGAAGCCTGCCTACCCAATCGAGCAGCGGCTTTGGGGCCGAAGGTAAAGGGTCCGCTGTTACCGCCGGCGATAACCGCAAAGCAGGGCTGCGGCAGGTCGGCAAAGGTGCCCTGCCACTCGCTCCTGGCACTGGCCAGGCGCTGCGCGGTCACACTGTGCAGGGTGAGCACATTGTTCACCACATTGGGTCGTGCCGGCACGCGATACTGCGGTGTGGTGATTACCAGGTCAAAAGTCGCGAGGTCTGCCCAGGGTCGGCCGACATGGACATAACGTGTACGCCCCCCGGATTGCGCGCGAATCCAGCGGCATACCGGCTCATTGCGCACCCCGCAGGAGATAAGCAAATCCGGCCACGGCGGCTGCAGGGTCGCCGCCGCCTCGGGGGTCAGGCCGCGGATGCTGTCCCAACCCAACAGATGCGGCAGGAAGCGCTCACTGCGGTAACTTAAAGTACGGGTTTCAGCCGGCCAGGCCATATCATCGACCAGGGCATCGACCAGGGCGCGCACCTGCCCTCGCTCCCCCGCGCGGTAAGCGTCTATCAGCCAAATGACTGGCATTACCATTGTTCCATGGGTATAGTTCCAGCCTTTGAATCCAGCCATCTACCTTGATTGGCGCAAGGGTAGCAATGAAATGACCGATTACCAAGAATACCTGGACTTCCTGTGCAGCGCTCTGGAATCGCAGAATAAGAAGAACATTCCACTGAACGAGAATACTGCCCTGGTCGCAGACATCGGCCTGAGTTCCCTGGAGGTCATGGAATACATAGAGAAAATCGAGGACCATTTCGATATTTCCATTCCATTGAACATCCTGCCCGACGTAAACACCATTGGTGAGCTGGCACACAAAGTCAAGGAACTTAACCTCTGAGGCCCCGTCCTCGAAACCGGAGCGCAGGCCAAGCCCATGCTGTTCGACAAATTCCAAGCCATGGCCGATTTCCAGGCCGAACTGGCACAACGACAGGTGACGCCCTTCGGCGCAGTTACCGAGAAAATCCTCTCCGCCACTGAAGGCATCGTAGAAGGTCGCCCGGTCATCCTTGCCGGCACCAACAACTATCTCGGCCTGTCCTACGACCCGCGCTGTATCAAGGCCGCGCAGGACGCCGCCCAGCAGTGGGGCACCGGCACCACCGGGTCGCGTCTTGCCAACGGTTCCTTCGCCGAGCACCAGGCCCTGGAAAGCGAAATCGCCGCCTTTTACGGACTGGATCACGCGATCGTATTCTCCACCGGATACGCCGCCACCATGGGCATGTGTGCCACCCTGGCCGGGCCGGGGGACGTCATCCTGATGGACGCGGACAGCCACGCCAGTATCTACTCCGGCGTGAAACAAAGCGGTGCCGAGATCATCCGCTTCAAACACAGCAACCCGGAGGATCTGGCCAAGCGTATGCGTCGCCTGGGCGATCGTGCCGGGCAGGCGCTGATTATTGCCGAGGGGATCTACTCGATGCTCGGGGATGTGGCGCCGTTACAGGAGATCGCCGCGATAAAACGCGAGTACGGCGGCTACCTGTTGCTCGATGAGGCCCACTCCATGGGCGCACTGGGGGACACCGGTCGCGGTGCCGCACAAGCAGCCGGCGTGGAAGCGGATGTGGACTTTACCGTGGGCACCTTCAGCAAGAGCCTGGGCTCCATTGGCGGCTTCTGTGTCAGCCGTCACGCTGAGCTTGAGGCTATTCGCTTCTGTATCAGCGCCTATATCTTCACCGCGTCCTCGTCGCCCTCAATCATCGCCTCAACACGCGAGGCGCTGCGCATCATCGGCCAGGAACCGGAGCGTCGCACCCGGCTGTGGGAAAACGCCAACCGACTGTACCAGGGCCTGAAATCCCTGGGCCTGGCAGTAGGCCCTACCGCCAGCCCGGTGGTTGCAGTGGAAATGGTCGATCGCTCCCAGACTATCGATTGCTGGAAAGCACTGCTGGAGGCCGGCGTTTACGTCAACCTGGTAATACCACCCGCCTCACCCTCTACCAATTTCCTGCTGCGCAACAGCGTCAGCGCCGCCCACTCCAGTGAGCAGATCGACACTATCATCGCAGCCTATGCAGGCCTGCGTGACACTGGATTGCTACCCGTTTCACAGGACAGCTAATGGACCAGATCATCATCACCGGCAATGGACCATTGCGCGGTGAGGTCAATATTGCCGGCGCCAAGAATGCCGCCCTGCCGATCATCGCCGCCGCGCTACTCTCCCCGGAACCGCTGCACCTGACCAATATCCCTGGCGTGCGGGATATCGATACCGCACTCAAACTGATGCAATTACTGGGCTGCACCGTGGAGCGCGACGATACCTCGCTGGTAATCGAAAGTGCCCAGGTACACTCGGTGCGCGCGCCCTACGAGCTGGTCAAGACCATGCGCGGTTCCATACTACTGCTGGGCCCATTGCTGGCGCGATTCGGCGAGGCCGATGTGTCACTTCCAGGTGGTTGCGCCATCGGCTCGCGTCCGGTCAATGAGCATATCTCGGGGTTGCGCGCCATGGGTGCCGAGGTGGAAATCGAGGCGGGCTATATCAAGGCCAAGGCCAATCGCCTGTGCGGCGCCCACTTCGCCTTCGATGTGCCCTCGGTAACCGCTACCGAAAACCTGATGATGGCCGCCGCGCTGGCCGACGGTACCTCGGTACTGGAAAACTGCGCCCTGGAACCTGAAATCGGTGACCTGGCCAAATTACTGATCGCCATGGGCGCAAAAATCGAAGGCGCGGGCAGCAGCACCATCACCATTGAGGGTGTGCAACAATTGCATGGCGCCAGTCATCGCGTACCCCCTGACCGCATCGAAACCGGCACATTCCTGGTCGCAGCTGCCGCCACCCGCGGCGATATCAGGGTGATGAACACCGAACCGGACTTCCTGCATCACGTGCTGGGCAAGCTGGAACAGGCCGGTGCCAGGTTGGAAACCGGGCCTGACTGGATCCACCTGGACACCGGCGGCAAACGCTGCCAGGCAGTGAACATCACCACCGCCCCCTACCCCGCTTTTCCCACCGACATGCAGGCCCAGTTCATGGCATTGAACGCGCTGGCCGAGGGCTCTGCCACCGTGGTGGAGAATATTTTCGAAAACCGCTTCATGCATGTCGCGGAGCTACAGCGCATGGGGGCAGATATTGAATTACAGGGCCACACTGCCATCGTGCGCGGCAGGGAGCGCCTGCAAGGTGCCCCGGTAATGGCCACCGACCTGCGCGCCTCCGCCTCATTGATTATTGCCGCACTGGCCGCCGATGGCGACACTACCGTGGACCGGGTTTATCACCTGGACCGGGGTTATGCCAATATCGATCGCAAACTCGCCGAGCTGGGGGCCATCATCCGCAGGGTGTGAAAACTCCCGGGGACCAAGCGCATGCCACAATGCTTCGCACAACTTTCAGACCCGCACCTGAGCTCACTGGACCAGGTAAGAGCCAGGGACCTGTTTAACAAGCGGGCCCTGGGCTATCTCTCCTGGCGCCGCAAGCGCCGTTTCGAACACCGCCCGGAAGTGTTGCAGGCGCTACAGCGCAACCTGGAACTGCCACAGCTGGACCAGCTGTTGATTACCGGGGACCTCACCCATATCGGCCTGCCCTCGGAATTTCGCCAGGCCAGTGACTGGTTGCAACAACTGGGTGACGCGCGACAAATCGCGCTGGTGCCAGGCAATCACGACAGCTGTGTGCGCGCCGACTGGCAACAGACCTATGCCCTGTGGCAGGACTATATGGCCTCCGACGAGGCGGGACACACTGATCACGCAAAGACGTTTCCAAGTTTGCGGGTGCGCGGGCAACTGGCTTTTATCGGGCTGTCCACGGCGTGCCCCAAACCGCCGCTGATGGCCACTGGCACTGCTGACGCCGAGCAGCTAAGCCGCCTGCCAGAGCTGTTGAACCGCTGCGCGGAGCAGGGCCTGTTCCGCGTCCTGTACCTGCATCATTCGCCGCTGCCCGGCGTGGAAAAATGGCGCAAGCGACTGACCAATGCCAGCGCTGTGCACGATATCATCGCGCAGTGTGGTGCAGAACTGGTATTACACGGCCATGGGCACCGCGCGCACTACCACGAAATGACTACCCGGGATGGCATGGTGCCGGTGATCGCCGTGCCTTCAGCCTCCGCACTGGGCCTGCATGGGGCGGATACCGCGCGCTACAACCGCTACAGCGTGGAGCGCGACAGCGATGGCTGGCAGCTGGGCATTGATGCCAGGTGTTATGACCGCGAGAGCGGTGAATTTACCCCGGGCGAGCAGCGCGAGGTCGCCATCAGGCGTCCTGTTCCGCCACCTTCGCGAGGGAGCCCTTGACCAGCATCAGGTCGGAGATGGAGTCCACATCGATGGCCGCGTTGGCATAGGGCAGGATCACCGGACGGATGCGCAACCCCAGACGCTTGCTCAGCTTGGCCAAGGCCTCCTCCAGGGATAACAGGCCCAGGCGGTAGCGGATAATCGCACCCCAACCCAGCAGGCCGATAACCACCAGCGGCTTCTTTCGTTGCTGCTCAATTTTGCGCCAGAACCTTGCCGCACGGCGCCCTTCCGGGGTGATAAACGCAAACAGGTTACAGCCGCAAAAATCCCCGTCACTGAAGCGCAGTACCGTTTTCTTGATCCCGGGGTAGGCCTCTGTCACCAGGGCGTGGGGCGCAAGACCCACTGCCACGTCCACATCATCCGCCAGGCTCTGGCGACCGAATGCGTCCACGATTTCGGGAGTCAGCAGGGGGTGATCCGCGGTAGTCAACAGCACCGCCTCACTGGGATCCAGTGACTGCATGACGCGATAGGCGCTGGTGCTGGGACTGGATTCGGGCGGGCTCCACAGTACCTCTCCATCTTTTACCCAGGTCGCCAGGGGCTCATCGGTCGCCACTTCACTCTCCTCCGGCCCCGCCAGGCAGATTTTGTTGACTACCCGGGACGCGCGCAGGGAATTGAGCACCCTGCGCACCATGGGCAGGCCGTCGATATCGATCATCGCCTTGCAGCCCGCCTCCGAATGATCGATCAGCGAATCCGCCTTGGTGCGGTCACCGGCAAGAACGATCGCCGTCATCTGGTGCTGTTCCGGGTCGAGGTGCATAAGCGGTTATAAATCCTTTTCGTAGATACGGTAGAGCTTGTACGCCTGTCCACCGATAGTTTCAATGATATTGCGCATGCCGTCGTTATCTTCGAGTATCCAGCCCATTTCCACATCCGTCACCCCACGGCGGTGGAACTCCTTGCGCAGCGCGTCGGTGACCATGAAGGCCAGGGTCGGCCCCAGGCGCGAATGCTGGTACTCCCGGCGCACGCCCATCAGCGGCACCCGGGCAGTTCTCGGGTGCCGCACTTTCAGACGCCACAGCAGCTTGAGCCAGCCAAAGGGCAGTAGTTTACCCTTGAGGTCCCGCGCAGCCTCGTTGATATTGGGCAAGCCCACCATAAATGCCACGGGCTCTCCGTCATATTCCGCAATCTGTATATACTCGTCAGGCATCAATTTGCCCAGGGTGGTCACGGTTTCCACCCACTCCGACTCAGCCAGCGGCACAAACCCCCAGTTGTCGCGCCAGGCATCATTGAAAATATCGAGCATGATCCTGGCATCTTCTGCGAGTTGCTTGCGACGCGCAGGACGAACAGTCGCGCGGTCCGACACCCTCTCAGCCAGCATGGTCATCACCCGCGGCGCCTCAAAATCCGGCCGCACGTGGTAGGCGAGCAGATCCTTGACCGGCCTGTAGCCCTGATTTTCCACGGCGGCGCCGTACCAGGGTCGCGCATGACCCATCAGTACACAGGGTGGCGTTGCAAAACCTTCGACAAGCAGTCCGACTTCATCATTGATATGCAGATTGAAGGGTCCACGTACCGTTCGCATACCCTCGCTACGCAGCCATTCCTCCGCCGCACCAAACAGCGCCGCCACCACTTCGGGGTCTTCCTCTGCCTCAAACATGCCAAAATAACCGGCGCCATCGGCGTGCTGGGCCAGGTGTAACTCGTCGATTTGAGCAGTGATGCGCCCCACGGGGCGGCCCTCCCGATAGGCCACCCAGGCGCGCAAGCGCGCGTGTTCCAGGAAGTGGCTGTCAGGGGAAAAGCGCTCACGCTGCATGAAATCCAGAGGCGCTATCCAGACCGGATCTGCAGCGTAAATTGCGTGTGGCAAGGCAAGGAAATCCCGCAACTGGCCACGGCTTTTCATCACCTCCAGCGAGATAGCTGATCGCCCGGTTTCGCTGTTCACCATCCCGTATCCGCGTTCCTTTCCAATGCTGGGACAGCAGTATACAGATGAAATGGCGACTTGCGTAACATAATGGCTATTCCTCTTTTTTATCAACTAGTTACAGGACATCTTGCGCACCAGACCGGCCTGGAAACACTCCCCGAAAGGGGTAGATTTCGGCAATAGTAGCCGCTAGCCATTGGTATTATTACCTATAAGTTGCAGGGTCTAAAATGCTAGGATAGCGCCCTATCAGGTCACCCCATTTCATAGACTTGAGCATAAGGGCCAAAGCATGCGCAGAACTACAAAGCGAGCCCGATACCCCAGGTGGGATTTTTAACGCGAGATTCATTCCTCTGACGATAATGGAGTGAGTCACGGTTGTTTATTGAGCATTTGCGCCGACTACATTGGGCGCCGAATTGAGGATACTCCTTTGTCACAGATAATTGCCACGCCAACCCGCCACGACCTGCCATTTCGAGCCGCAGATTTCTCCACACTGACTGAGGCGCTCGACTATGCTGCCCGGGGTGAAACCGGCTGCAACTTCTACACCGGCCGTGGTGAACTCTACGCCACTGTGAGCTATGGCGAGGTGCGCCAGCAAGCGTTGGCACTGTCGCAAAAATTGTTGGGGCTGGGCCTGGCCAAGGGCGACCGCGTGGCCCTGGTGGCAGAAACCAGCCCGGAATTCGTACTTTTCTTTTTCGCTTGCCAGTATGCGGGCCTGATTCCGGTAGCGCTGCCCGCTTCTGTCAAAATCGGTGCGCACTGTGCTTATGTAGCGCAGCTACAGCGTCTGATGGAAGCCAGCGACGCAGCTATCGGCGTGGCTTCAGAAGGCTACCTGCCGTTCCTGCAAGAGGCCTGCGAGGGCCTGTCGACCCGCATGGTGGATACCCACGACGCATTCCGCGCCCTGCCCGCCGGCACCCAGGAACTCCCCGAGATCAGCCCTGAAGATATCGCCTATATCCAGTACACCTCGGGCAGCACCCGCTTCCCCCGCGGTGTGATAATCAAGCACCAGACTGCCATGGCCAACCTGCAGGGTATGGTCGGTCCCGGTCTGCAGATGAATGGCGAGGATCGCATGATGTCCTGGCTACCCTACTACCACGACATGGGCCTGGTAGGTTTCGTCCTGGTACCCATGTCTGCCCAGGTATCCATCGACTACCTCGATACCCGCGAATTTGCCATGCGCCCCAGGCAGTGGCTCAACCTGATGACCCGGTCCAAGGCCACCATCTCTTTTGCTCCCTCCTTCGGTTACGATCTGTGTGCCCGCAGGGTGCGTCCCAAGGACATGGAAGGCTACGACCTGAGCAACTGGCGCATTGCCGGCATAGGCGCGGAGATGATACGCCCGGAGACCCTGGCGTATTTCGCCGAAGTCCTCAAGCCCTGCGGTTTCGACCAACGCGCCTTCCTGGCCTGCTATGGCATGGCCGAGTGCACCCTGGGTATCAGCTTTTCACCTCTGTCGACAGGCTTTACCACACACCATATCGATAGCGATCGCCTGTCAGACAACCATGAAGCGGTGCTTATGGAAGAGGACGATACTGAAGGTCGCGGACGCCACTTTGTCAATTGCGGTGTCCCACTTCCCGGCTTCGAAGTTGAAATACGCGACGACGGCAAGGTATTGGGTGACTGGCACAGCGGTGTCATCTACCTGCGCGGCCCCAGCGTGATGAGCGGTTACTTTAACCTGCCCGAAGAGTCCAGCTATGCGCTGTCTGAAGACGGCTGGTTGAATACCGGTGATATCGGCTACCTGGCCGACGGCGTACTGACCATTACCGGTCGCAAAAAAGACCTGATTATTATTCACGGTCGCAACATCTGGCCGCAGGACCTGGAGCATGTAGCCGAGTCCCAGCCCGAAGTCCGCTCCGGCGACGCCGTGGCGTTCTCTGCACCGGACCACGAGGGCGAGGAAATGTGCGTCCTGCGCGTGCAGTGTCGCGAGACCGACACCCAGAAGCGCAACAACCTGGTGCGCCGCCTGACTGCCCTGATGCGCCTGGAAATGGGCCTGGATTGCTATGTCGACCTGGTCCCCATTCACTCCCTGCCGCGCACCTCTTCCGGCAAGCTGTCCCGCGCCAAAGCGCGCCTGGACTTCATCGCAGAGTACGATGCCGAGCGTCTTAACGGAATCGCAGAAGAAGTTCGCCTGAGGGCAGCTTCAGCCTGATCCGCCACGGCGACTTCATTGGCGTCACTGGCGCCACGGGTTTCATTGGCACCAGTTTGTGCAAGCGGCTGGTGCAGCTGGGCTTTCAGGTTAAAGCCCTGGTACGCGACCCGCAAAAGGCCAGCCAACTTTCACACCCGAATATTGAACTGGTAACCGGCAACCTGTCGGATCACGACGCACTGCGGCAACTCGTCAGCGGTTGCAGTGCGGTGATTCACGGCGCAGGCGCAGTCCGCGGCAGCTCCCAGGCAGAGTTTGATCTGGTCAACATCAACGGCACCGCCGCCATTATCGCCGCCGTAAAATCCCGGCAACCACCACCCCGGCTGTTACTGCTGTCCTCCCTGGCCGCGCGCGAGCCGCAGTTGTCCTGGTATGCACAAAGCAAGCGCGGCGGGGAGCAACTACTGCAGAAAGAACAGCAAATGGACTGGATAATCCTGCGCCCGCCTGCGGTCTATGGCCCCGGTGACAAGGAGATGCTGCCGGTATTCCAGATGATGTCTCGGGGCGTGGCACCAGTGGCAGGCGCGACGACGGCGCGTATCTCGCTGATTCATGTGACAGACCTGGTCGAAGCCATCATCGCCTGCCTGCAATCCGACACCTGTCGTCAACAGGTACTGACCCTCTGTGATGGCAAGAACGGCGGCTATAACTGGCACGAAATGGCGGCCCTGGCCGAGGCCACATGGTCACGGCGGGTAAGGCTATGGCAACTGCCCACATGGCTGCTGGACGCCGTGGCGGGCGTCAACCTGCGCCTGGCTAAAATTACCGGTCACGCGCCTATGCTAACGCCGCCAAAATTGCGCGAACTACGCCACGAGGATTGGGTGGTAGACAACCGGGCCATGGCCGCAACCGGGTGGACCCCCAAAATCGACCTTCAGCAGGGCCTGGAAGAGATACGCAATTCGGCACTATGACCGGAATTCCGAAGTCTGCCCAAGCTTCGAATACGCTATAATGAACGGCTGTTCTCAGTAACTTAACCCGGGTAGACAAGGCCTTGGCAGAATTCATAATCGGCAGTCCATTGCGCAAACTCGCGCGGGAGCATCGCTTCCTGCGGCTGTTGCTGTGGCGCCTGGACTTCCTGTTTGTCTGGTCGTTGGTCAAAATGGCCAAACTGCTGCCGGTAGATGCCGCGTCCCGCTTCGGCCAGCGCGTTGGCACCTGGATAGGCGCCAGGCTGTCCAATAAAACGGCCATCTTCAAGGAAAATATGCGCATTGCCTTCCCCGAATTGAGTGACAGGGACATAGAGCTGCGGGTGCAGCAGGCCTGGGGCAGGGTGGGCAGGGTTATGGCGGAGTATCCCCACCTGGAAACGATTTTGCATGATCCGCAGAGACTGGTCATCGACATACGCGAGCCGATCACGACCTACAGCAATCCCGAACAGCCCTGTGTCATAGTCACCGCACACTTGAGCAACTGGGAAGTAGTATGCTCGGCCATGGCAAAAATGGGTATACCCAACG
>Ga0316187_10006068_pt1 | contig 10416 bp, 9 predicted proteins | sample CroRivburrow1_MG_FD_204927 | JGI IMG/M metagenome (GOLD analysis project Ga0316187, IMG submission 204927) | Coastal sediment microbial communities from Maine, United States - Cross River worm burrow 1 | ecosystem: Environmental > Aquatic > Marine > Coastal > Sediment | place: USA: Maine... | reverse complement strand
GAGTTCTTCTATTTTGGCTACTATGGCGCGTTGTTCGGGGAGGGAAGCTATGGGTAAGTTTTCCTTTTCAATGTGCTGATAATGCCTTGCGTAACCGTTGTCTTTAATTTTATGAACCAATACATGTGTCAATGTAGAAATGTATTTAGGTTCTATACCTTGTTTAGGTTCAAGAACTTTAGTCCCATCTGCCCCAGGTATAAATTTAAAGTTGATGAGCTTCACACATTTTGTGTGATCGCCAAAAACTACGACAGGAAGTTTACAATCTAAGATTCGGTCTTTATCATCTGAATATCCACCAATCTTATCTTGGCCTTGATCAACAATAGGGAACTGCCCAAATTGTGAGTACTCTTTTTGCTTTAATTTCTGTTTTGTTGTTGAAATCTTATAAACAGCATCTTTATAAAGTATTTCTTCCCAATCTTCTCTCATTATGCGGCTAATACTTCATTGAGTTCGTTAATAATTTCATTCATCTTCATTGTCTGAACCATGATTTTACTTGATTTGCTTGATGGCTTGATTTTTTTGTTGCTGTTGTAGATGATTTTTCAAAATCACGGTAATTCTATAATCCTTTTCAATCATGGTTCAAGACTTATTGTTGTGTACTCTTTTAAATTGGAGTGATTTAGCTCCAAAGTTAATCAGTAAGCCAATTTCTAAGTGATATGCTTCTACGTAGTTCATGGCTTGTGCAAGGTGCACATCTTCTAAGTTAATAAGTGCTTTTATCTCTACCATAATTTTTTCTTCTACAAAGAAGTCTACTCGCCTTGTTCCTATATCTTGCCCCTTATATTGGATACTCATTTCATGTTCTCGGCTATAGTTAATGTTTCTTTCTGAAAGTTCTATAGCTAATGCACGTTGGTAAATCACCTCCTGAAAACCATTACCAAGTGCTTTATGAACTTCCATTGCAGCTCCAATAATCTTATGTGTTAAATCTTTATATTCCATTATTTAATCAAGTAATCCTTTCATCCTAAAAATCATGGTTCAAGACTATGCTGCCAATGCTTCATTCAACTCATCTAGAATGGTTTCGTAATCATCTTTGAATAGTTGATAGAATTTACCAATACCGCCTTGCTTGTCGAAGGGAGTGTATTCAAAGTCTTCTCTTTCTATATGATAACTGCTTACTACGTGGTCTTTAATCATGCGCAGCCAGTCCATTTGTTCGTTGGTAAAGCGGTTGTGATGCCCTGCGTTTTGTTTGAAAATCCATTTTTTGAAATTTTCATCAATGGTTTTGTCAAAGGCTTTCAGTTCGCCATCAATACCACAAGCTCTGCGAATTAATGATACCAATGCCGTGAGTTCATCTTTGGGTTTTTCGCTTTTCACATCTTCCAAGGCAGCATAGGCATTCCACACATAATCAGGAGCTAATAAGGGTTGTTCCAATAACAACTTATCAAACACATGTTTAATCATTTTAAAAGTGATTTCTCTACGGTTGTATGGTTGATTGTAGAAAATACTCAAGGCTTTTATTTCGTCTTTGTGCAATTCTAAATACTCGTTAAAGTCTTTTACAATGGCTGTTGCCTTATCCACAGAAGTGGTATCCCATTCCGATTTAGTAACTGTATCCAGATTGATGCTGTCAATGATTTGTTCGTGTTCTCTGCGCACATTATCTAAGTAGTTATTTAACTCACCATTGAAGGTAGAAGCTGCTTGTCTCACCAATTCTTCTTGGGCTGTTTTCTTGGCTTCTTCAATTAAAGCAGGCGTTCTGTCTTGTACAGGAATTTTATCAATTTCTAGTTGTGCTCTGTTGTCAATCTCATCTTGGTCGTAAGCTGTAATCAACTCTTTAGTGATTTGCTTTAAGTTTTTACCTCCTGAAAATTCGAGTAATCTGTCTTTTTCATTTTCAGTAATTTGCTTTTCTAAACGAATTAATCGGTTGGATAAAGACAAGAACAAATCTTCATCTGCAATTCCCATTGAAACGGCACTCAATAAATCTTTCATAGGCACAGTAGGCTGTCTTTCTAAAGGACGGCTATCTGTTTTTTTAGATTTAGTGGCTCCAATGGCATCTACAATCACAAAGTGTGTTTTGCTTTTGGCGGTACGAGAAACCTTTTGAAAGGTATCGCTATTAATGGTTCTCGTTCCTCTGCCTTTCATTTGCTCAAAGTAGTTCACACTTTTCACATCACGCATAAAGAGTAACACCTCCAAGGGTTTTACATCTGTGCCTGTAGCTATCATATCTACCGTAACTGCAATACGTGGGTGATAAGAATTTCGGAAACGATTCAAGACTGATTTAGGGTCTTCATCTGCTTTGTAGGTTACCTTTTTACAGAAGTCATTGCCTTCATCAAATTCCTCACGGATAATCTTAATAATATCATCTGCATGGCTGTCCGTTTTAGCAAACACCAATGTTTTAGGTACTTCATAATCTCCATTCTTATCTACTCGATTGGGGAATATATCTACCTTTAAAGCTTTTTTGTATTCTTTTATGATGTTGCGAATTTGACTGAGGTTTACTACCTTTTTATCCAAGTCGTTTCGCTTGTATTCGGTGTCTTCATCCTCTTGTTGCCAGCGTTTGGCTCTGGTTAATTTATCTCTTCTATCTATCCACCAACCAGATTCGATAATCCCGCCTTTTTTTGAAATATCTGTTTCAATGGTGTAGACATCATAAGGAACATTTACACCATCTATTACAGACTCTTCATAGGTATATTGACTTACCACATTTTCATTGAAGAACCCAAAGGTTCTTTTATCAGGCGTTGCGGTTAAGCCAATCAAGAAGGCATCAAAGTAGTCCAACACCTGTTTCCATAAATTGTAAATGGAACGATGGCATTCATCAATCACAATAAAGTCGAATTGTTCAATCGGAACTTTGGGCGTGTAATCCACAGGAACAGCCTGTTTTTTACTCATTTGTTTTTTAAGCCAAGAGTTTTCTTCTGGATTATCTAGCTCTGCACTCTCGTCTAGTTCTTCTCCTTTTAAAATAGAGTAGAGCCTTTGTATAGTTGAAATACAAACTTGGCTGTCCGAAGCAATGTAACTTGAGGTTAATCGCTGCACATTATATAATTCGGTGAATTTTCTGTTGTCATCATTGGGTTGAAAAGTCATGAACTCTTGCTCTGCTTGTTCTCCCAAGTTTTTGGTGTCCACTACAAACAGAATACGTTTGGCATCTGCATGTTTTAGGAGTCGATAAACAAATGTGGCAGCCGTAAATGTTTTTCCTGCACCCGTTGCCATTTGAATCAATGCTTTTGGGCGATTCTTTTTAAAGGAGTGTTCTAAGTTTTCTACTGCTACAATTTGAGCAGGGCGAAGCCCTGTTGCATCTAGTGCAGGCATAGACAAAAGGCGTTCGCGAAGCGAAGGTCCTTTTTTAATCCAATCTGCAAGGGTATCAGGTTTATGAAAATGAAATACGTTTCTTCCTCTTGGTTTTGGATCTCTGAAATCTGTAAAGCGTGTTACCGTTCCTGTGCTTTCGTACACAAAAGGCTTTTCGCTTTCCAGCATGAATTTTCCAATCTTAATCGCATCTTTTGAATAGCGCGCAGATTGTTCTTCTACTTGTAATAACTTATAGCCTAAATCTTCTGCTTTGGCCTCTATTACGCCAACGGCTTTTGAGTTTACAAAGAGGATGTAATCGGCTGAACCAGACTCTGTATTAGTTTCTCTTAGCGCAACTCCAATACCAGCAGACAAGTTGACTTTATCCTTTGACTGAACCAGCCATCCGGCATCCACCAACATTTGGTCAATTTTACCTCTTGCTATTTGTTCTGGATTTTGATTCATGGCTTAGTGCTAACAATTAGGTCTTTTACATCTACATCTAGGGTTTTGGCAATATCATTCAATATTTCTAGCCTTGGTTGCTGTCTGTTCTGCACGTAGGCATTTACCATATTATAGCTTTTGCCTATCTGCGTTGCCAACCATTTCTGACTTCTGCCTTGTTCTTCTAGTACTTCCTTGATGCGATTCATTTATCTTTGTTATTTCTAGTTGGTTAGATGGAACTTCCATTGTGTAACAATCTGAATAGAAGGTAGAAAATATAAGAATTATGTGAATGTATTCACTTAAAAATGAGATGAATATTCACCATTATTTGAGGATAGCGATAGGGAATCGAAAGCTCTTTTGGTGCTGAGGCACGAAGCGACAAATGTGCTTGAACTTGCGGTGGGCTTTTCTTTTTTTAATGGCATACAACGGTTTAGCTATGAGCAGTAGTGTCCCGTAGGGCGCTATTGCTTATAGGTTTTGTTAGGCACTTTTTGTTTTTTCTTTTAACTCATTAAAGTTGATTATATAATCGATCTCAGTAATTACTGGATACCTTGAAACAACGTAATGCGTGATGTCGTTTATGCCTAGTTTTTGTTTTATTAAATGCTCTCTACCAACTTCCTTGATGTAAGCCTTTTTATAGTATTTGATAAGTCTGCCATTTAACTTGGCCATTCTTTTAGGGTCATCTTGGATTCTACTTATATCAATGAAATTGTTTTTGCATTGAAAATTATGGATGTGATTATCCTTAATTGTAATGATGTCAAATTCTTTTCTATTAATTCTGGTGATATCTGTTAGTTGATAGCCATTATTATTAAGTACTGAGGAGACTTTGTCTTCGAAAACAAATCCCGAGTTAATTTGAAAAGACTTGTTTTTAGAAAGTTGGTTTAAAATAATATTGGTGATGAAGCGATTAAATAAAACTACAGTGGTTATTAATTCACTGTTGTCTTTTTGGAAGAGAGAAACAAAGTTTGATGCGTGGAAATAGTCAGTTTTTGAACCGAATAATTTTAGTGCTTTTATGTAAGGTTCAATTTTCTCTTCAAAAAGCTTAATTGGTATTCTTATGAAATAGTCATCAATGCAAAACTCTTTTAACTGACCAACTAGAAAGCTAAGCTCAATAAAAGTAATATCCTTCTCTACTGAATATTTGTTAAAAGTCGCTTCGATTAACCTGATGTTGTTTTGAACTTCAGAATAGGCAAATATTCTATCGGTAGGTAACGGGATTAGATCTACATCATTTGTCTGATTGTTACGAAACTCAAGTTGGTCAAGCATAGTAAGAACCTGAGGTTCTAAAAGAAATGATTCTAAGTTATTATGTGAATGACTTGGTTTTGGAATTGATTGTCGAAAGTCAATTGAATAATCTGATAAGGAATGATTCAATAAAATGCTGTAGTAATTTGTAGTAATGTTCTGCAGGCATGAATCAATAGTGTATTGAGTTTGGTTTAATGTGTCTATGAATTCAAAACTGACATTTCCAATTGCCCATTCATCAATTAGGTCGAGGATTGTTACATAGTATTTCCTTCTTGATTGATAGTAAATTAGAGCGGTTTCGACAGTGGAAAAGTCAAATGGAAGTATTTTATTTAATCCTTGACTTTCATAAGCCATGGTACTAGCACAATTCATTCGAGCAAATTGTAGAAGTCTTTTTGAAACATCTGGTCCAAATTGATTTTTAATTTTTTTCAGCACGTTCATGAATTTTGTCATGTACGAACTATCCATGAGATTAAATGACAACCCCATAAAATCATTACATAAGTCAGAGTCTTCAATTTCCCATGAAAGATTGATGAATTCATCAACACACCTGAGTAGTAAAAACCAATTCTTCTTTAAAGATGTAGGTTCATATTTGGCAAAATGATTTTTTATGGAATCTAACGAATAGGTCTGAGCACTTTCTAAAAAAGCATCTAATTCATCACCTGCAAGTAGTTTATTCGGTAAGTCCATTTTAATTGTGCCTAACGTGTTCGTGTATGATTTCGTTGCGATAGAACTAAGATAGCAAATAAACAGAAACCCATTATTCAGCAGAGAGGAAATTCCGAGAGGAATTTCAGAGCAATGAATTATACACGTTGTTAGGCATAGTTTATTTAGTTTTTATTAAAATAGTTAGCCCAGTTTTCCCAACTTTTAATATCGTCAACGGCATAGTCTTTTTGACTTAGCTTTTTTATAACTGTATGTGCATTTTTATAATTATGAGCATCTTTCTTTTCTAGGATTTCAACAAGAATATCAATTAATCGTTTTGAGTCTTCCTTTTTTAAATTGTTTAATGGTAAAGATCTTAAAATGACCAATGCTTTATTTCTATCGGTAAAACTTGGAAAATCTAAAGCATCAATTATTTCAGGAATATTAAATTCCATGTTTGGAAATGCTCGAGCCATATAATAAATAACACGCATACTATTATTTCTTACACTACTCTCTTCATCACGAATACTAGGCATAAGTATTTTTAATAAGTCTTCATTATTCATTTCAGAATGTGCTAATAAAAATGCTGCAGATGCTCTTTGACTTGATGAGCCACTGGTGTTTAATATTTTAATAAGTGTGTTTTTATATCTTGGTGCATATTCATTAATAAAGTCCAAGTAAGGTTTTAATTTTGGATGATTAAAGGACCATATACAATGAATTACTGGACAACTATAGTCTTTTATTTCACCATCTTGAAACAATTGGTAGCTAAGGTCTTCGTATTCCATCCATTTAGCAATTAAACCATCAGTATCATCAAAATGTTGCGTATCTATTTTTCGGTAATTGAGTCGGATTCGAGCTTCTTTCGTTTCTACAAAATCAATGATAAAATCATAGTTATCAGTATAACTTTTAAATAGACGAATGTTCGCATACGCAAAATCACCGAGTGTCATTAATTCTTTTTCTAAATCAACTTTTTTGGTATCGTATTTATCACGATCTGAACTATAAAGGCCTTTTAATATCTGTAATTCATCTGAATAATTTTTTATAATCTCATCTTTAGAAATAAGATCTGATCCAAATACAGTTATTCCATATTCTTGAGCAAAAGAGGTGCTTATGGTACATGTAATTATTAAAAATAGGGTAATAACTTTTTTATATATATTTATTGCTTCCATTACATGGATTTTAATTATGCCTAACGGTTTGTATAAGAATAGTAGCCGACTGCGGAACTAGAATATTTCATTTTGCTACAATTTTTATTGCGGGCTACAATACTCATATTTTCAACAATTTCGGCTATTATTTTTATACTTTGTTATGTGCTGGCATTATTACGTTTTTAATTTGTGTTTTATTAAGTTTTATCCGAAAGTCCATCAAATTTCGCTTTCATTGTTGGATTTCCATAAGTTAATTTTTTAATAGTTAATTCATCTGCCTTATTATTAGCCAATCGCAAGTTGTTTTCCGAAGATAACAAAGCTTCTTTGGTTTTATTCAAATGAGTAATAGTCTTATCTATTTCCTCAATTGCTGTAGTAAATTTTCGACTTGCTAAATCATAATTGTATGCAAACCCCTTTCTAAATGCATCAATTTTTTCTTCAAAGTTGGTTATATCAACGTTTTGATTTCTCATCAAATTTAGTTCAGCTTTGTATTTCAAGGAATTCATTGCTGCATTACGAAGAAGTGTAATAATCGGTATGAAAAATTGAGGTCTTACTACATACATTTTGTCAAACTTGTGCGATACATCTACAATTCCAGTATTATAGAATTCGTTTTCTGATTCCAATAAAGTAACTAAAACTGCATATTCACAATTTTTGTCTTGACGGTCTTTGTCTAATTTTGCAAAAAAATCCTCGTTTCTTTTTTTCGTGGCAGTTTCATCATTTTCATTCTTCATTTCAAACATAATTGAAATGATTTCATTTCCTGCTTCGTCTGATTCTCTATAAATAAAATCTCCTTTAGTTCCTCCTTTTGAATCATTATCCTTTTCAAAATAAGAATTTTGAAAAGCAGTTGCTCGAAGTTTGTTGAATTCGGTTTCGCAATGTTGTTCCAAGGTTTCTCCAACCATTTTTGTTGAAAGTCTTTGCTTGAAATCTTTTAATCGAGCAATTTCGTCATCTTTCATTTTGATAGTTTCATCTTTTACACCAAGTTTGTTTGCAAACTGTTCTGTAATTGACTTTTCAAGTAATTGCGTTTCAGTTGCCTTAATTTTCAAATCATTGGCAAGATTGTCTCTTTCTTTTTCTATTTTTTTAACAGCTTCTGAAACGTCCAATCTTTTCTGAGTTTCCGCACTTTGGATTTGCGATTTCATTTCAGCGATTTCCGTTTCTTTTTTTGCCAGTTTTTCAGCAAGTTCAGAACCAGATTTGGCTTTTAATTCTGTTAATTCTTTGTCTTTCTTCGCCAATTCTTCTTGCATTAAATTTTTAGTATTGGCTTTAGCAAGTTCAACTGCACTATCTTTTTCTTTTGCAGCAAGCACAAGTCTGTTATTTAATTCTTCTTCAAATTGATGGTCTCTAACTTGTTTAAGAATATCTGCAAATCCAGCTTCATCTACTTTGAAAGCTTTTTTACAATTTGGACATATAATTTCGTTCATATTATATATTTTTTTCAAAACTTGACAAAATCAATTTGCCAAATTGGACTAAATCGTCATATGTAATAATTTGTATAGAATTCAGGTTTGAGTTTAACATTCTCAAACTATCTTTTTCTTCGTCTTTAAAATTACTATTTCTTCCAATAATAATTTTAACTCGTGGCATTATAACCTTTACCTCGTATTCTTTTTCAATATTCAGTTTGTAATCCTCTAATTTTTGTAAATAAAATAGGCTTTGACCTATAACTTGCGAAAGGCTTGTATGAGGATAAAAGCATTTGTGACTATCATCAAATCTGAATAACTCGTGTTTCGGTCTTTTTAATTCTATTAAATCTAAATATCCATCTACAGATTCCATTAGTAAATCTCCTTCACTAAGTAAGGCTATCTTTCTAGAATCGTGTTTCTTTATATAATCAATTCCAAATACCCAAAGGTTTGATTCAATCCAATTTTGAAATATTTTTTCGGGTTGACCCGCCTTATACTTTAAAAGTTCCTCGTGATTATTGATTTCCGAAGTAATATTACCTTCCATTTCAAGTTGAATTAACTTCTCCAGATTTTCTATTTCTGTGGTAATTAGCTTATGTTGAAATGCACCGTGAAGATTCTCAATTTCTAAATCAGATAAGGATTCTAATAATCCTTTTATTTTTTCTTCTGATTCAAATTTTTCTAATAATTGAAGAATAGTTTCTAAATCACTACTTCCAAGTTTTTCTAAAATCAAATTAATTTCATCGGAAGTTTCAATGAATTTTGCGGATTTTGAATTCCCGTCTTTTACAACTGAGATTAAGCCTAAATGGTTATACAAACTACGAATCTCTTCAATTTTTAAAGATTCAGTAAATATTGGTATTCCATCACTATCTACTGCATAAAAATTCAAGGTTATGTTTTCGTCAGCCTCATCTCCTTTGATATTTCCAAAGTTGACCATTAGCTTTACTTTTCCATTGTTGAAGAGTTCTTTATGGTAGGCTACACTCATTATACTTTTGCTAAAGGATTATCGTAACTGTCTGGCTTATATCCTTCTTCTATTTCAAATTGACCTAAATTTTCTAATATTTCGACATCAGAGATATATTCAATGTCAAAAAGTCTCCAAAAAGGAAAATCATCTTTAGTACCACTATCAGACACTCCGTCTTTTTGTACTAGGTGAAGCTTAGTACTCGTTTTTCCTGATTTAGCCGTAAAAATAAAGACAGCGTGAGGATTACCGATTCGTACTCCTTCAATCTTTCCTGGTTTATTATATTGGAAGGAAATCGGCAACTGTTTTTCGATGGCTTTCGTAAGTGTTTCTAATTTAGTCATAGTTTCTTTGATTATGAGGTTGATATTTTTTTTGCTTGCACATAACGTTCGTGTATATTCCATTGTTCTTATACGCCCAAATTGGCTGTATAAGAACAATTGTTTATATTTCCCTTTTATCCTCAGCGGCTTCATTGCCTCTTGCACATAACCTGTCAACATGTGAAAAAAAACACAGCCCACCGCCAATACTGTCAATTATTCTGTAGTTAACCGAAATTGCCCTGGTCTCAAGTTGTTGCGCTTAGATGTTTTTAGCTGGCTTCCGGAAAAACAACAATTTGTGTCATTCCAGATTATGCCATTCGGGAGTGAAACGCAGCTTTGTGCGAGTTTTCAGTTAAACACTATTGAATATTACCGCCGTCATTTTAAAATGCTGAAAAACACCGGAAGCGCTAATTGGTCTCAAGCGCCGGGGCAACATGGGCACAGCCAAATGCTTGCCTTCTGCGGGCTATTTATCACTTCCTTGTACGTGACCCGTTCATTCGGGGTTTGGAGTCACCCTTCGGGGTATTTGACCTTTCCTGCGGGGTTTGGAGCCGCCCTTCGGGGTATTTGAGCTTTCCTGCGGGGTCTGGAGCCGCCCTTCGGGGTATTTGAGCTTTCCTGCGGGGTCTGGAGCCGTCCTTCGG
>Ga0316187_10006065_pt1 | contig 10417 bp, 8 predicted proteins | sample CroRivburrow1_MG_FD_204927 | JGI IMG/M metagenome (GOLD analysis project Ga0316187, IMG submission 204927) | Coastal sediment microbial communities from Maine, United States - Cross River worm burrow 1 | ecosystem: Environmental > Aquatic > Marine > Coastal > Sediment | place: USA: Maine... | reverse complement strand
ATGCCGAAAAACTGACTGCGCATATCATTATCGATTCCCCGGACGGACAACCCTTTGTCCATCAGAAAACGAACGGCTTCTGATCCAATCAATCCCCCAGAACCTGTAACCAGTGCGATATCCAAAACATCCTTCCTTTCTCAATCCCGCTAACGGGGTTGCCATTGCTCCAGAAAATGGACGATGCGCTCCGCGGCGCACCCATCCCATAATTCCGGACATTTTCCCTGTTTACCCCCCGTTTTAATAATATGCTCCGCCTCCCGGACGATGGCTTCCGGAGAAGTCCCGACCAGAGTATTCGTTCCCTCGTCTAAAGTAACTGGTCTCTCGGTATTGTCTCTAATCGTCAGGCACGGAACACCCAATACGGTGGTTTCTTCCTGAATACCACCCGAATCGGTCAGCACCAGTTTTGCCTGGCTCATCAAACGAACCATATCAAGATACGGTTGCGGCTCGAGCAGGATCAATGACTTCACTGATTCTTCCAAACCGAACTCATCTATACGACTGCGTGTGCGAGGATGTACCGTGAACACAATTTTTAAATGCTTTGAAATTTGACGCACTGCGTCGAGAATGTCCGCAAACACCGTTCTCTCATCCACATTGGAAGGTCGATGCAGAGTCAGCAACGCATACTCTCCCGACTGCAACTGCAATTGTTCCAGAATGTGGCTGGTCTGTGCGGCGTTTTCCCGATGTTTCAGAAGCGTATCTACCATAACATTACCTGCGAACTGGATTTTTTCCGGAGGTGTCCCCTCCTTCAAAAGATTTTCCCGGCCACTCGGCTCGGTGACGAATAAAAGATTTGAAAGACGGTCGGTCACCACCCGGTTGATTTCTTCCGGCATATTCCAGTCGAACGAACGCAATCCCGCTTCCACATGAATCACCGGAATCTTCCTGTAGGATGCAGACAAGGCGCAGGCCACGGTCGCATTCACATCGCCTACTACCAAGATAGCGTCGGGCGATTCCTTATCCAATACCGGATCAAATTTTCGTATGGTTTCTGAAACCTGCCAGGCTTGCCCTCCGGAACCCACTCCTAATTCGATATCGGGACGCGGGATTCCCAACTGATCAAAAAACACATCATTCATATTCTGATCGTAATGCTGGCCGGTATGGAGCAGAACAGGTGTGATTTTGGAGGACGCCTTCATGTGCTCCATAATAGGGGCAATTTTCATGAAGTTCGGTCGGGCTCCAACAATATTTAATATTTTCATATAGGTAACTGTATCGGGATTGGTTTTCAGGTTTTTCGATCTGCCAGTGAAATCGCAGATTGCCAGACAAGGAGAATTGCCGTATCCTTAGACTATCGAATTCCTGTATTTCCCTATCTTTTTAATATAACAGACAACCTATTCCTTAAAAACATGAATCCTCAAATCTTTCGAGAGTACGATATCCGCGGTTTGGTAGAAGAAGACTTAGCCCCGGAAAATGTAGAACTGATCGGCAAAGCAATCGGCACCTACATCCGCCGCGATGGCGGCAAAACACTGACGCTGGGTTGGGACGTCCGCACCAGCTCCATAGAGTTCCGCGACATCATGACACGCGCGCTCAACTCTACCGGGTGTGACGTGATCGACATCGGCTGTGTGCCAACGCCGGTAGCCTATTTTTCCCTGCATCATTTAAAACCCGATGGTGGCGTGATGATTACCGGCAGTCATAATCCCCCGGAATTCAATGGATTTAAAATCAGCCACGGTTTACACAGCTTGTACGGCGATAAAATCCAGATACTGAAAGGTTTGATCGACAATAATGATTTTGAAACAGGAAAAGGTCAAACCAGCGCAGTCGATATCCTCCAGCCCTATATGGACAAAACCTGCGAAGTCATCAATATTTCGCGAAAACTCAAGGTGGTCGTTGACGGGGGTAACGGATGTTTCGGGATCACCGGCCCTCAACTGTTACGCAAACTCGGCTTGGACCCCATTGAGCAATTTTGTGAACCGGACGGCAGCTTTCCAAACCATCACCCGGACCCAACTGTTCCCGAGTACATGGAAGCTTTGACGAAACGGGTGCAATCCGAAAATGCCGATTTGGGAATTGGATTCGACGGAGACGCCGACCGTCTGGGTGTCGTCGATGACAAGGGCAATCTATTATGGGGCGATCAACTGTTGATCCTGTTCGCACGCGACATATTGCAGAAGCATCCCGGCACAGCCGTGGTCGGGGAAGTGAAATGTTCGCAAAACCTCTATGATGATATTAAAAAGCAGGGAGGCATACCGGTGATGTCCGCCGCCGGACATTCGCTGATCAAAAAGAAAATGCGGGAGACCGGGGCACTGCTGGCTGGAGAAATGAGCGGGCACATGTGTTTCAAGGACAACTACTACGGTTTTGATGACGCTATTTTTGCGGCGTGCCGGATATTGGAAATCGTCGCTTCCTCCTCGAAAAAACTCTCCGATATGCTTTCGGATTTGCCTAAAACCTTCAGCACGCCTGAAATTCGCGTCGATTGCCCTGACACGTTGAAATTTAAAATCGTGGAAGAACTAACCGAACATTTTCGAGCCCTCTACGAAGTGGTGGACATCGACGGCGTCCGTATCCAGTTTGAAAATGGCTGGGGTCTGGTCCGTGCTTCCAACACTCAACCGGTACTCGTTTTACGATTTGAAGCGAAAACGGAAGACCAATTGAATGATTATCAGAAAATCGTCAATCAACAACTTAAGAAGTATCAACCAGACGTCAACGTTGACTAGCGTACAATCACACCGGCGTAACCCACCACCTGCTCCATATCCCCGCTGACTTCACCCGAAGTCATGTACCGGGCCAACTCGGCTTGCGTTGCGCCCAACTCCTTGCATGCGGCCAACATCACTGTGGCCGGGTTGACGCCGCACATGGTAATACCACCCTTTTCAACTGCTCGAAATAATCCCTCCGGGTCCATCTTCAAAATTTGATCGATCGCTCTATGATCTTTTTCATATGCATCGTCATGGCTTTCATAGTGCGTCATGTCGGAACTGGCGACGATCAACACAGAGCGCTCACAAGATCGGACTGCACGCACGATTGCATCAGCCAGCATCTGGCACTCATCGAAACTCAATCGCATGAGGCAAATGGGAACTAGTTTGAGCTGTTTGCGGAAGTACTGAAGGAAAGGTAATTGCGTTTCCAGCGAATGTTCCAACTGATGCGCCTCTTCGTTCTCACGGGCAATCGGAAGATCTTTGAGAATGGCTTTTGCCAGGTTGGCATCGATTTCCAAATCACCAAAGGGCATGATCCATGACCCGTGGGAGAAGACGGCAATGCGTTCACCCATCCCTGTGTGATTGGGGCCAAGGAGAATAATCGTCTCCGGGATTTCAATCCGCGAATACACCGTCCCCGCTACATCTCCGGAATACATGATTCCCGCGTGCGGGACAATCACCCCGTGGGCACTGACCTTAGGGGACTCGCGTTCCAAATGGCGTTGCACTTCTTCGAGCAATGCCACCGGGTCCTCGGGATAGAATCTTCCGGCCACCGCCGGTGAACGTGCCATGACAATCTCCCTCTACTGGCGCACCTCACCGGTCATGGGAACAAACCTCACGCCGGTGATTTTTTCTCGTTTCAACTCATCTTTTATTTTAGTAATCCGGATCAGCTTTTGAAGCAACTTTCCTCCCAAAGGCAAAATAATTCGCCCACCCTCCTTAAGCTGATCGATCAAGGGTTGAGGAATCTTCGGTGCTGCGGCGGTCAATAGAATAGCGTCAAAGGGCGCGAATTCCTCCCATCCCTGATACCCGTCTCCGTGTTTCACTTTGACGTTATCGTATCCTAACCGTTCGAGTTCCGACCGGGAATTGTTCGCCAGATCTTCTACGATTTCGATGGTGTACACCTCCTTCACCAGTTCCGCAAGTACCGCCGCCTGGTAACCCGATCCGGTACCTATCTCCAGTACGCGGTCCTCCGGTTGCAAACGGGCACTCTGGGTCATGAGCGCCACAATATAAGGCTGGGAAATGGTCTGGTTATTACCAATGGGGAGTGGATAATCGGCGTACGCCTGATTCCTATATTCCTCAGTTACAAATTCATGACGCGGCACCTTGAGCATGGCGTTCAGAACCCTGAGGTCCACAATATCGCGACCACGCAGGTCAACATCCACCATGCGCTTGCGTTCTGTTTCAAAATTTATGGGGAGTGCGGGTTTTGGGTACAGAAAATCCGGGAAGAGGAAGGCGAGGAGAGAAAAAAACTGGCCTCTAAAGGATGAGACCGTTTTTCTTAAGCCATTCCTCGGCGTCGAAGCGTTCGCTGATGAACTCTTCAAATTCGATTTCTTTCTTAGAAAGTCGTTCGCCATCGATAAACTGCGCCTCCTCCGCCGTTTTCTTTTTGGAGCGGCGGGGTTTCTTTTTGGTTTTTTCCTGGGCCTCTTCCACTTCCACCTCGAACCCTTCGGTCAAGGATTGTAGTTTCAAAACAAGTACCATGAAACTTTGTGGGCAGATTTCATCGCGCTTTTGAATTTCAGAGACAATTTTTTTGACCTTGGGAGAGCTCAATACCGCTTCGGTAATCGCTTTCGACAACTTTTCATAATCTCCGTCCTGGCCACTGGAATGACTCACAACAAACCCCTTTCAAGGAAAAACCTTAATTGACCTTCTAAACCCATTGTGACAGATATCATCAAAAATTTCACCTTAACTTAGAACCAACATAAACCTGCTCGCTGGCAATGTCAAGACTGCCGCTTTAACCAGGGTAATATCAATATCGCGGCATGGAAGGATCAATAGTTTCGGCCCATTCTTCAATACCCCCCCTCATGCTTTTGACATTCTCAAACCCGATATCAATCAAGGCTTTCGCGGCCTTAAGACTTCGCACCCCGGCTTTGCAGTGAAGCACGATTTCGTCACCCTTTTTCAATCCGTTCAGGTTTTCTATTTTTCTTTCTTCGATGATATCTAACGGAATCAGAGTGGACCCTTCAATGCGATTGATTTCATATTCACCCTCGCCGCGCACATCCACCAACGTGAACTTCTTGCCATTGTCCAACATCTGTTTGACCAGAGTGGGTTCGATTTCCATATCGCGATCAGCAGGCTCCTCCTTAGGAGGCAGGATGCCACAGAACTGCTCGTAATCGATCAACTCCTTGATCGTCGGGTTGTCGCCACAGATCGGACAATTTTTATCCTTGCGCAGTTTCATTTCGCGGAACTTCGTCGCCAAGGCGTCAAAGATAATCAAACGCCCGTTCAAATCATCGCCCTTTTCAAGAATGAGTTTGATAGTTTCGTTGGTCTGTAATCCACCGATGATGCCACACAGCACGCCCAACACTCCACCCTCGGCGCAACTGGGCACCATGCCTGGAGGTGGTGGCTCTGGATACAGACACCGGTAACAGGGGCCTGTGCGCGAATCGAATACGGAAACCTGGCCTTCGAAGCGGAGAATACAGCCATAAATGTAAGGCTTCTTCAACAACACACACGTATCGTTGGCAAGATAACGCGTCGGAAAATTATCGGTACCATCGACGATGATATCCCAGTCAGCAAAAATCCTCATCGCATTCTCGGCGGTGAGACGTTCGTTGTAAGTCACTACCTCCACATCGGAATTGAGATCGGCAATGCGGGCTTTGGCAGAATCTACTTTGAGTTTACCAACGGTGGATTCCCCGTGGGCGATCTGCCTCTGCAGGTTACTTTTATCGACGACGTCAAAATCGATCAGTCCCAATTTCCCAACGCCAGCGGCGGCAAGATACAAAGACACGGGAGACCCCAACCCGCCGGTTCCGATACACAGAACTTTGGAGTTGCAGATTTTCTCCTGGCCTTCCATGCCCACTTCCGGCAACAATAAATGACGACTGTATCGATTGATTTGATCTGGGTTTAAACTCATGGTGGTTTCCAATCCTTAAAATTTTCTGGTTTCCGTTACGCTGAATACCTCTATTCTATCAAAATCTCCCGCTTCCAAAACAAAATTTAGAATACTCGGAAAGCCTTATTTATTAGTAGCTTCCCTGAATGCCGCCGCCAGCCCCGGCAAAGCACCTTTGATCACCCGGTCGGGAAAACAGGTGGAAATCCGAAAATAGCCAGGCGTACCGAAACCGCGCCCCGGCACGACCAGCACTTTTCTAGCGGACAACAATCTGGCAAATTCTACTTCATCAGCAATCGGCGACTTGGGGAAAAAATAAAATGCGCCCTGCGGTTTCACCACTTCATAACCGATGCCGGTGAGTTCCTTGTAAAGAAAATCCCGCCGCTTCCGGTACTGCTCAACATCCACCGTGACGTGTTGAACCTTCTGCACCACTCGCTGAAACAGGGCCGGCGCATTGACAAATCCCAGCACCCGGTTGCAAAAGATGAGCCCCGCCATAACCGCTTCCGCATCTTCCGCCTGCGGGTGAACGGCGACATAACCGATACGCTCACCCGGCACTGCTAAATCTTTTGAGTGCGAAGTGATGTAAATACTGTTTTTATACAACTCGAGAACGTTCGGCGTCTCCACGCCATCGAACACGATTTTCTTGTACGGATCATCAGAGATCAGGTAAATGGTCCGTCCTATTTCCTTCGATTTTTCCCGCAACGCATCGGCCAACTCCTGCAGAGCTTGCCGGGAATACACGACCCCCGTCGGATTGTTGGGAGAATTGATGATCACCGCCTTAGTCTTAGATGTCACTGCCGCCCGAAACGATTCCAAATCGATCGAAAAATCGTCGCGCGTGTTAACCGGCACCGCTTTACCGCCGTGGTTGTCGGCATAAAACATATACTCTACAAAATAGGGCGCGAATACGATCACCTCGTCACCGGGATCGAGCAGGGTTTTGAGAGTGACATTCAATCCGCCCGCCGCACCACAGACCATAACAATGTCGCCGGCGGACATCGAAACCTTACATTCCTCGGAGAGCGCCTCGGCCACCGCTTGACGGGTGGCCTCCAACCCGGCGTTGGGCATGTAGCGGTGCTGGCCAGTGATGGGATCCTGAGCGGCGGAAATCATAGCATCGACCAGTTCCTGAGGAGGTTCCGCAACTGGGTTACCCAGAGACAGGTCGAACACATTTTCAGCGCCGAATTCCTGTTTCATTCGAATGCCTTCTTCAAACATCTTGCGGATCCACGAGGCCCGCTCCATAAAATCGTGCACTTTTTGAGATATTGCCATGAGCTGTCCTGCCAACCAAAAGGGTTATATTGGGGTTTATTTCAGGCAATCATACATGGAAATAGCAAACCGCACCACTGTTTCGACAGGGAGAAACCCCACTTGATGAACAATTTTTGATAAGATTGACCGCTCATTCCCATATATATCCTGGGAGTGAGCGAACACCTTTCATTCTTTGGAGTATTCCCTCACGCCATCATGATTGTTCAATTTGACAGGGTTTTTAAATATTTTCAGGCTGGCGGATCACGCATTGCCGCACTGACGGACGTAAGCCTGAGCCTGGAGAAGAAAGATTTCGTTACGGTGATGGGGCCCAGCGGCGGCGGCAAAACGACTCTGCTCAATTGCATGGGCGGACTGGACACTCCGGACGAAGGAGAGATTTACCTCAACGGTAATCCCCTTTCCGGGATGAACGATCGCGAATTGACGCAACTCCGTCGAAAGGAGATCGGATTCGTCTTCCAGTTTTTCAATCTGATGCCCACCCTGTCGGTAATTGAAAATATCGAACTGCCGCTATTGCTCAGCCATGCCTCGCGCGAAGGCAAAGACAGGATCGACTCATTGCTGGATTATGTTGGATTGAAACACCGCGCCCGCTCCTTCCCCGCCGAACTGTCCGGTGGTGAAATGCAGAGAGTGGCCATCGCCCGCGCACTGGTGCATCAACCTGCTTTACTGTTGGCGGATGAACCCACCGGCAACCTCGACTCTGAAAATGGAGTCAAAATTCTCGACCTTCTCAAACAAGCCTGTGAAGATTTTGAAACCACCGTGGTCGTGGTCACCCACAATCCACAGGCCGCCCACTACGGCAACCGCCATTTTGAAATTCGCGACGGCACACTGGCGACCTTGAAATGAACCGGGAAAGGACTCTCTATCAATCATGAGCTTTCTGATTTATTTCAAGGATCTATTCACCGCGCTCATCCTGCGTCCTCTGGTACGCGATCCTTTCCGATTCGCCATCACCGTTCTCGGAGTTGCCATTGGCGTATCGGTTTTTTTGAGCATCCAGTTGGCCAACCGTCAAACCCTGCTGTCCTTTAGTGAAAGCATCGACCTCGTGTTGGGCCGGGCGGATGCGGTGATCGAGGCGGAGGGCATGCCCTTCGACGAAAAACATTTCAAAAGTCTGTTGCCGCTTCGGGAATGGATCAAGGTCTATCCCGTCGTCCGGGGTTACGGCGTGGAGACGAACAGCAATGAGGTGGTCGAAATTATGGGCACCGATCTGCTTCAGGACAGCGGTGTGCGAGACTTCTCCCTCAAAACTACCCGTAAAGATTTAAAAGGTTTACTGTCGATCATCCTGGACCCTGCTGGTGTCGTCCTTCCCGAAAAGTTTATTCCAGATACCAACTATCAACCCGGCGATCCACTACGCCTCCTCATTGGAGACCGGGAACAAGCCTTAAACGTCAACGCCATTCTCGAGCACAAAGGAATCGCTAAAGCATTGAACGGCAATTACGTGATCATGGATATTGCCGCGGCGCAAAAGGTACTCGGTAAAATCGGCAAGCTCGACCGCATCGAAGTGGAATTTTTGAAGAGCAAAGATTTTCCCCGCATGCAGAAGATAATTGCCGAAGTGCTTCCTGATTACTTGCGGGTAGACCGACCCGAGCGCAGAAACCAGCAAGTCGAAAAAATGTTACGCGCTTTCCAATACAATCTATCGGCGCTCAGCTTCGTCGCTTTGCTGGTCGGCCTGTATCTTATCTACAATATGATTTCCCTTTCGGTGGTACGGCGCAGAACGGAAATCGGTACCCTGCGGGCCATGGGCGCCACGCCGGGATTGATCGCCTCTATGTTCCTACTGGAAGCGGGAGTGATCGGTACCATCGGCTCCCTGATCGGGATCGGGTTCGGATACTACATGGCGCAGTTTTCGCTGGACGCGGTAGCCATCACTGTCAACAATCTGTATGCTCCCACACAAGTGACCGAGGTAGCTTTCGATTGGGATCAGGTGTGCCTCTATTTTCTGATCGGAGTCGGGCTGTCGATCGTTTCGGCAATCATCCCCGCTTACGATGCCGCCACCACCTCACCAACGCAGGTGATGCGGCGTGGCAGTTACGACCTCAAAATTTTCCGCGGCAACCGGAAACTCACCCTCACCGCTTTGGGGATTTTTGGATTGGCGGGTCTCTGCTCGCAACTACCCGCCATCAATCAGTTCCCTTACTTCGGATTTTTATCCGTGTTCTTCATTATATTAGGCATTTCTTTCATAGCACCTTCGGGATTGCTGGTCCTGCGCAATCTATCGCACGGCCTGTGCAAACGCTGGTTCAAAGGCGAGGGCCTGCTGGCCAGCATGAACCTGTCGCAAAACGTGGGCCGCAACTCCATTGCCGTGGCATCGCTCGCCATCGCGTTTATGATGGTGATCAGCATGTCAATCATGGTGCACAGCTTTCGACAAACGGTGGTGATTTGGATTGACCAGACCCTCCAGGCCGATTTGTTCGTACGCGCCGCCGCCGGAAAAAACCTCGACTACCAGTACACGCTTCCCATTGACAAGGTATCGGCACTCCGGGAAATTGACGGCGTGCAGGCCGTGGACCTGTTCCGTGCTATTCATATTTCCTATGACGACGATCCCGCCATCCTCGCCTCCGGAGATTTTAACGCCCTGTCGCGCTACGGCAATCTGGTCATCAAGGACGGACCGCCCACGTCGGAACTGGCAGGACTGATGGTGGGACAAGACAGCGCCATAGTGTCGGAAGCGTTCTCATTGAAACACGAGGTCTCACGGGGCGACCACTTGACCCTGAACACCCCCAACGGACCTTTAAAAGTGGAGATCGCGGCGATCTATTACGATTATTCTCAGGAACGAGGGTATATCGTTATCGACCGCGGAATTTACCTGAAACATTACAACGATCCCAACGTCAACAGTTTCGTCGTGTATCTTAAAGATCAGCAACAGCTACCAGCGGTACGCAAAGAAATCATTCGGACCATCGGAAGCTCCAGGCGTATCCTCGTGCGCTCCAATCACGAACTGAAAACAGAAGTGCTGAGGATTTTCGACAAGACCTTTGCTATCACCTATTCGCTGGAGATCATCGGTATCGGCGTGGCGGTGCTGGGATTGTTCAATACGTTGATCTCGTTGATTATAGAGCGGCGGCGGGAAATCGGGATACTG